>PDWI01001343.1_pt1 | contig 38936 bp, 39 predicted proteins | sample 1430891 | NCBI WGS metagenome assembly PDWI01 (sample SAMN01162508, study PRJNA174530) | Oral metagenome, whole genome shotgun sequencing project. | biome: Marine environment; feature: Marine mammal; material: Swab sample of the gingival sulcus; isolation source: swab sample of gingival sulcus... | reverse complement strand
CCGTTAGCTTGTTGTTACAGTATTTTTGAGAACTTATATTTGCTTTATTTTTCTAAAGCGGTTGCAAAAGTACTGCTTTGTTTTTATATTCCAAATTTTATCGTGCTTTTTTTGTGCTTTTTTTAACGTTTTTTATATACTTGTTTAATTTTCAGTATTTTATTCTTTTAGGTAAAATAAAATTTGATATAAACATAAAATTCATAATAACTAGATAGTATATATTTACATATATTATATTGTATAAAACTTATTTTTTATAAAAACTATCTATAATAATAACATACTATAAGATATTTTATTTGTATACTATATTTTTATATATAAAAAAATCAAAGACATTTTAAATAAGTTGTCTTTAACAAAGGTACTATGATATACACTCCTATTTAAAATACTAATACTACATTATCTATTTTCTCTATATATAAACATCATCTATATAAATATAAAAAATATTAATAAAATTTATTAAAAAAAATGTGTTCCTTTGTAGCATTAATTTAAATTTTAAAATATAATATTATGGTATTAGTAGGAAAAAAAGCACCTTTATTTAAGGCTCCAGCAGTAATTAACGGAAATCAAATTGTTGAAGATTTTTCGTTAGAACAATATATTGGTAAGAAAGATGTTGTGTTTTTCTTTTATCCTGCTGATTTTACTTTTGTTTGTCCAACTGAATTAGTTGCTTTTCAAGAGAAATTAGCAGAGTTTGAAAAACGTGACGTAGCTGTTGTTGCTGCTTCAACTGACCAAGAGTTCTCTCACTGGAAATGGTTACAAACACCATTAAAAGAGGGTGGTATTAAGGGTGTTACTTATCCTTTAGTTGCAGACCCATCGAATAGTATTACTGAAAACTTTGGAATACTTGCTGGTGAGTATGATTATAACGAGGAAGGCGAAGCTGAATTTATCGGTACAGCTCAGGCTTACCGTGGTCTATTCTTAATTGATAAAGATGGCGTAGTACAACACCAAGTTGTAAACAACATGCCTCTTGGACGTAGTGTTGATGAGGCTTTACGTATGGTTGATGCTTTACAGTTCTTCCGTGAAAACGGTGAGGTTTGCCCAGCAAACTGGCATAAAGGAGAAAAAGCAATGTCAGCGACACAAGAAGGTGTTTCTGATTATTTAGGAAATAAATAATACAATCTTAACAAGTTTACAAACTGCTTCTTGTTTTAAGAGGCAGTTTTTTTATGGTAACTTCTAAAAATGCAAATTTCTTCGTTATTGCGAAAATTTAAAAGCCTCATTTACAACAGCAAACTCCGTTTTTAAATTTTCTTACGCCTTGAACTTTACTATTTTTAGAGATTACCTTATGTCTATTAATTGACATTAATAAATGTTATTTGTACAATTGCATATAATTATTATATAGATGATAAAACAATTTGCAGATTATATAAGACAAAACCATTTATTTACACAAACGGACAAAATTTTGTTGGCGGTTAGCGGCGGTGCGGACTCTATTGTACTTACCGATTTATGTATTAAATGCAATTTTAATATTGCTATTGCTCATTGCAATTTTAAGTTACGTGGTGCCGATGCTGATAACGACGAGTTATTTGTAAGGAATTTTGCAAAAAAGCATAATATAAAATCACATTTTATCAGTTTTAATACTACGGAATATTCAAAAAAACACAAAATTTCGATAGAGATGGCTGCCCGAGAACTACGATATGAGTGGTTCTATAATCTGAAAAAGGAGTTTGGATATAATTATATTGCAACAGGTCATCATTTAAATGATTCGATAGAAACAGTTTTACTAAACCTAACAAGGGGCACTGGATATAAGGGGCTATCAGGAATTGCTAACAAACACAATAATATTGTCCGTCCGTTATTATTTGCTACTCGTTCGGACATTGAGGAGTACGCACAAAAACACAATCTGCAATTTTGTACTGATGTTACTAATCAGTCCGATGTGTTTATTCGTAATAAAATTAGAAACCAGATTATTCCGTTACTGAAAGAAATAAACCCTGCTTTTGAAAGTGTAATGCTAAATAATCTGCAAAATATTACTGAGGCTAACTATATTCTAAATAATTATTTTAAAGAATATAAACACAATAGTATACTTGAAGATAACACTTATTTTACAATTCCTTTTAATAAAATTGATAATGTTGACCCTATTAAGATTCATCTGTTTGAGTTGATAAATACTTTTGGATTTTCAACTGATACAATAAATAAAGTTGCTGATGCAATAATTAACAAAAATAAAACGGGGGCTTTGTTTTATAGCGACTCGCATACTTTACTACTAGATAGAGATGCTATAATTATCCGAAAAAAAACTTCTGACAATAATACTAGGTATAATATAAATGAGGTTTCCGATTTTAATAGTGGAATATGTAATATTAAAGCCCAAACTATTAATATTGAAGACTTTAACCTTATAAAAAATAGAAGTATAGCTTGTTTAGATACTGATAAATTACAATTCCCATTAACCATAAGGCGTTGGAAACAAGGCGATTATTTTTATCCTTTGGGAATGAAGAATAAGCAAAAAGTAAGCGACTTCCTAATAAATAATAAGGTAAATAGGTTTGCTAAAGATGATGTGCTAATTTTAGAAGATGCCAATAATAATATTATTTGGATTGTAAATTACAGAATTGACAATAGATTTAAAGTTACTGAAACAACAAAACATGTGCTTCAATTAGAATACAATAATTCTATAATAAAATATGATGTGGTAACTTAGAGCAATTATTTTCTTGTTAATTTACAAGCTGTTAGCCTTTTGGTGTTAGCTATTAGCTTATTTAATCCTTGCGATGTTAAGTTTTTTAATATATTAAATATATCACGTATAAATATTTGAGAGGTGGGTAGCAAAACACTAAAAGCCAAAGGCTAATAGCTAAAAGCCTTAAAGTTATATGTTCAAAATAATATTGTTCTTTTATAAACTTTCAGAAGCGAATAATAATTAAACAAAAAATAATTGTCGCATTTCAGATTTAAGGTATGCAATAGCTTTTTTTACGGAGTCTTTATTATCGTCTAACATACGCTCTAACAATATCTTGCTAAATTGAATAGAATTAGCTGTAGGCTTTACTTGCAATGCTGTTTGGTTTATTTCTTTTATCAGATTCTCTTTAGCTTGTTTTATCATTTCCCAAGCCTTATCGCTAATATACAACTGATGAGCTACATTATGCTCATACTCCTTACGTATGGTACGTAATAATAAGGCTTGTAAATCCTTATTCGTCATATTATTTGTTTGCAAACGTAACAACATTGACTGTAACGACACTCGTTCTAAAAATAAAATCATACGCTCATACGCTTGTATCCTAATAGGTAGCATTAATTTCTGATTATTTAATACTACTTCGGTTTTATTTCTTTGTTGCTCTCTTTTTAACACTTTATTTAAAGTAAAAAAGGCTGTAAAGAAGACTATTAATGCAGGTAAAGTATATTTTAATATTTCTAAAACTATCTCCATAAATAAAAAAAATGTTGTTTTTCATTAAAAATAAAGTACGAAGTAAATATAAAAAATTTATCTTTACAAAATTATATTTAATAATTGCTTTTATATTTGCAGATAATCATCTATACAAATAAATGAAACAGACCATGTCTGAATTTACTATTGAGACATACAAGTAGAATGATTAAAATTATGTTTCACAACTTCAGCCATAGTCATAAATTTTAAAGATATGAAAAAATTCCTTTTATATACCTTAATAATAGCTTTTACAATAAGTTGCAAGGATGACCCAAGAAAAAGAAAAGAAAATGCAATATTAAGTGCTACACTAATAAGTAGCAATGTTGATGGCTTAACCATTGATAAGGTAATTACTTTTACAGAAGAAAAAATAGCATTTTTATTGCCAAATAAGACTATCCCCAAAGGTATAAATCCGTTAACTATGAAGGTAGATTTAGAGTTGTCTGAAAAAGCTACAGTTGATGCTCCTGCCGAGTTTTCATTTACAAAACCTGAAGATTTTATAATTGCAAACGTAAAGGCAGAGAATGGCGACGTTGCCGAATGGAAAATATATTTTGCTGGTAATCAGTTAGCTTATAATAGGTTTACAAAATGGACGGCATATAACGACAATGGAATACCATACAAAGAGCCTTTAGAAAAAGGGAATATATTTTGGAATACTACAAATTTTATATCATTACAAAATGGATTTGCTGGTATTGATAAATATCCTGACGGTAGTACTAAATACGCTCAAATAACTACTGGAGGAAGTGCTAAAAATCCACTTGTAACATCTGCTGTATTTAATGGCGTTTTTGTTAACAAGGACATGGTATCTTTATTAACAATAAATGAAAAGATGGGAACAGGAATACCTTACTCATTAAAACCTAAAGCATTAAATTTTCAGTATAAATATAAACCGGGTAAACAACTAATAAAAGTTAACTCAAAAAATGGTACTAATACAATTGAAAACCTAACTGGTGTTGATAAATGTCGCATTGTAGGATTATTAGTACACCAATTAAACGGACATAATGTATTAATAGGAAAAGCAGAATTAATTAGCCCTAAATACGTAGCAACACCAATGACACAAACTATAAAGTTTCAGTATATGGATACCCAATTAACTCCAACTCACTTTGTGTTTTTTGCAACGTCTAGTTATGAAGGGTATATGTTAAAGGGTGCTGTTGGTAGCCAACTATCAGTTAATAATTTGGAGTTCATTTTTTAACTTATATTGATTTTTCTATTAGCTGTTAGCCTTTATATTTGGCTATCTGTCTAAAGACAAAAAAATAATGACTAACAGCCAATTGAAAATATTGTTATAAGTAAATTCCGTATTACAGATTCTCAATTTCAGCAACTACAAAGGTACTACCTCCTATAAAAATAAAATCGTTAGGCTGAGCATTTTCTTTTGCTTTGCGGATAGCTAACGAAACATTAGCGTAACAACTACCATTTAAACCATTAGTTTTAGCTGTTCGCATAAGCTCTAACTCGCTCATTGCTCGTGGAATTGAAGCTTTGGTAAAATAGTATCTTGCTTGTTTAGGCAATAGTTTTAGCACCTTATCAATATCTTTATCGTTTACCATACCCCACACTATATGTAGATTTGCAAACTTTTGCTTATCAATTTGTTCAACAATATATTTCACTCCCTCAACATTATGTCCTATATCACATATAATTTTCGGATTATCAGACAGTTGTTGCCAACGACCTTTTAAACCTGTTGTTGCCGATGCTGTACGTACTCCTTCTTTAATATGCTCTGGAAGTATTGATAATTCTTTCTTTAAAACATCTAATGCGGTTAAAACCGTTAATATGTTTTTTTGCTGATAACTGCCAAGTAAATCTAATTCCAAATCGATATACTCAGGCTCATCATTAAAATTAATAGTGTATTTATTGTCTTTTACAGAAGCATTACGCACTCTGTTAGCAAATACTATTGGCGAATTATTTTCCAATGCCTTTTTCATAAATACACTTGCCGTATCCTTATGCCACTCCCCTATTACAACAGGAGTTTTGGGCTTTATTATTCCAGCCTTTTCACCCGCTATACTTTGCAGATTATCACCCAGAAATGCAGTATGGTCAAGTCCGATGTTGGTTATTACCGATAACATGGGGCTAACAATATTGGTAGAATCTAAACGACCACCCATGCCTGTTTCTATTATTGCAATGTCAACATTTTGCTTGGCAAAATACTGAAATGCCATAGCTACAGTCATCTCAAAAAACGATGGTTTGATGCTCTCAATAACCTCTTTATTCTGCTCAACAAACTCAACAACCGACTGTTCGTCAATCATAGCACCATTAACTTTTATGCGTTCGCGAAAATCTTTTAAATGGGGCGAGGTATATAAACCTGTTTTATATCCAGCTTGTTGCAACACCGATGCCAACATATGCGACACCGAACCTTTACCATTTGTCCCCGCAATATGAACGGTTAAATATTGTCTGTGAGGATAATCAAAATGCTTATCTAACGCCAATGTGTTATTTAAGTTTGCTTTGTATGCAGCTTTCCCTTGTCGCTGATACATAGGTAATTGTGCGAATAAAAAATCAATTGTTTGCTTATAATTCATTGCTGTGTTTTACTTTTAAAGCGTTTGGTGTTTTGTTTCTTAATATTTATTCTTGCGTTTCTTTTTTAAGTTCTTCTCTTAAATATGTATTCAAATCATTTCTGCTTACCCCAAGATACTTTTCAATAGCACAATAATAATCATTCTTAGATTTACCACTATTCATAAATTCTTTTATCATAGACCAACCTCCTTTTTCATAAATTTTTTTAGCAATTAAGCCACCCAAAGAATAGTGAAAACTGGTATACTCATCTAAATTAACCAAATCTAATAAATTATTTAAATTAATATCTTCATTGTGTTTAAGATAATCATTTGTTCTTTTTAAATGCCAATATAAATCATGTCCTCTACTACCTCCTAAAAAAGTTGCAATCCCTTCTGAAACCCAATAATAGTTATTCGGATAATGTTCATCTATTTCTATATGAAAAACTTCATGAAGATAATATTCTCCTAAACCTGCACAATAAACCTTATCATACGATGCTTTTCCTGACGGCTTAGTTTCTCCACCCATTCCAATATAATAATCAAAACCTTTAAGAGCTTGAATTTCATCAAAATCATCTGCTAAATAATATTCAAACGCTTTAGGTTTTACATCCAAATTTTTACAAATACTGTCTATAAAGATATTTAATTCTTTAGCTTTTTTATAGTTAAAATTATGGTAACTTGGATAATAGAAATCTACTAGTCCAACATTCTTAAACAACCACTTTTCCCTATTAAAAATTAAAGCATTATAAAGTTTATATGTTCCATTTTCCTTTTTTGCAAAAAAATTAGCAATAGCTAAAACATATGGAGTACCATCTTTGTTACACATACCAAATTGAGCTTTTATTTGATAAATCCCATTTTTTGATTTTATACTCAAAACATGAACAGGAAAACCCATATATAAAGAAGGCTGAAATTCACATTCCAAAAAATCATATTGCTTATATGCCTTCTGTTCTTGTAAATTCCAAAAAGAATTTTTCTGTTTGTTTTGCGGATTAGATGCCAAGTAATTCTCAAAAAGTTTCATTATTTTTTGAGTTTCCACATTTGTAGAATCAACAATGTAGTTGTAAGTTACACTTTGAGCATTTAATATGTAAGTGCATAAAAAGCTCAAAAAAAACATTTTTATTTTTAACAAATTCATCTTGCTTGTTTTTTAATGTTTGCTAATATTTTTATAGTTCAAACATAATCATAAATTCTAAACAAAGAAAAAAAATATGTATTTTTGACCAAAATCGGAAACATGAACAAGGAACTTGAATTAGCTAAACTTTTTGTAGAGAAAACTAACAGAAACATCTTCTTAACAGGAAAAGCAGGAACAGGAAAAACCACTTTTCTGCGAGAATTACAAAAGAACCTGCCCAAACGAATGGTTGTTGTTGCCCCAACTGGAGTGGCTGCAATTAATGCCAAAGGCGTTACTATACATTCGTTTTTTCAGTTGCCTTTTTCTCCGATAATACCAAATAGTCTGCATAATAATACTAATATTCAACGCAAGTTTAATAAAAAGAAGATTGATATTATCCGTTCGTTAGACTTGGTAATAATTGACGAAATAAGTATGGTTCGTGCCGATGTTCTGGACGGAATTGACGAGGTTTTACGCCGATATAAAAATAAAAACAAACCGTTTGGAGGAACACAAATGTTATTTATTGGCGATTTGCAACAACTATCGCCTGTGGTTAAACAAGATGAATGGGAGTTACTTAGTTCGTATTACGACAACGCTTTCTTTTTTAGTAGTTTAGCGTATAAAAGTTCAAATGTTATTCCTATCGAATTAAAACATATTTACCGTCAGCAGAATAAAGATTTTATTAATATACTTAATGAAATACGCCATAATAAATTATCTGAGGAATCGGCAGAAAAACTAAATAAGCAATACAAACCTAACTTTAATCCTGAAGATGACGAGGGTTATATTATTCTGACAACTCACAACAACAAAGCCAATGCTATCAACAACAAAAAAATAAATGCTCTAAAAACAGAAACACATTCGTACACTGCCGATGTAAATGGTAATTTTCCTGAAAACAGCTATCCTCTACCTGAATGTTTAGAGCTAAAAGTTGGTTCGCAAGTTATGTTTGTAAAGAACGATTTGTCGCCCGAAAAACTATATTTTAACGGAAAAATAGGAACGATAGTTGAATTAAACGAGGATATTGTAAGCGTACAATGTGGCGACGAAGTGATTGATGTTGGGGCTGTTACTTGGGAAAATATAAAATATACCTTAGACGACGAAACGCAAGAGATAAAAGAAAATATTGAGGGAAAATTCTCACAAGTACCGCTACGTTTAGCGTGGGCTATCACCATACATAAAAGCCAAGGCTTAACATTTGACAAAGCAATTATTGACGCCGAAGCATCGTTTGCTCACGGACAAACGTACGTAGCTTTAAGCCGCTGTAAAACCTTAGAGGGCATAGTATTACAAACGCCAATTAACACCTCAAGCATTGTTAACGACAACAGAGTAAATTCATTTAACGAGCAAATGGAAACTCTGCAACCAAACGAAAAAGATTTACAAGAATCGCAAAAAGCATTTCAATTAGATTTAATTGCTGAACTATTTGATTTTAATGCTCTTATATATCCTGTTAATCGTATAATTGGTTTGTATTATAAAAATGCGTCATCGTTACAAGGAAATATAATTGAACCTATGCAAAGCATTAAAAACAATGCACTTACACCATTAATTCAGGTTTCTGAGGGATTTAATCAGCAATTAAAAATAATGTCGGCAAATGCTGAAAGTATTGAAACAGACTCAGCTATACAAGAACGTTTTAGCAAAGCGATTGCTTATTTCTCAAAAGAATTTACCGAAAAAGTAGAGGACGTTTACAAAACATTCGCATTCAGCACCGACAACAAAGCATTAAACAAAGATATAGAAAGGCAGGTTAAACAATTTGAGGAATTGTTACAGGTAAAATTAAATCTGTTTAGTAATATTACCACGCCATTCTCGACAGAGGAATTTTTGAAAATAAGAGCAAAGGCATTATTAGACAAGCCTAAAAAGCAAGTGAAAAAACGTGCTGAGGTAACATCAACACAGCACCAAGAGTTATTTGAGGAGTTACGCCAATATCGTTTAATGGTTGCACAAGAGGAAGATGTTAGTGCCTATGTAGTATTTACGCAAAAAACGTTATTTGAGCTATGCGAGTTGTTACCCGAAAACAAGAAACAACTTAAGCAGATTCACGGAATGGGAAAAGTACGAATTGATAAATATGGCGATGAAATTCTAGACATAATAAACACGTATGCCAAAACCCACGGCTTACAATCGCAAGTGGAACTGATTGAGGTAGAAAAAGAAACACAAAACACAAAGCAAGTTACACTCAACCTTTTTAATGAGGGCTTAAACATAACCGAGATTGCCGAAAAACGTGGCTTAGTGGTTGGTACTATCGAGAGCCATTTAGCTCATTTTATTTTAAATAACGAACTACCTCTTTCTGCCATGATTTCAGAAGAAAAAGCCGAAAAAGGTTTTAATATTATAAAAAATACCAAGTTTGAGGGTTTAAACGAACTCAAACACATTGTTGGCGACGAGTTTTCGTATACCGAATTACGCTTATTAATGGGATTGCTAAATAATGAGGAGTAATTTATTTTTTTTATTGACTTAGGCGTATAATATTAGCTTATAAAAACTCTAACCGCAAAGAACACAAAGCTTTCGCAAAGAAACGCAAAGATTCTTTGTGAACTTTGCGAAAACTCTTAGCGAACTTTGCGGTTAAGAAATATTAATTACACTATAAAGTGTTAAAAATAAATAGATAACAAAATACAGACACATATTTATTAAAAGCCTAAGTTTATTTTTTTAACAGAGAATGGTATCCGAAACTTCGGTCTTATGACTTCAGACTTCCATCATAAAAAAATAACCTAATCAACAACTCGCAATTTCGCAAACCTTAAAAGTAATTTTTTCTCTCCATAACCCGAAAAGAATACTGTTGCTTTTTTATTCTGCCCCTCTCCCTCTATTGACACAACTTTACCTTTCCCAAATTGTATATGCTCAACATTTGCTCCTTGTATAATCTCCAATGGGCTTGATGCTTTAAAGCCCTCAGTATTAACACGAGCTTTCATTTGCCTTAGCTTACGCGATGCAGCCAAGTTCAAATTAGTATTAGAAAGGCTACCTGATAATTGTCTATTATTTGAGCTAACAGTATCTGATGAACCTATTTTAGTCTGCACTTGGTCGAGTAATGAGGGGTCTAAATCTTTTAAGAACCTACTTGGCGTAGTATTTTCAGGCGTACCATATTTATATCGCGAACGAGCATACGATAAAGTTAAACGTCGCTCTGCACGTGTCATTGCAACATAAAATAATCGGCGTTCCTCTTCCAAATTATGTTGGTCATATATTGACATTTTTGAAGGGAATAACCCCTCCTCTAAACCAACAACATATACTTGCGGAAACTCCAATCCCTTTGACGAATGGATTGTCATCATAGTAATTTTATTTCTATCCTCCTCCTTTTCATTATCTTGGTCGGTTAATAAGGCTACATTTTCTAAATAATCGGTTAGGTTTACACTTTGTTCGCCTTCATTTGCATAATTAGTTGTAACAAAATCGCGAATACCGTTTAATAACTCCTCCAGATTCTCATGCCTTGCTCTGTCCTCTACAGTTTTACCATTACGTAACTCTTTTAATATACCCGTTTCCGATGCCACAAAATGTGCGGTATCATAAGCATCTGATTCTTCGTTTTTCTGTTGTAATTTAAGCATAAGTTCAACAAAACTACGTAACTTTTTCTGCGTACCACCGTTTACATTTAAGTTAGCAATCATATTGGTAGAAATTACCTCCCACATACTTATACCCTGTGTGTTTGATAACTCCTCAACCTTACTCAAAGTAGTTTGACCTATCCCCCTTACAGGATAATTAATAACACGTTTAAACGCCTCACTATCTTTAGGATTAACCAACAAACGCAAATAAGCTATCAAATCTTTTATTTCCTTTCGCTGATAAAACGACAATCCTCCATAAATTTTATACGGCATATTTCTTTTTCGCAACGATTCCTCCATTATCCTACTCTGCATATTTGTTCGGTATAAAATAGCAATATCGGAGTATTTTAAACCTTTGCTGTGTATTTGCTCAAAAATATCATTTGCAATTAAATAGCCCTCCTCTTTATCGGTGTATGCTGGTATTACTTTTATTAATTCGCCTTTGTCGTTTTCTGAAAAGACCTCTTTTGGTATTTGGTTTTCATTTTTCTTTATCAGGAAATTGGCAGCACATACAATATTCTGCGTTGAACGATAATTCTGCTCCAACTTAAATAAGTGATAATCAGGATAATCATTCTTAAAATTAAGAATGTTTTCAATTTTTGCTCCTCGGAATGAATAAATACTTTGAGCATCGTCGCCAACTACACATATATTTTTATATTTTGCACTTAACATCTTAACAATCATATATTGAGCAAAGTTAGTGTCCTGATACTCATCTACTAAGATATATTTGAATTTATCTTGATATTTAGCTAAAACATCAGGATTATTATGCAATAATATATTTGTGTACAATAATAAATCGTCAAAATCCATTGCCCCCGACTTCATACAATGACCAGCATAATACTGATAAATACGATGTATTTCAGGTATTTTTGACTCTCTATCTTTCAAAACCTGATTGCTATGAGCGTAAGCATTAGCTGTAATCAAATTGTTTTTAGCCATTGATATTCGGCTTAATACAGTATTTGGTTTATATACCTTATCATCTAATTTTAATTGCTTTACAATACTTTTTACCAGACTTTTTGAGTCGGTTGTATCATAAATAGTGTACGACGAAGGAAACCCAATATGTTCGCATTCATATCTTAAAATCTTGCCAAAAACCGAATGGAACGTACCCATCCATAAACTATGAGCCAACTCATATCCAACAAGTTTACCTATACGCTCTTTCATCTCGTTAGCCGCCTTATTTGTAAACGTAAGAGCTAAAATATTATACGGAGCAACCCCTTGCGATAACAAATATGCTATACGATAAGTTAGCACACGGGTTTTACCCGACCCCGCTCCTGCAATTACTAACGACGCACCGTCTTTTTCCAAAACAGCTTCTCTTTGTACTGGGTTTAATTGTTCTAAGAAATCACTCATAATAATATATTTTTCCATTAGTATCCGAAAGTTTATATAAAACAACTTTATTCTGAATATATAAACTAAGGCTTTTAGCCCTTAGCCTTTGGTTTTTAGTAAATTACCTACGATAATTATAATATTTATATGTGCAAAACTAATCAAACTTAAAAACTTTAAATTTGCAAGGTTTAAAATAGCTAAGGGCTAAAAGCAAAAGGCTAATAGCCTATAAATTAACAAATAATAATTATCCTAAATTATAAAATATTTTTCTATTATAGAAACTTTCGGATACTAGTGATATTTTTCAAGATGTTAGATTATTCCTAAAATTGTTTATCTGCAAAAATATAATTTTACTACGAAAAAATCTGTCGGAGAATTTATTTTATAGAATTAAGATATTAACAATCTTAGCTGTTGTTTGATTATCAACAATATATAAAACAGAATTATATTTTTTATATAAAAAAGCAGATAAGGTATTTGTTCTTTACAATTAACAATATATTTTTGTCAGCTAAACACATATAATTATGGGACTAATAAAAATAAGCGGAATGGAGTTTTATGCCTACCACGGATGCTTTAAGGAAGAACAGATAGTAGGCAACAATTTTATAGTAGATTTAGAGATAGAGGCAGACTGTACTACTCCCATGCAAACCGATAATATTAACGATGCAGTAAACTATCAGACAGCATACGAGCTTGTAGCAAAAGAGATGAAACAGACATCACATCTGTTAGAAAATGTTGCTGATAGAATATTAAAATCGTTATTTACTAATATGGAACACATAAAAAAAGCAACTGTAAAAGTAGCGAAGCAAAACCCACCTATGGGCGGTAAAATAAAAGAAACTAGCGTTACTTTAAGTCAAGAAAGTAAGAGTATAGAATAAAGAAAATGATAAGTTAATTTGCCAATTAATAAAAATATTTTATACATTTGCACCCGACTTTAATTCATGGTCTCATGGCCGAGTGGCTAGGCAGTGGTCTGCAAAACCATCTACAGCGGTTCGAATCCGCTTGAGACCTCAAGTTTTTTTTATAAAAAAACTGTTTAAATTAAATTTATTGTTAACTAAAAATTAAAATTATGTCTGACATTTCATCAAGAGTTAAAGCTATTATAGTAGATAAATTAAGCGTTGACGAAAATGAGGTTACTCCAGAAGCTAGTTTTACTAACGACTTAGGAGCTGACTCATTAGATACAGTAGAATTAATAATGGAATTTGAAAAAGAATTTAACATTTCTATTCCTGACGAGCAAGCTGAAAAAATATCAACTGTAGGCGAAGCTATATCTCACATTGAAGAGAATATAAAGTAAACTTTATAAAAATTGAGTTTTAAACTTTAGATGTAATAGTATTATGGAATTAAAAAGAGTAGTTGTAACAGGAATCGGAACAATTAACCCCATAGGGCATAACCTTTCTGAAACATGGCAATCCCTTATAAATGGAGTTAGTGGCTCTGATAAAATCACTCATTTTGATGCATCTAAGTTTAAAACTCAGTTTGCTTGTGAGGTTAAGAATTACGACCCTACAAAATATTTTGACCGCAAAGAGGCTCGTAAACTTGACTTATACGCACAATTTGCAATGATTGCTGCCAATGAGGCTATTGAAGATGCATCTTTTGGCGAAAATATAAATAAAGATAGAGTTGGAGTAATTTGGTCATCAGGTATTGGTGGAATAATAACATTCCAGCAAGAATGCATGAACTTTGCTTCGGGCGATGGAACTCCTCGCTTTAACCCATTCTTTATTCCCAAAATGATATCGGATATAGCAGCAGGGCAAATATCAATAAAGCACGGATTCTGCGGCCCTAACTTTGGAACAGTATCTGCTTGTGCTTCATCAACTAATGCTATGGTTGACGCTTTTAACTACATACGTTTAGGAAAAGCTGATGCTATTGTAACTGGTGGTTCTGAGGCATCAATAACCGAAGCAGGTATAGGTGGCTTTAATTCAATGCAAGCCCTATCAACTAATAACGCTGAATACAAAACAGCATCACGTCCGTTCTGTAACACACGCGATGGTTTTGTTATGGGCGAAGGAGCTGCAGGAATAATCTTGGAAGAATATGAACACGCTAAAGCTAGAGGTGCAAAAATATACGCTGAATTAGTAGGTGGCGGACTTTCAGGAGATGCTTACCATTTAACAGCTACACACCCTGAAGGCTTAGGTGCTGCTAAATGTATGAATGCCGCATTAGAGGATGCTGGTATCACTCCAGATAAAATTGACTACATCAATGTTCACGGAACATCAACTCCTGTAGGAGATATTCCTGAAACATTAGCCATAAAACAAGTATTTGGCGAACATGCTTATAAACTAAACATAAGCTCTACAAAATCAATGACAGGACACTTATTAGGTGCTGCGGGAGCTCTAGAATCAATGGCTATAATTATGGCTATTAATACTAACGAAGTGCCTCCTACAATTAACCATAAAGAGAATGACCCTAAAATTGATGAAAAACTAAATCTGACACTACACAAATCAGAAAAACGAGAGGTTAATTTTGCATTAAGCAATACTTTCGGTTTTGGAGGACACAATGCGTCAGTAATTTTCAAAAAATATAACTAAAATCTAAATAGTTTGGGTAAAATAGCAATTCCTTTTGTTAAAAGACTTTTGATAACAAACAGAGGTTTTTATAAACAAATAAAAGGTATTGTAGGCTCTTTTCCTAACAACGAAGAGTTATATAAATTAGCGTTTGTTCATCGCTCGGCATCATTAAAATTACCCGATGGTAACTTTGTAAATAATGAACGATTAGAGTTTTTAGGCGACGCTGTTTTAGATACTGTTGTTGCTGAATATTTATACTTTAAATTTCCTGACCAAGATGAGGGTTTTTTAACAAAAACACGCTCAAAAATTGTTAATGGCGATTCATTAGGGCAACTATCATTATCATTAGGTTTAGACAAAATGATAGTATCGCATGCTACAAAATTTAATACCAATAAACACATACTTGCCGATACCTTTGAAGCCTTAGTAGGTGCTATTTATTTGGACAAGGGATATTATGCCGCTCACAAGTTTATCGTAAAAAAAATTCTAAATAAACACATTGACATAGGGCAAGTATTAAAAACCGAATCAAACTATAAAAGCACACTTATTGAGTGGTCGCAAAAAGAGAAAAAAGAGATCAGTTTTCAAACAGATGATGCTGATAGCGAATCGGCAAAGCAAGAATTTCAATCGTATGTATTAATTAATGGTAAGGTTATTGCGGAAGGAATAGGGTTATCAAAAAAAGAAGCGGAACAACAAGCTGCAAAAAATGCTTGGGAAAAGATTAAATAATTATGCCTAAAAGAATTAAACTGAAAAGCTCTGAACCTGATAGTAACGATAATGCTATAATGATTGGTATTGTCAGTACCGATAATATCCTAAAAGTAGCTTGGCAAATTAACAAAGCCTTTAATCTACAACTAAAAGATACAGATCCTTTTATAGTAAACCCTGAAGATAAAGAGAACGGAATTGATTATTTACGATATAAATACAAAGATAAAGACACAGGAACCCTATATATTTTAATACAAAATAAAAAAAATAACACAGCTTTAATTAAAAATATAAAAAACATTGATTTTGTTCTGCATATAACTGATTTTACAGAAGATATGAGTGTCTTTATAAAAAAGCTAAAACAACTCAGCAATGTGTCCGCTGTATTCAATATAGAATAAAACCGAACCTCCTTCCTTTCAAAAATATAACCATTTACTTACTATAATAATTGTATTAATAATCAATATTTTATTGTTTTTTAATTTTAAATGTTAATTTTGCTTTTACCTTTGGAAAGTTTAATTAAATCAATAAGTGATTAAAAACAATAAAACAGACCATATCTGCGAGTATAATTAATATACAAAATATCATAGTTACACTTGGTTGTACTCCTAAACTTGGTAGTGAAATAAAGAAATAGATTATATTTTAGTAGAAATTCAATATGACCATAAAAAATAAACGTTAAACATATGAAAAGAATATATATTATACCATTGATAGTATGCTTATTTATTGCATGTAATAACAATAAGCAAAACAACGAGGATAACATAAATAATGATTATGAGTTAGACTTAAATAGTGAAGAAATATCAAAGGAACAAAGTATAAAAAAAGTGTTCTTTAATATTCCATCGCCTATTGTACTTATAAATACTTTATTAGAATCGGAACATACTTTTAATAGTGATTTATTAAATAACACTAACAATGTTAATGAGTATAATTCTTCGGTTAAAATGGCAATCAACTTTGGTGTATATGGTGCCGACTTATGCTATTGCCGTACCTATGAGCAGATACAAGAAACTATCAATTATTTAGCAACTATCAGAATTCTTGCCGACAACTTACAAATACCTGAACAAGCTGGTACTAACACTATGGACAGAATTGAAAATAATCTGCAGAATAAGGATTCTGTATTTTTTATTATAAACGATGCTTATGCTGCCGCAAACAGCTATTTTAAAGAAATTGAACGCGATGAAATGGCTGCATATATTCTTGTTGGAGGGTGGGTTGAAAGTATGTTTTTAGCAATTAATATAGCTGCCGAAACAAACAATAAAGACATTATAAACAGAATTGCTGAAGAAAAATTTTCATTAGAAAACCTAATGTTAATACTAAATGATTATTACAATAATGATATTATTAAAGATATTATTCCGAACCTTAAGGAGTTAACAAAGGTTTATAATAATGTTGAGATAACATACGAAATTCCGTCGGCTAAAACAAAAACAGATAACGGACAAACAACTATTGATTCAAAATCAAATATAAAAATATCTGGAGCTCAGATAAATCAAATCTATCAGATAGTAAATGAAATAAGAAAAATAATTATTAGTTAATAAGTAGATACAAAACTAAAAATTAAGATATTGAGTTTTTCACATAAATTGTAAACAGATGAAAAAAATTATATACATAACATTAATAGCATTAACATTTCTGTACAGTAATAATACCTCAGCACAATGTAAAAAATTTGCTAACGAAGTTGGCAAGCCTTTATTACGTCCGTATATTTCTAATGGACAATTAAACACAACATCGTTAAGCGAAGGCGATGCGGCAGAATTAATAGTTACATTCTATAGCCGACAAAAATATCGTATTGTTGTATGCTCCGAGGAGAACCTAAAAAATGTAACTTTTACATTATCCGACCTAAATGGCAATGTGTTTTTTACTAATGCCGACTACGATTTTATAAACCATTGGGACTTCAAGACAAGTACTACACAAAAACTACGTATCGAAGTGAAAGTTCCTAAAGATAAAAACAACAAATCGGAAGAAACAGAAACAGGCTGTGTCTCAATATTAGTAGGTTTTAGGGGAATGTAATTTAATAGTTAGTAACATCAGAAACTATAAAATAATAAATATAATTTTTATTGGGATATTGGTATTACTATTTGCCTATTCCGCCACTTTTAATGCAGAAAAAGGCTATCCTATACCATCAATGTACCAACAAGATGTTATTAGCACAGGCTTATCAAGAGCCTTCTCCGAAATTGTTAGACTGAACCCTACAAAAGCTATTGAATATAATCCCTATTCAATTAAAATATTTACATTTTTTCTATCACAATTAATATTACGCATAATAGTCCTTCTATTATTGTTAAAAAACATATTTGCTAAAAACAATATACTTTTTGCCGACATTTTCATATCTATTTTATTATTTTTGTACGGATTTGGTAGTTTTATAACCGACCAGATTCTGTAAATAATAATTTTAAAATAAATATTATGGATAAAGTAAAAGTTCAAGTATCATCAGAAATAGGCGAATTAGAAGCAGTAATAGTACATACTCCTGGCAAAGAGGTGGAGAATATGACTCCTGAAAATGCTGCAAAATCATTATATAGCGACATATTAAACTTATCGGTAGCAAATGCCGAATACAAATCATTTAAAGGTGCATTACAAAAGCATACTCAGGTTTTTGAAATGACTGATTTACTTACCGAAACACTAAAACAAGACAAGGTTAAGGAAGAATTTGTACGCAGAATATTTGCAAACGAACAATTTATGTTTGAAGATATTGACCGCATATTACAACTACCTGCCGACAAATTAACTAAGGCAGTTGTAGAGGGCGTAGTAATGGAGAAGAATAACCTAACACGTTTTTTTAATGAGGATAGATATTCAGTACATCCACTACCAAATTTCTTTTTTATGCGTGATGCCTCAATGAGCGTAAACGACAAAGTACTTATCGGTAAAATGGCAAGTAATGTACGTGACAGAGAGTCTATTATAATGGATACAATTTTTACACATCATCCATTATTAGACACAACAACCATCGACCCATTTAAACACACTTTACCTGAACATTTTTCAATTGAAGGTGGCGATGTACTTATTGCTCGTGAAGATGTGTTAGTTATAGGAACAGGTTTACGAACAACATCGCAAGGTATCGATTTTATAACACAACAAGTTAAAAAAGATAAGAAGGTTAAGCATATTATAGTTCAAGAATTACCTCACACTCCTGAGTCATTTATACACTTAGATATGGTATTTACATTCTTAGATGTTAATAAATGTATGGTATTTGAACCTGTAATTATGAAGAACCCTAACTACCGCACAGTACATATTACCATAGACGGAGATAACGTAAAACTAAACTTAGAAGAGGATATTATTAGTGCATTAAACAAACTTAACTTTAACCTTGAACCTATCTATTGTGGAGGTTCTGCCGATAGTTGGACACAGCAACGTGAGCAATGGCATAGCGGAGCAAATTTTGTTGCCTTAGCACCAGGTAAAGTGGTTGGTTATGAGCGTAATACTGCTACTATCGAGGAAATGCACAAAAATGGTTTTGAGATTCTTCCTGCTGAAGATATTGCAAACGGAAAAATTAACATAAACGATTATAAAAAATACGTAGTTGCTATCAAAGGTTCTGAATTAGCTCGTGGTGGCGGTGGCGGACGTTGTATGTCAATGCCAATACGCCGTAAGCCTGTTAATTGGTAGTTTTAAGTTGAAGATTAGGTGATAGCCACGTATAGAGAGCAAAGTCTATGGTGAATACAAAAAAAGTAAAAGATTAATATGAAAAGAATAATTGTTATACTGGGCATTTTTCTTCTGATAAATATTGGACAAGGATGTAGGACAGAACATTTTTTAATATCAGATATTCAATTTAATCTTGCTAAAATTGACGAGAATAAATACAATGATAAGACAAATATAGTTTATACTTGTACATCAACTGTAAAAGATAAACTTGTATTTGTTATTTCATATTACACGGATTTTGTTGCACAAACCTCATTAGACTTTGGGAATGCTTGTTATGCTTTAACTTTACCAAGTGAAATTGACAATCCTCTACTTGAAGAAACCTTCTCATTAACTTTTGACAAACCGTTTGTGTATAATGGAGATACAATTACTGGATTGACAAATGTTTTTGACTTAGTAGAGATAAGAGATGAAATAGACATGTATGAAAATTACATGGCATTTTGTAATATGAGTGCGGATAAAGTGATTGACTTTAGCAGCGATTTCTTTGAAAAGGCAACTTTTAATAAGTCGGAATATGAGGTGTGTTTTTCGTGTGAGACTTCAGACGGATTAAAGTTCTCAAAAAATATAAATATAGAATTTGAATAAAGCCAACACCTAATGATGTATAAAACAATAGACTAGGCGTTAGTAAATTTAAGGTTTTAGCTTACTTAAATTTAGAAAAGTACCACATAATTAGCTACTATTGTTATAATCAACGATATACGCAAATATTCCTACATGGTTATATTTGCGTATATTTTTTTAATAAAAAAAGTTGTAATTGTTTCAATTTGTACATATTTTTGTACAAAAAAATACATAAAATATGATTACTGCCACCATTTCTGATTTTAGAAAAGATATAAAAAACTATCTCAATAGAGTTACCGATAATTTTGAAACATTAATTGTAAATAGGGGTAAAAATAAAGGAATTGTAGTAATCTCTTTGGAAGAATATAATGCTTTGATAACAACTCAACACGAGCTATCATCTAAGCGTAATCAAGAGAGGTTAGATTCTGCTATTGAAAAATTTAAACAAGGTGATTCGTTTACAAAAACCCTTATTGAAGAATGAAATATGTATTTGTAGATGAATCGTGGGAGGACTATTTGTATTGGCAACAGACCGATAAAAAAATATTAAAAAGAATAAATCAATTAATAAAGGCGATAGTTCGCGAACCATACGAGGGTATTGGTAAACCCGAACCATTAAAACATAATTACCGAGGTTATTGGTCACGAAGAATTACTGATGAACATAGGTTAATTTACCAGATTAAAGATGACGAATTAAGGATAGTAAAATGTCGCTTTCATTATGATTGATAAGTTATTAGCAAAGCTTTCATATACGCAAATATTTCGAATATGTATGTTTTCATACCGTATCTTTTTTTATTCTTACTCATTATGCTAAATGGTATTATTTGCACCATAAAACATTATAATACTACAAAATGAAACAATTTATAAAATATAAACCAATAACCTTATTCTTAATTACAATCGGATTGATTCCTATTTTGTGTTTAATTGCATCGTTATTCTCATATATACTTGGGGTAAAAGGAGCTAATTTTTGTACTTTACTAATTGTGGGTGGCGTTATTGGTTTTCATCTCACTTGGATTAATACAATATTTTTAAGTCTTGATTTAATTAATGTAAAAAATAGCATGCCTAGTTATAGAGAAAAAACTCAAATAATATTTATAGTTTTGTTATCTATTTACCTTTTAAAAATGATTGTTTCTTTGCCTTACTTTGAATCAATTGAACTAAAAATAGGAATGGTATTGAATATATTAATAAGAGTAGTTGGAATTATCTTAGTTACATATTTATTTTATAAAATTTCTGATACTTATATTTTATTGACTAAAAATCGCACAGCAAATATATGGGATTATTTTATCATGTTATTTTATTTCTGTTTTCTCCCATTTGGTTTAATTATGTTACACTCACATGTAAAAATATTAATGAAAGACCATAACATAGTTATTTGTTAATAATCTAAAATATCAAAATGAAAAAACTAAAAAACGAAGAATTAAACCGCATTTCGGTTGAAGAATTTAAACAAGCGGACAAAACTCCTATAATTATTGTACTTGATAATGTAAGGAGTTTACATAATGTAGGCTCGGTTTTCCGCACATCCGATGCATTTCGTGTTGAGGCAATATTTTTATGTGGCATAACAGCTTGTCCTCCTAATAAAGAGATTCATAAAACAGCCCTTGGCTCAACAGAATCGGTTGATTGGAAATATTTTACCGACACACAGTTAGCTGTAGATGAACTAAAACAACAAGGCTACTCAATAGTTGCTGTTGAACAAGCTGAAAACAGCATAAGTTTAGAAAACTACAAACCTGAACCTAACAAAAAAACTGCATTAATTTTCGGACATGAGGTAAAAGGCGTATCACAAACAATTATGGATAACTGCGACCAATGTATCGAAATTCCACAATTTGGCACAAAACACTCCATCAACATATCGGTAAGTGCTGGCATTGTTATATGGGAAGTTTTTAAAAAAATTACTTTTAACAATAAATAAACTGAAGTTTTTGCGTATAACCTAATGAAAAGCAACATCTTTCAATTTAAGCAATTTAGCATACAGCAAAATATATCCGCAATGAAAGTGGGTACGGATGGTGTTTTATTAGGTGCTTGGGCTAATTGCCAATCAGCAAAAAAAGTATTAGATATTGGCACAGGAACGGGGTTAATTGCTATAATGTTAGCACAACGTTGCAACGCTTTAATACATGCCATTGAGATAAACAAAAACGCCTATACCGAAGCAAAAGTCAATGCTAATAATTGTAAATGGAGTAACCGCATATCGGTACAACATATATCTTTACAAGAATTTGAAAAAACATGTAATGCTAAATACGATTTAATAGTTAGCAATCCTCCATTTTTTGAAAACTCACAACCCTCTACCCTTGCCGAGCGTAACTTAGCAAGACACACCATAACCCTAAACTGTACTGAATTAATGCTATTTGCAAATCAACATCTTACGGAACAAGGTCTATTTTCTGTAATTATTCCTTACTCCTTATTAGAAGAATATACTGAAACGGCTAAACAGAACAATTTATTTGTTAAAAGACAAACCAATATAAAACCTACCCCAACAAAAAATACTAAACGCGTATTACTTGAGTTATCAAAACAAAAAATACAATACCAACCTGAAACTATTATACTTGAAGAATTTGGCAGACATCAATATTCGCATGAATACAAAAAATTAACTTCAGACTTCTATATATCAAGTTATTACAATTGTTAGGCAGAATTTTAAAATCAAATTCAACTATAACCTTCGTTAGCTTATCTTATTTTTATATTTTTGTAAACAAATTTAGTTTGTTGGTACTTTATGCGTTTTATCACTATCATATCCGATTGGCACAATGACGATTTTTATACAGCCGCCCTAAAAGGTAGCTTATACTCAAATTGCCATGATATTCAGGTAGTTGATATAAACAATAAGATAGACCCTTTTGAATACAACAAAGCTTCATTTATATTAAAAAATACCTATTTTCATTTTCCTAAAGGAACTATACATCTTATTGCAATAAATAGCAGTCCTGCTAAAAATCAGCATGTTTTATGTGTAGAATATAAAGACCATTATTTTATTGGTACAGGTATGGAGATATTCTCATTACTATTAGAGGAGAAACCCAAAAGCATAATTGAACTCAACAATCAGGAATTTACACAAACATCATTTCCTGAATTAACTATTTTTACAAAAGTAGCAAGTTATATTTGTAATGAAACTCCCATTAATCAGCTAGGCAAGGAGATTGAATTAGACCGTCCATTCTTTGCCTCAGCCCCACAAATATTGCCAGACCAAATAACTGGTCAAGTTGTACACATCGACTCTTATGGCAACTTAATTACCAATATAACTGAAAAGTTATTTAATAATATCCGTAAAGATAGGGATTTTGTAATAGAAGTAAAACGTGAGGCATATTCAATTACAAAAATAAGTAAAAGCTACCACGATGTAGGACTGATAGAATTATTAGCTCTATTTAATTCAATAGGTGTTTTAGAAATTGCTGAACGCAATGGCTCCATTGCCCAAACCATAGGGATGGAATTAAATTCTTTAATTTTAGTAAAATTTAAGTAATAATATACTACTAATCAGTAACAAGTGTAATTGCACAAACACCACAGCCTTCTTGTCCATCTTTAAAGAACATCTTTAAGTAGTAAGGTCCTGTTTTGGAGCATAAAAAATCAAACACAGCATACTCCTTACCACCACTTGAATTACCTCCAAAGTGGGAATAATCATTCGATAATTCAATAATAGTTTGCCCAGGTTTTGAGGGATCGTTACACACTAAAAAGCGGTAATGGTTACCTTTGTTTAACATTATGAAGAACTTACCCTCACTTTTTTTCTTTTTGCTTTTAGATTGTGCAAATCGTATTCTAAAATGTTTTATGTACTTTGCTCCTTGACCTCCGCTAACAGCACATTTATCAATAAATTGCTGGTCGCATTGTGCATTAGCATTCTCTATTGAGAGAAAACAAATAAAACATACTATAGATATTAACTTTAAAGATAAGTTCTTCATTATTATAATAATATTTTCTGATTAATAATTACTTATTAGTATTTTCAGCTTTCTCTTTTTCATAAGCTGTAATATCTAACTTAATAACAAATTTATCACACATAAAACTTATTTTTTGCTTTAGTTTCTGCATTTCAATATTTGTTAAGCGTAATTTATAATCGTCTTTATTTGGAGTGTATGGTTTTACATTTCCGTCAGCATCAATAGCATCGGGGTCAAAGAATAAATGTATGCCTTGATAAACAACCTCTTGTCCTGCCTTAAGCTCTCGTATTAATTGAGGAGATAATTGTATTACTCCACCAACCTCAGGTTTTAAACCAGCAGAAACATCTTCACCCTCACCTTTAGGAATATACATTTCTTTCTTTACTAATATTCTTATATAATTTTCAAATTTTTCGTCTCTGTAGATGTAATAATTATTACCAATAGTATAAGCATCAACCTTATAGAACTGAGCTTCTATTTTTCTACAACCCTTAGGTGTAGCACTACAATCTACTTCTTCAATTTCTCCTGTTCTCAAATCAATTCTTTTAAATTTATTGCGGAATATATCGTAATTTACAAAGAAATAATCGCCCGATTCGTCAAATGTACTATTATATAGCTCACATCTATTATCATCTAATTTGATTTTATATTTTTCTTCCCATGTATATAAGTTATAAACATATAAATATACAAATGATGCTTTTTCTCCTCTAAATGTTGCTACCAAATAGTTTCCATACTCATCTACCATTAATTCAAGTACTCTACTTTTCTTATATCTAGGTCCTTTTATTCTATGCTGAAAACGATAGCCTTTTGTTGGTTTCTCAATAGGTTGTATTTGTGCAAAAGTTAAAAATGTTGTACTAAATAAGAATGTTACGATTAAAATTAGTTTCTTCATTTGTTTAGTTTTTTTTGACCAAGTTTCGGAGTAAAACAAATGTTAATATGTATTATGCATGTTTCACTCAACCTTTCAGCTATGGTCTGTTTTTATATTATTTGTATTTCTAAATTACGTGCTTAAAATCTACTAATAAGATTCTTTTATTTCGTTTAATTTGAGTTAATTACTTGTATTGACATGCCTATATCAATACATAAGATATGTAATAAAGCATAAAAATATAAAATTTATGAATAAAACAGAACTTTTTTTTGACTAAAGATTAATTTTTTCTGAGAAAATTGCTTTAAACTTTTCTACCTTTGGAACTATTACCATTTGGCAATATCTATTTTTATTGTTAGGGTTATCAAAATACCCATGATGATATTTTTCTGCCTCATAAAATACAGAAAAGGGCTCCAATTGCGTAACAATAGGATCTTTCCATATTTTTTGTTCCGTTAGTTGTTTTATAACTAATTCGGCTTGTTCCTTTTGGTCATTATTATTATAAAATATTACCGACCTATATTGCGTTCCAATATCAGCACCTTGCATATTTAACGTAGTTGGGTTGTGGGTAGCAAAAAATACTTCTAACAAATCAATAAAACTTATTTCATCGGCATTGTATTCTATCTTAACTACTTCAGCATGATTTGTTGTGCCTTCACAAACCTCTTCATAAGTTGGGTTATCGGTAATTCCTCCTGAATAACCTGGAGTAACGCTTTTTACACCTTTTAATCTTCTGAAAATAGCCTCAGAACACCAAAAACAACCATTTCCTAAAATTGCCATACTATAGCTCATAACATATATTTATTTCATTAAACAACAAGCCTCACAATATGCGTAAAACAAAAAAATACATTAATATGTTTATTTTTTTATGTTTTTATTTGCATAATAAAAAAGAATGTGTACTTTTGCAACACTTTAACAAAAAGGGTGCCATAGCTCAGTTGGTAGAGCAACGGACTGAAAATCCGTGTGTCCCTAGTTCGATTCTTGGTGGCACCACTTTTCAAAAAACGCAATTAGCTTATTTTTAGCTCGTTGCGTTTTTTTGTATCAAGTAGACTTCATAAAAGAATTGTAAGGAATCAAATTAACAACTTAGTTAATAACAAAAAAAGGAGAGAAAACCTATCTATGCAATAGATATCCTCTCCAATATTTAAAATAATTTATTATTGTAATTGTTACCTTACAATCCGTATAGTTTCATTTCCTATTTTAACAATATAAATTCCGCTATTATCTATATTTAATTGTACGGAATGATTATTTCCCATTCCTTTTTTTATTAATTTACCTTGTATATTATATAAATAAAATACATTTTTTTCATTTTGCAATCCTTCAATGTTTACAACATTGCCATCCATTCTAATTATAAATGTATTTGCAAAATCACTTTCTATATTGGTTGCTGTCTCAAATTGATAAGTTATGTTTGCAGTTTTATTTGCTGTATAGTTAAACAATGTTTTATCAGCATTACCATTTGTAAGGATTTCTTCATCTATTTTAATTTCTTTTAAGGCATATCCTTCTTTTGGATTTACTTTAAATATGATTTCAGAACCCTTTTCAATCGGTGTTCCAAAAGCCACTTCCTGTTCTTCTTTAATAACAACAACAGTTCCTTTTGCTTTTTCTTCTTCTTTAGTTACATCAAAAAGTTTTATTGTTGAACAACCAGTACCATCTCCCTCTACATCTACAACCCAAGTTTTATTATTCAATAGCTCTTGGTCATATGTTGTTGCTCCTAGATTATCTTTTAAGAAAAGCATTGGTTTTGCTGTTACAATTGACTCTGGATTGTTTGGAAGAATGTATAAAATATCATTAATTGTACAAGCAGAAATATTATTTTTACGTAAATCAAGGTAATACAAATCTGGATAAGAAACACCCATTTCTAATGGTACTACATCTAATTTATTGTTGTATAAAACAAGTCGTTTAAGATTCTTTGAATCTATTTTAACCTCTTTTAATTGGCAATTTGATACGTCTAAACTTACTAATTCTTTATTTTTTGTTAAATCAAGTGTATTATTACCTTCCGCATCTTGTATTAAATTATCAGAGATTGTTAATATTTGCAATTTTGTAAGAAGTGAAAAATCAACGTTTGATAATTTATTATTGTTACAATTTAAAAGTGTTAATTTGATATTTTTTGAGATATCTAATTTTGTAAAATTATTGTAACCACAATACAGTTCATCTAGTTCTGTTAAAGAAGATAAATCAATTTCTGATAAATTATTATTTGTAAGTGATAACTCGGTTAAACCTGTTAATTCTTTCAAATCAATTGTTTCAATTTTATTCGTTGATAAACGAAGTACTTTTAAAGCTTTAGGTTTATTAAACTCTACTTTTACAATTTTACAGCTAGATGCGTCAAGATGCTCTATGTCACCATAAATTTTAATTTTAGCTCCAAGATCTACCGTTTTTAAAACTTTTTGTGGTTCGCCAGCATTAACTGTATAATCATTAGGTCCATCGCCCCAATCTATTTTAATAGGAGTTGTTTTGCTAACCCCTAAGTGCATAGTAACATCTATTTCCTCAATGGGGTATCCATCTTCATCATTACCTGGAGATTCTGATGTGATAGTGAATTCTGCCATAGGTTTAGGTGCATTTATTTTAATGTATTTTGTAGCATATCCCGATTTATAATAAAAAGCAAATTTCTCTAGACTATTAAAACCCGGATTAAATGGATAGCACCTAATATTTAGAGAACCATCTTCATTCAAAATAGAACTATCAAATGTAAAAACACCATCTTTTTCTTTATATTTATCTTTTGCTAAATCAAATAGCTTTTTCTGATTTTTATCGTAATACTTCCATTTATAAATTGTTTTTTGGGGAGTTTCTGCAATCCCTTTTTGGTTATCTAAATAAGAAAGGTCAACTACTAAATCTTTAACCTTGTCTTTTGGAACAGGAAAAGAGAGAATGTTTTTTATAATATAGTTCTTTTGGTCTATCTTATTTAAATCTGGAAGCATATCATAACCCAGACCACACATTTGAATATTAACAAATGTTAAATTTTTCAACTTCTTAGCCCCAAGAATAGCTGTTGGGTGTATTTTCTTTGTCAGTCCTTTTACAACGAGTTTTTCTAATTTAGGACAATATGTAAGGTCAATAGTAGGTATTGCCACTCCATTAAGCCCCAACGTTTTTATATTTTTAAGCTTACTGAAATCTAATTCCTTAAGAGTTTTTTCAGAAAACAAAGGGGGTGATATTTGAAAATTCTCTACATTATTTTCATCGGCGAAAGTAACTCTTTCAACCTCACATTCATTTAAAGTAATAACTTTTAACTTAGGACATTTTGTAAAATCAAGATGAGGAGATTTTGATATCTTTGTGTAATCAAGGTTCAGTGTTTCCAAAGTAGGAGACGATAACGAAATTACTTGATTAACAACTTTTGAGCTCACAATTCTTAATACTACAATGTTATCTGCTACGATACTCATTTCTCTGTCAGTAGAACTAACCTCTGTAAAGGTATGCTCTAATGTTATTAACTCATCTGCTGTTTTTTGCTCAAGCGTTACTTTTTCATTATTTCCAAAATCAATTTCTGCTTTTGCATTTACTGCATTCAATCTGTATACTATTTTTACAGATTCGGCACCACTCTTAATATTAAATTTAAGATTGTTAGTTTGAGAATATAAACTCGTAAAAGAGAATATTATTCCTGTTAATAAAGATAAAAACTTTTTCATAAATATATTTTTTAAATGTTACATATTTGTAAATATGTAAAAAAAATAAATCATTTGCATATTTTTTTGCATAAAAAAACTACTTGTAATAAAGATTTAATTAAGATTAATAAATCATTTTATTTTTCATTAATTAATTTTATATGTATCTAAAATATATCTATTTTTGTTTATTACTATGCTAATAAAATAAAAAATGTCAGACGTACGTATAGACAAATGGCTTTGGGCTGTTAGAGTATTTAAAACCCGTAGCCAAGCATCGGAAGCTTGTAAAAAGAATAGAGTATTTATAAATGAAGTAGTTGCAAAATCGTCAAAGCCAGTAAATATAGGCGATGTGATTGAAGTAAAGAAACCTCCTTTACTTTATAGATATAAGGTTATTGAGTTATTAGAAAAGCGAGTATCTGCCAAATTAGTTAATAATTACATGGAAGATATAACGCCTGAACAAGAAATAATAAAGTTAGACTTAATGCGTATGACTAATGCTGGTATTCGCAAAAAAGGTGAAGGAAGACCAACTAAAAGAGATAGAAGAATTTTAGATAAGTGGCAAAATGAATAAAGTGAATAAATACATCATACTTGTTATATTAGCATCATTAATGTTACTGTATAATTGCAAACATATTAGCGATTATTCCAACATACCACAAATAACTTTTAACAATTCAGAATTAACGATAGGTAAAGATGCTTTGGATAATGAATGTTACAAAATACAATTACATTTTTACTTAATTGATGGCGATGGAAATGTAGGCTTAAATCATGGTATAGGAGAACCTTATATTGGCGATTCAGCTTATAACTATTTCTCAGAATTATATTATTTAAAGAATGGCATATGGGTTACAGACACCCTTATTTTAGACAATACCAAACATTTTATACTACCTGATGTTACTCAATATTTAGGTTCTAATGATTTATTAAAAGCTGATGTTTTTATTGACTATGAGTATCCTACATCATTATTCCCTTACGATACTATAAAATATTCAATATTTGTTGTAGATAAAGATTTCAATAAAAGTAACACTATCTTCTCGGACACTATTTTTACAATAAGATAGATTGTCTAAAACAATATTTTGTATTAAATATAACCAACTATTTTATAAACAATTACCCCAACAATTTCATGTAATAACATATTCCATTTTACCAATGCTTTGGCAGAAGGAATTAAAAGATATTCTAAATTCATAACATTGTCCTCGGCTAAAAAATCAGTTGAAAACGTATCACAATGCACCCCAGCTTTATCAAAACACTTAAAAGCCCTATACATATGCGAGGCTGAAGTTATTAAAAGCACAGTGTCGGATTCTGATATTAACTGTTTAGAAAATAGAGCATTTTCATAAGTATTTCGCGATTTCTCTTCAGTTAGAATATACTCAGCTGGCACACCTATATCTATCAAATATTTTTTTAGTAAAGTAGATTCCACAGTATCTGTACGAAAAAAATGAGCCTTTCCTCCGGATATAATCATTTTATCTATTTTTCCTTGATTATATAACCTCAAGGCTTTCCATAACCTATTACTACTGCGTAAAAATTCAAAATCTCGTTCTGTTGAATTATAATTTACAACCCCTCCTAAAACCACTCCATATCGATATTTATGAACATCATTATAATAATTATATTCAAATTTTTCCCATTTATTCATTATACTATTTATTATCACTCGATTCGAGAAAAATAACAGCAGAATAAAGCTAAGGTATATAAATATTCGTTTTACCTTACTTGATTTTAATACCAAACCTAAAGTAAAACAAACAAGAATACAAAATAGCGGATTAATAACCAACCCTAATATTTTTGATAAAATATAAAACATAACCAACTAATATTTACAATGAATTATCTTTTTCGTTTCAAAGAAATCCTCATTAAAAAAGTCTGATATATTATAAATAGTAATTTTATTATTGATATTTATTATTTCATCAGCAAAATCTCCACCTTTTAAATACAAGATACCGTTTTGCATATCATTTTTACTAACATTACTTATGCAATGTTTTGATAGCTTATAGAACTTCTCAAAATTGGTAACTGCCCTACTTACAATAAAATCGTACTTATGTTTTACCTTTTCAATACGCACTTGTTCGCACCTTACATTTTGTAGTTTTATACTTTGTGCTACCTCCCTAGCAACCGTTACCTTTTTTGCTATCGCATCAATAAGGTGAAATTGACAATCAGGGAATAATATAGCAAGTGGTATACCGGGAAACCCTCCACCTGTACCAACATCTATAATAGAAGTATTGGATTTAAATTGAATTATCTTAGCAATAGCTAAAGAATGTAAAACATGATGAAGATATAAATTATCAATATCCTTTCTGGAGATAACATTTATTTTATTATTCCAATCTTGATACAAATATTTTAACTCCTCAAATTGTTTTATTTGCAGTGGAGTCAGATTGGGGAAATATGTACGAATATTCTGCATTGATAAACAAATATAATTTAAGCTAACAGTATAAAAAAAGAGTTGCACTCTATAGTACAACTCTTTTAAGTTTTATTTAATACTTACTATTCTACAATACCTTTAAATGTAGCGTCTTCTCTATACTGTACAAATTCAAGGTCTTTCTTGATGTACTCTTTGTAAGATGAATTCTTTTCGATAGCAGTTCTTAAATTATTGAATAACATATCAGAATCTTGCTTTCTTGCTCCTAAGATAGCTCTTAAATAATAAACATTAGCTACCTCTTGGTTTGCTACTTTCTTAAGAATACCTAATGAAGCGTCATAAGCGTCAGTGTTCTTAGTATTAGAGTAGTTCAATAATTTTGTAAGAGCAAAGTTAAATGTATTTAATTTACTTGCTACATAAAGATTTAATGCATTTTCATAATTACCTTCTTTAGTAGAAATAATAGCTTGGTTGTAGCTTACTTGATTTCCTGCTCCAGCAGCAGCTGTATAGAAATCTTTAGCTGCACTAATGTTACCTTTAAAGTGCTCAATTACACCTAAGTTATTAAGTACAGTTGTATTAGTTGCATCAATGCTTTTAGCTTTTTCTAAAGAAGCTTTAGCATCATCTAATTTATTTTGCTTAATTAACATACAACCAACGTTGTTGTGTCCTCTCCAATCTTCTGGGAATTTTTCAGCTACTTTTTTGTATATTGCTAATTTTTCATCAACATTTTTAGTTAAAGTAGCAGCATACATAAGCTCCTCTACTTTTAATGTATCAGGATTTAATTTAGAAAGTTCTTTTAATTCCTCATCAGAATATCCTACTCTTGCAATGTTTACAAATAATTTAGAACGACGTAACTGAGGTAATACTTTTTCAGCAATTTGCTCATAAGCAGCTGAAATATTTTTAATCTCTTTTTCACGTACAGCTGGATCTGAGTACATTGAAAGAACACGTAAAATAAGTTCTTTATCTTGAATGTCAGACTCTTCCATTAATTTTTTAAATCCTTCCCAGTCCTCTGGAGTTGATTTTGCAGATATAAAACCTTCGTTACCTAACTCTTTAACGCTAGCTCTTTTAAGTTGCTTTGATAAGAATTTTTCTGCATTTACCATACGCTTTTCAGCTAATTTAGTGTTAAGATCCATTTCACCATCAGGAGATGCATAAGCTGAAATCTCTACGCCTCTAAATTCGATATCTTTATCTTTTGCGTTTGTTTTTACATACTCAACAAGAGCTTTCATATCTTCTTTTTTAAGCTCTACACCACGTATGTCGGCTTTATTAATAACAAACTGAATGTTTGCTTCTTTTGATTCTGTTGTTACTCTAACAAATTCATCATTAGCAACTATTGCTCTTGGATCATTTTCAAGTAACAATGCTGTAGCTAAAACACCTGTTCCTATTTTTACATCAGGAATTGTTTCAGTGTTATCTCCCATAGTTGCTTTTACTCTACCTACTAATTCCGATGAACGCATAAATTCATCAAATGGAACTTTTGCTGTAAGTGAATAAGAACCACCACTAGTAAAAGATACAACTGGGTTGTTTGCTTGTACATCTTCTCCTTGTAGGATTAATGGCTTAAAAGCTGTTTCTTTACCTTCTCCTTTTAATACTGGAGTAATTTCTAAAATAGCTTTCTTTTGAAAATACTTTGTTGGAAAACTTACTTTTAATGTAAGAGCGACACTATCGCCATGCATTTCCAATACTTTAGGCACTACGTCATACTTTACTTCTGATGCCATTTTTACCATTTTTTTCAACCCACCACAACTAGATAAAATAAGGGTTGATAAAACTAAAGATGCTAAAACTAATTTCTTCATATGTTTATAAATTTTAATTTTAATTTTGTTACAAGTTAATTTTCTGAATATTATCTCTGTAACTTTTATGTTAATAAATACAAAAGTATATCTTTTTTTGATAAAAATAAAATTTTATAGTTTATTTATTCTATTATTTTATAATAAAGTTGTCTTTTTATATAAAATAAGACTTATTTTGATGAGGTAATTACAAAAAAACAGGGTGTAATAAATTATATGAGTAAAAAAGAAGTAATACTTTTTTGCCCTCTTAATTGGGGGTTAGGACATGCTACCCGTATTGTTCCTATTATAAAAAAAGAGCTATTAAAAGATAATACTGTTATTATTGCTGCTAGTGGTAATGCATTCCGTTTCTTAAAAAAAGAATTTCCTAACATTACTACATTATATTTTAATGATTTTAATGTAAGATACTGGAAAAAACCTTTTTTTATTGTTGGCTTATTAGTACAGATGCCTTTATTCTTTTTTTATATTTTTATTGAACATTTAAAAATACAGCGTATAATTAAACAATATGGCATTACTACTATTATTTCAGATAATAGGTATGGTATGTTTTCAAAACTAACTCGAAACATAATCATTACACATCAACTATTTATTAAGTTACCTTATGTGTTAAAAATATTTGAACCTATTATTCATTTAATAACAAGGCTACTTATAAGTAAGTTTGATGAATGTTGGGTGCCTGATTATAAAGACTTTGATAAAAGTATTGGCAAAGAATTGTCTCACGGAAAGCATATAAACAAAAATGTAAGATATATAAATCCGATATCTAGGTTTAAGGATATTAACCCCTTAAACAAACACTTTGACTATTTTGACATCTTAATATTAATATCCGGACCCGAACCTGTTCGTACTGAGTTTGAGATTACAATGGAAAATAGGTTTAAAAACTCTTCAGAAAAGGTATTAATGGTTTGTGGCAAACCAAAATTGCATAACAATAAACACAAGGTTATTAATAATATCACAAAACTAGACCATTTAAATACTGAGGAACTGTTTTGGCATTTAAAAAATAGCAAACATATTATTTGCCGTAGCGGATACTCTAGTTTAATGGATTTACATGTATTAAATAGATGTGCTGAACTTCATCCTACTAAAGGACAATCAGAACAAGAGTATCTATATAAGATAACAAAAAAATGCCCACTAAAATAAGTGGGCATTATATTTTATGTTCTTTGTAAATTAATAAGTAGGTAATGAAAATACTCTTGCTTTGCGCGGATTAACACACATAACTGGTATTTTTGCTGCATTAGCGATAATATATTGTTCGCTTGCTCCTATCATATAATCAATTTTGCCAATATTTTTTGTTGTCATTATTAACATTAAATCTGCATTTATTTTTTGTGCATAATTAATGGTTGTTTGTGCAAAATTATTTGATTTTTCTGCTGTATCTATTTCAAAATCTACATCATATTGTTTTAAATATTTTTTTGCAAATGTTAAATTCTGATTTATCTTTTTAAGTAAATTAGAATCGCTTACTTCTTGTTTTATGAAGTATATTTTTGCTTTAAATATTTTACCAAAATATATTGCCCATATTAATTTTTCGCGATTTTCACTTTTAAAATCAATTGGGAATACAATTTTGTCATACATTGTTTTGTCTGATGGTTCGTCTTGAACTACAATAAATGGGACATGAGAACTTGTTATCACTTTTAAAGCCCAACTTCCTGTAATCTTCTGCATACCCTTCATACCATGAGTTCCCATTATCACAATGTTTAAGTCCTCATTGTCTTTGGTGTACTCGCCTATTGTAGTAAAAATTGTTCCTACTTTTACTACTACCTCGATAAGTATATTATGTTTTTTTGAATGCTCATCTGCTATTTTTTGAAGTTTTTGCTGATTTTCTTCAACATCCTTATCTTTTTTTACAATGTGCATCAATATCAGAGTATTATCTAATACCTGTGCCATTTTTAATGCATGAGCTAATGTTACTTCCGCCTTTTCGGTAAAGTCCCAAGGTACTAATATTTTCTTTCCAGTATTCATAGTTATTGCAATTTTTATACAAAAATAAAGGTTTTTTTCAAAAAAACAATTTTCCTCTAAATATATTTACAATTATCTTATAATTAAATACTTGCTATTATACCTCTTGATGATGTTTTTATAAATTGAAGTATTTCATCTAATTCTGCCGATTTATCAAAATCCTGTTCAATTTGCTGTATTGCTTGTGTTGTATTTAGTTTACTGTTATATATTGTGCGATATATTTGTTGTATTTCAGCTATTTGCTCATTAGTAAATTTTCGGCGACGCAAACCTATTGAGTTTACTCCCGCATATATTAAGGGCTCTCTTCCTGCAGTTATATATGGGGGTATGTCCTTTACTACTTTTGCTCCACCTTGTATAATAACATGTTTACCTATCTTAACAAACTGATGTACTAAACACGCTCCGCTTAATATAGCATAATCATCTATTTCAACTTCTCCAGCTATCTGTGTTGCATTACCTATTATTATATTGTCTTTAAGAATACAGTCGTGTGCTACGTGTGAGTATGCCATTAGTAAACAATTATTGCCTACTTTGGTAATTTGTTTGGCAGCAGTACCTAAGTTTATTGTTACACACTCACGTATTGTTGTGTTGTTTCCTATTTCTACATAAGTTTCTTCTCCTTTGTATTTTAAATCTTGTGGAATTGCTCCTATTACTGCTCCGTGAAAAACTTTACAATTATCGCCTATTCGCGAACGCTCTTTTATTACAGCATTTGCTCCTATCCAACAGTTATCGCCTATCTCTACGTCTTTCTCAATTGTAACAAATGGCTCAATAATTACATTTTTGCCAATTTTTGCGTCTTTATGTATGTTTGTTAAGTTCATTTATAGTATTATTTATTCTTTCTCGGATATTTTATTTCTAACAACTTGAGCCATTAATTCTGCATCCATAACTAATGAATTTCCTACAAATACTTGCCCCTTCATATGTGCTATTCCTCGCCTGATAGGGGTAATTAACTCAAGTTTAAATATTAATGTGTCGCCTGGTACTACTTTTTGTTTAAAGCGTACATTATCAATTTTTAGGAAATATGTCGACCATTCTTTAGGATTTTCAACATCGTGTAGTACAAGGATACCTCCTACTTGTGCCATTGCTTCTATTTGCAATACTCCTGGCATCACTGGCTCTTCTGGGAAATGCCCCACAAAGAAACCCTCGTTCATAGTAACACTTTTAACACCTACTACTGATTTATCATCTAAATGAATTATTTTATCTACCAATAACATCGGCGGACGATGGGGTAAGATATTCATAATTCCTTTTATATCATAAATTGGAGTACTATCAGGATTATACTCTGGTGCAACGCCATTTTTTTGTTGAAATTTTACAATATTACGTATCTGCTTAGCATATTCAGTGTTGGCATAATGCCCTGGTTTTTTTGCAACTATTTTACCTTTGATACGTCTTCCTGCTAAGGATATATCTCCAATTACATCAAGTAGTTTATGTCGTGCTGGTTCATTGGAGAACTGTAAATCAATATTATTTAATATTCCGCGTTTTGCCTCTAAACGTGGTTTATTAAATAGGTCTGCTATTCTGTCAAAGTCTTCTTGTTGATATTCTTTTTCTACTATTACTATTGCATTTTCAAGAGCTCCTCCTTTTATTAGGTTTTTTGAGCGTAAAAATTCTAATTCGCTAAAGAATACAAAAGTACGACAAGGTGCAATCTCTTTTTCAAATTCGTCTAAACTAGATATACTTGCGTATTGATATCCCAATACTTCTGACTTAAAATCAATTAGTACATCTATGCTAAATTTATCGTCTGGGTAAACTATTATTTCAGTACCTGTTTCTGGATTAGTGTATCTAACGTTCTCTCTTACAACAAAGTACTCTCTTTCTTTTTCTTGTTCTTGTATGCCAGCATCTTTTAATAATCTATAAAATAATATAGAACTTCCGTCTAATATTGGTACTTCGGGTCCATCTATTTCAATGTGTAAATTATCGATACCTAAACTGTAAGCTGCTGCTAATGCATGTTCTATTGTAGATACTCGAGCATCCCCTTTTGCTATTGTTGTTCCCCTTGCTGTATCAATAACATTTTCGGCAAGTGCTGGTATATAGGGTTTCTTCTCTAAGTCTATTCGCTGAAACTTATAACCAAAATCATCGGGGGCTGGTTTAAAGGTCATTTTTACATTTACACCTGTATGTAATCCTATACCCTCAATACTTACTTCTTTTTTTATAGTCTGTTGTTTATCACCCATATAACAAGTTTTTGTTTGTGGAAAACTCTAAAAATGCAAACTTCTGTGTTGTTTCAAAAATTTACAATCCTCATTTACAATAGTAAACTGTGGTTTTAAATTTTCTTACGCCTTGAACTTTACTATTTTTATAGATTTCTTCGTATATTTTAAACAAAAAATTATACCTAAGAGTAGGTTTTACTCTCACACAAAATTTTTAGTTAAAACGTACAAAACTATATTTTTATTGATAAATAACAAAAGAGTTATCATAAAAGTTCATTTGTTACGTTCTTTTTATTTTTAATTTGATATGATTAAGATGCTATTACTAGCTGTAACATTGTATTCTTTAAGTGGATATTCAGCTACTCCTGATGTTTTATTTCCATAATATAAATCGAATCGAGATTTACAACATGGGCAACTAACTTGTATGATACTATTGTCTGCAATCTGTACTTTGCAATTTTTTGGTACTTGATAAGGACAGGTACAATCATAGGCTTTATATTCATTTTCGCCTGTACAAAATACTATAATACCATTATGATTATATCCCTCATTTTTTAATATTACATGACCTTGCGGATTTTTAAGAGCCCAATACTCCGATAAATCAATATCTATACGTACATTAACATATACGTTAGGTATAGACATCTGTTGTTTATCCTTACAGGCACTTAGCATAAATGCAGTAATTATAAGTATTTTTAAATATTTACTCATTTTTTAAATCAATTAGCATTTACAAATCTATATATTTTTTTTTGTTTGCTAACATTTTGCGAAAAAATATGTGATTTATAAATAAAAGCAATATAAATGATATTGTAATATATTTTTGTAAGTTTGCATACTATTGATAATATTTATTGTATGACAAGTTTAGCAATAATTCCACTAAGAGCAGGTTCAAAAGGAATTTTACATAAAAATAGGACGAAAATATTAGGTCGCCCATTATTTGCTTGGGTTCTTACCGAGGCGGTTTTCAGTAACTTAGACAAAGTTGTTGTTTTTACAGATGATGATGTAATAACAGACTTTATAAAAAAAGAATATACGTGGACAGACAAAATTGAAGTAATACAACGTAGTGATGAAAGTGCAAGTGATACCGCATCTACCGAAATGGCTATGGAGGAATTGCTAACAAAAATAAATTTTGATTTTGATGTCTATTGCTTGTTACAAGCTACATCGATTTTAACTACGCGAAACGATATAAATAAAGCACTTAACTCAATAAAAAATAACGGCACTGATTCGGTGCTAAGTGTGGTGGAAACCAAACGTTTTGTATGGAGCAAACAAGGAGAAAGCATAAACTACGATTACTTAAACCGCCCTCGCCGACAAGATTTTGACGGATTATTGATTGAGAACGGAGCTGTGTATATGACTAAAAAAGAATGCTTCAGTAAAACAAAAAACCGCATCAGTGGCAAAATTGATTT
>PDWI01001341.1_pt1 | contig 38976 bp, 43 predicted proteins | sample 1430891 | NCBI WGS metagenome assembly PDWI01 (sample SAMN01162508, study PRJNA174530) | Oral metagenome, whole genome shotgun sequencing project. | biome: Marine environment; feature: Marine mammal; material: Swab sample of the gingival sulcus; isolation source: swab sample of gingival sulcus... | reverse complement strand
AAAAATAAATTGCAACCAAAATGCAACCAAAACAAAAAAACAATCCCCTAAAACCTTGATTTTAAAGGCTTTGGGGGATTATGATATTTATTCAAACTCCACCGTTGCTGGTGGTTTCCCCGTAATATCATAGACTATTCTACTTACAGAGTCGACTTCATTTACGATTCGTTTGGATACGATGTCTAGGACGTCATATGGTATTCTTGACCATGTTGCTGTCATGAAGTCGCTTGTGTTTACGCTTCTGAGTGCTACGAGGTAGTTGTATGTTCTTTCGTCGCCCATTACGCCTACGCTTCTTGTGTTTGTGAGTACTGCGAAGTATTGGCTTAGTTTTGGTGCTAGTCCTGCTTTTTTGAGTTCATCTCTGAAGATAAAGTCTGCTTCACGTAGGATGGCGAGTTTTTCTTCTGTGATTTCGCCGATTACTCTGATTGCTAGTCCTGGCCCTGGGAATGGTTGGCGGTCTACTAAGAAGTCTGGTATTCCAAGTACGCGTCCGACTTTTCTTACTTCGTCTTTGAATAGGTCGCGTAGTGGTTCTAAGATTTCTTCGAAGTCTACGTGTTCTGGTAATCCACCTACGTTGTGGTGGCTCTTTATTGTGCTTGCCTCGTCTGTTCCACTTTCTATTACGTCTGGATAAATTGTTCCCTGCGCTAGGTAGTGTACCTTGCCGATTTTCTTAGCTTCATCCTCAAATACTCTGATGAATTGTTCACCTATTATCTTTCTTTTTTTCTCTGGCTCTGTTACGCCTGCTAGGGCTGCTAAGAATCTGTCGCCACAGTTTACCCTTACTAAATTAAGGTCAAAAGTCTTGCCAAATACTTCTTCTACTTGGTCGCCTTCGTCCTTTCTCATTAGTCCGTGGTCTAAGAAAATACAAGTTAATTGCTTTCCTATCGCCTTATGGATTAAAAGTGCAACTACGGAGGAGTCAACCCCACCTGAAAGTGCAAGTAAAACCTTTCTATCGCCAACTTTTTCTCTTATATCATCTATGCTCTTTTTGACAAATTCATCCATCTGCCAGTTTCCACTAACTTTACATATATCAAATAAATACTTTTTAAGTAGGTCTTTTCCAAAGATTGTGAGTTCAACTTCTGGATGAAACTGTATGCCGTAGAGTCCTTTTTCTACATTTTCCATAGCTGCTATAGGACAGTTATCAGTGCTTGCAGTTACTTTAAAGCCCTCTGGAACTTTTACTACCTTGTCAAAATGCGACATTAAGCACTGGTCGTCCTTAATTCCTTTAAGCAAGGTGCTCCCCTCTTTGATGTTAAGCTCCATCTGTCCGTATTCCTTGTGTCCGCTACGTCCGATTTCACCACCATAAGTATAAGTCATAAGCTGCATTCCATAGCAAATACCTAAGACTGGAAGTCCAAGTTCAAATATCTCTTTTTCAATTTTTTTGCTACCATCAGCCATTACTGAGTCGGGTCCACCTGAAAAAATGATTCCCTTTACATCTTCTTTTTTCGCTCTTTCTAGAGCATTTTTGTAAGATACTACATAGGAAAAAACATTGAATTCCCTTATTCTTCTCGCTATCAACTTAGCATATTGTCCACCAAAATCAACTATTAAAATTGTTTCTTTACTCATTATTTCTCCATTCTATTTTTAAAATAATTTCTACTTTTCAACTTAATATCTATTATATTAAAAGTCACATATAAACACAAGAAAAAACACCCCAAACTGGAGTGCTTTTTTCAAATATTTTCTTAGTATTCTTCTACATTAATTTCAAAATATCCTTTTGGATGCTTACAAGCTGGACAAATTTCTGGAGCCTCTACTCCTACGAATAAGTAACCACAGTTGTTGCATTTCCAAACTTTTTCTTCTTCTTTTTTAAGAAGTGTTCCATCTTCGATTTTTTCTGCTAATCTTCTGTATCTTTCTTCGTGGTGTTTTTCCACCTCTGCAATTAATCTGTATGCCTCTGCAATCTTAGGGAAGCCTTCTTCCTCAGCTATGTCAGCAAACATTGGATAAAGCTCAGTCCACTCTTCTTGCTCACCATTTGCAGCAGCGATTAAGTTTGACTTAGTGTCGTTGTGTAAGCTGACAGGATATCCTGCAGTAATCTCTATTGCCTCATCTTTAAAATCTTTCTTTAAAAATTTATAGAAAACTTTTGCATGCTCTTGCTCATTAGCAGCTGTCTCAGTGAAAATGTTTGAAATTTGTACATAACCTTGTTTCTTTGCAACACTTGCATAGTATGTATAACGCATACGAGCTTGTGATTCCCCAGCAAATGACTTAAGTAAGTTTTCAGCTGTTTTTGTTCCTTTTAATGAATTCATAATTACCTCCTAAAATAATAACTTTTATAAGATAATTATAAAAATAAATATTAGAGTTAGTCAACTGCAACTTTTACAATTTGAACCAATGTACTTATTAAAAACATTTTATTTGATTTCTATTCTCAAAACACCTTATTTTTCAGCTTTTAAAGCCTTTTCAACTTCATTTGCAAGCTCTTCTCCTTTTAATTCACTAAGTATTTTAAGGGCAAATTCTGGAGCGTAGTGGGCACTCTTTCCTGTAATAACATTTTCTGATTTAACGACTGGAAGTTCTGACACTTTTGCACCCTCTAAAAATTCTTCAAATCCAGGATAACAAGTTGCTTCTTTTCCTTTAAGCATTCCCAACCTACCAAGTACCGATGGTGCCGCACATATAGCCGCAAGCTTTTTATCTTCATTATTAAACTTCACTAACAAATCCCTTAACCCATCATGGGCAAAAAGATTGTTTGTTCCTGGCTGTCCACCTGGCAAAATCAGCATATCATAGGCAGAATAATCAACTGTATAAAATAATTTATCAGCTTCTACTACTATTCCATGAGCTCCCTCAACATACTCACTTCCCGAAGCCGAAATAACATCAATATCACATCCACCACGTCTCAAAATATCTATAACAGTTATAGCCTCAATCTCTTCAAAACCTACAGCCAAAAAAATTGCAATTTTTTTCATATTAATACCTCTTTTGTGTTATACTAACTGTATTGTGATACAATTTTTTATTAGTACCATAATAATTTTATCATAAGGAAGTAATTATGGAAATAGAAAGAAAATTTTTGTTAAAATCTTTTCCACCAAGGGCGAAATCCACTAAAAAAATACTTATGGAGCAAGCCTATATTAGCACCAAACCAGTAATACGTATCAGAAAAGAAAATGACGAATTCGTGCTTACTGTAAAAGGCAAGGGGCTGATAGAAAGAGAAGAATTTCAACTTAAAATAAGCGAAAAAGAGTATACAAAACTTAAAGAAAAAATAGAATATAATATTATTAAAAAGACACGATACATCTACCATATAGATGGCATAAAATACGAAGTTGATGAATTTGACGGAAAGTTAAAACCACTACTTACTGCGGAAGTAGAATTTTCTACTAAGGAAGAAGCTGATAACTTTATTCCACCAGAGTGGATAGAAAAAGAACTAAGCTTGGATGCGAGATTCCAAAACGCAAATCTTTGCCAACTAGAAAGTATAGATGAATTGTTTTAGAAAGGAATAGTATGAATATAAAAGAAAAATTACAAAAAATCAGAGGGCTGATGAAAGAGAAAAATATTGACGGTCTAGTCATAGCAAATTCAGACCCTCACTTAAGCGAATATGTTAGCGACAGCTTTAAGCAACTCGCCTATATGACTAATTTTACTGGTTCAGCAGGAACTGCCCTTATTACTCTTGATCAGGCATTTTTATATACCGATGGAAGATATTTTCTTCAAGCGAGCAAACAACTTCCTGAAGAAATAAAACTTATGAAACAAGGTCTTCCTGAGACACCAAGTTTAGATAAACTTATGAATAAACTCTTTCCAAATGGCGGAAATATAAGCGTTGATGGCAGGCTTATTTCTTACAACTACTACAAAAGTCTTATGATGCTTTGCCCAGACCTAAAATTTGAACTTAACTATGACTTAGTTGGCGAAATATGGACTGACAGACCAAGCCTTCCTAGTAAAAACGCTTTCATCTTAGATTCGAAGTTCTGTAGCAACACTCCAAAGGAAAAGCTAGATAAAATCAAGAAAAAAATGGCTAATAAAAATGTGGATATCTACGTTAGTTCATCGCTAAATGATATTTGCTATACCCTAAACCTAAGGGGATACGATGTTAGCTTTACACCAGTTTTATACAGCTATTTAACAGTTAGTAAAAACGAAGTTGTTTTCTATATTATGAAAAGTAAGATAAATGAAGAAGTTGGAAAATTCCTTGGAGAAAACGGTGTAAGAGTTAAGGACTACTACTCTTTTTATGAAGATGCAAAAAATACTATAGACAAGCGAGTTTTGCTTGATGAAAAACTTCACAACGCTCTTATTGTTAATTCTTATAAAGAATCTAGCACAGTTGTTTTCGGAAAAGACTTAATTTACTATGACAAAACTTCGTATAGCGATTTAGAACTTCAACACACTAAAAACGCTCACATCCGCGACGGCGCTCACCTAGTAAAATTTGCTAAGTGGCTATATGAAAATGTTGATACTGCTACAGAGTATGACTGTGTTAAAAAACTAATTGAAGTTAGAAGCGCCGATCCACTCTTTATAGATGAAAGTTTTGGCTCAATTACTGGGTATGGTCCAAACGCTGCAATTGTTCACTACTCTACTGATAAGAACACTCATAATCCTCTTGCTAGGAAAGGGGTTCTTCTAATTGATAGTGGCGGACAGTACTGCGACGGAACTACTGATATAACTAGGACTTACAGCTTGGGCGAGCTTAGCGAAGAAGAGAAAAGAGCCTACACTCTAGTTTTAAAAGGTCACATCGACCTTGCTATGGCAGTATTTAAAAGTACGGTTAAATCTGATGCTTTAGATTTACTAGCTAGAGGTCCACTTTATAAGGAAGGCTTAAATTACAACCATGGAACTGGTCACAGCGTTGGATATGTGCTTGGCGTTCACGAAGGCTATGCAAGAATAGCCCCTGTTGCAGGAACTTTACTCAAAGAAAATATGCTACTATCAAATGAACCTGGTTTCTATAAGGATAATGAATACGGAATTAGGATAGAGAGCTTAATAGCTGTTAAAAAAGTAGTAGAAAACGAATGGGGAACTTTCTTGGGATTTGATACCATAACAATGTGCCCTATCGATACCAAACCGATAGTGAAATACTTATTGACGGAAGAAGAAATAAAATGGTTAAATAGCTACCATAAAAAGGTAAGAGAAGTACTTACGTCAATCGTTGATAAAGACGAAATTGAGTTTTTGAATAAATTGACTGAGGCTATATAAGATTTAGAATAATAATTGGCGAACCGAGAAATCGGTTCGCCTTTTTTTAGCGCCTACATGAGAAATCCGATATTTTCCTCACAGAAGCAAAACGCTGACGAATGTCTTTCTCGTTACTGTCGGGAATATCGGATTTCAAGAACTCGGATTTCTATATATAAATCCTGCGACCTTGCTAAAGAGATGTATTTTTGCTGAAGCGAAAAAACGCTCTTTATCAAGGTCGCCCTTCCAACAATATTTCTAATATTTCCTCCAAATCCTCCCCTGATGATATCTGGTTGATCTGGGCCCTAATCTTCGAAGCATTATGCCTACCCTTTACATAATAACCCAAATGCTTCCTAAACTCTCTAAATCCTATATACTCACCCTTATACCTTACAAGAAGTTCCATATGTTTCCTTATCACTCGTACAAGTTCCTCACTACTTACAGGCTCCACTTCCTGACCAGTTTCTAAGTAAGTTCTTATTTCCCTAAATAAAAAAGGATTTCCTATGGCTCCACGTGCTAACATTAGCCCGTCTACACCTGTATTATCATACATCTTCTTAGCACTTGCACCATCAAAGATATCTCCATTTCCAATTACCGGTATATTTACAGACCTTTTCAAATCTGCAATGGGCTTATAATCAACTTCACCAGAATAAAATTTCTTCCTAGTTCTACCATGAATAATTATAAAATCTGCTCCGTTTGCCTCAACAATTTTTCCAACTTCCGCAGCATTTATCATATCCTCATTAAAACCTGAACGTATCTTCACTGTCACCATCTTATCAGTAGCAGCTCTCATACTTTTTACTATTCTTCCTAATAATTCAGGATTTTTCAAAAGAGCAGAACCCTCACCATTATTTACTACCTTAGGTACAGGACAACCTGCATTTAGATTGTAAAAAATAAAATCATCCCTATCTATCATCTTGATAGCATCATAAATAATATCTGGCTCACTTCCAAAAAGCTGGACAGCCATATTTTCTTTCGTTCTATCTGTAAGAAGTAAATCCATAGTCTTTCCATTCTTGTAAGTAATTGCCTTAGCACTCACCATTTCACTAAAGACTATATCGGCGCCATATTCTGTAACTATCTGTCTATATGCAAAGTCTGTTATCCCAGCTAAAGGAGCCATCATAAGTGGATTCTCTATATTTTTATTAGCTATTAACATCGCTATTCCTATTGTAAATCTCTTTTAAGCCTTTAAAAGTTAAGTAAGGGTCATTGAAATCAATTACATCTGTTTCGTCAAGTATAACTCGACTAAGTCCACCAGTTGAAACAACCTTCATATCTGGAAGTCCAAGTTCTTCTTTTACTTTCTTAACAATATACTCAACCTGACCAATATATCCATAAACAAGTCCTGCCTGCATACTCGTAATAGTATTTTTTGCAAGTATTGACTTAGGCTTTTTGATTTCTATTTCAGGAAGCTTTGCAGTATTTTTCCAAAGAGCATTTGCTGTAATCCTTATTCCAGTAGAAGTAATTCCAACAATAAATGCTCCATTTTTATCAACAACATCATACTTAGTTGCTGTTCCAAAATCTATAACAAGTATTGGTCCGCCATAGGTAAAATATGCCCCGCAAGCATCTGCTATCCTATCGGAACCAACTTCCTTAGGATTTTCAGTATTCACCTTAATACCAGTCTTTACTCCTACACCAACTATCACCGGCTCTATGCCAAAGTACTTCTTTATAGAATTAACCAAGGAGTGCATAACCGCTGGAACAACAGAAGAAATAACCGCCCCCTTTATATCATCAACACTAAGTCCATTATTTTCTAAATAAAACAACAAACTCTGACCATATTCATCAGAAGTTCTATTAGTGCTGGTCGTCAACCTAAAAATATTGCTATAATTATCTCCATTAATTATGGATAATTTTATATTTGTATTTCCTACATCTATTGCTAATATCAATTTTTACTCCTACTGTTCATTACAAAAAATACCGCTGTTACTACAGCCGTTAAGAATCCTGCCACTATCGCTTCAATAACACCATTGCTGACCGCTATTGCAGATGCCCATTTAACGGCACTTTGTCCAACAAATTCTGAAACCTCAGCCCCATAAAGAATCACTAGCATAGAAAGCACCAATACCGTATTTGTTAAACTTCCAAAAACACCAGCAAAAAGCGATGATACATAGCTATTATTTGTAACCCTTCTAAAAAGCACAAAAACATAATAACTAACAAGTCCTATAAGCATTCTTGGTAAAACTGATAACAGTGGATTGACGAAAAGTGGGTCAAAAACAGTGACTGGTCTGCTAAGTGCATGAAATAAAGAGATAAGTCCATACATCGCCCCCATTATAATACCAGCTACTGGCCCCACTATTATTCCCACTATGATTGTAGGTATGTGTGTTATAGTTGCGGATACTACCCCTAGCGGTATAGCTCCAAGTGGCGTAATATCAAATATAACTGTAAGCGCCAACATCATACCCATGATTACTAAATTTTTTGTTTCTTTCAATGATTTAAACATAGTTCTCGTTTCCTTTCAAAATACAAGACTAAAATAAAAGTTACTATAGTATTTTATTAGAAAGCTTTTAAAATGTCAAAAAAATCATGCATTAAGTTTCTCTTTAATTGACAAAACGACTATTAAGCAAAGCTTAAAAGCCGTTCGAACTTTCTACATATAAATATATGCCATATAAAAACAAGCTAAGGTTCCTAATAAAAATCCTGCTCCAACAATCTTTCCATATGTTTTTGTTCCAAGTTTTTCAGCAGCTCTCTTTTGCCTGAAACTTCCTGGATCTATTTTTCCCGAAAAATTAAGTACACTTAGCATAAGAAAAACAACTCCTATAGTAAGATATGCTCTATCTGGATGAGCTAAAAAATAAGTTTCTAATTTATAATACCATTCATTTAAAAATCCCATAAATTCTCCTTATTATTAACTTTTACAATCTATCAATTCTAATATATTTTGTTCAAATTATTATAAACCTTACATTCAAAATAAAACTTCAACTTGTATACATTTATTAATATAATAAACCGTAAAATTAAATTATCTTATTCTAGTATATCACCTAATTTCAAATATGTCTAACACAATTAAATTGTGCTATGCATAAGGCCATATTGAAATATTTTCAATAATTTCTTCAGATTCTACTTAATCAAGTAATCATTCACTTTTCTAACAAATTCATCTTCTTTCAAATCCTCTGGATTCTCGCCTGAAAAAACCTTATCAAAAAATGTGCAAATACTTTCTTCCAAAATATTATTTAATCTATCACTTCCAATATCTCCAGAAATACCTAAGGCTCTAGCATAAGGAGAAAGCATATACACCATAGCAAAATCATAATGCGTTGTACCATCTATTTGATAAATTAATGGCTTATGTAAACTTTTCTCAAATAAAGTTTTTAAAGTTCCATTATTCGTACCAACTTCCCACTGTTCACTTCTAAAAAACAAACTTGGAATATCTAATCCTTTTTCAATTTTTTCTTCCGATATAGGTTCTACCCAAGCGTCCATACCAATGACAGCCTTTATCCTATCATCTTCAAGCGAAATTCTCACGTCTCCGCCACCACCAGTAGAATGACCCAAAAGCCCAATTTTATCAACATCCATTCTACCTCTAAACATAGCATCAGACTCATTTAATTCTTCTGAAAAGTCAATAACTCTAGCAACATCTCTAGCATAAGTGTTGACTAATTCATGTCCTTTTAACATAAAATTAGCTTTTCCATAAGAAAGTGCATCATAATTTATTTCAGCCTTATCACCATCTTCAAATATAGTAATTACAGAACCATATGAATGGTCGATTGCAAAAACTATGAACCCTCTACTAGCTAATTCCTCTGCGAAATCTTGGTGGAAACTTCTTAAACCTGCCCATCCATGAGATATAATAACTACTGGATATTTATCAAGTTTGTCGCTTAATTTTCCACCCAAATATGAATTAGATTTTACCTTAGATAGTTTATCTAGTAAAAATGTTGGTAAGCTAGCATCCTTACAAACCCCTCTAGCTATCTGATTTCCATCTATTAACCAGTTTGCCAGCTCAATACCCTCACTAGAATCTATCGGATACCACACCTGCGTTCTTATCTTTCTGTTTTTACCACAATTATCATATTTTTCTAAACGCGTCTCGTCAACAATATCATAAGTTTTTGTACCAATTAAAAATTCTCCACCACATTTTGGCATTTTAGGATGTGGAAAAACAATGGATGACACAAGAAAAAGAAGCGATAAAATCAAAAGAATTACACTAATCAAAATCTTTTTCTTAGTCTTAAAATAGTATATCAATAAAACAATTATCAAAAATATGTACATAAAATAATATTGCCAGAGAAAACCATTTTCTAAGCTCATAAAAATAATACAAATGAATAAGGATAAACCTACTGCTCTATGAGATAGCTTATTAAGTGCCTTAGCCTTTATAAATTGTGTTATAAACAATATAGCTACCAATATTGTTAGTATTTCAAGTATTTTCATCGTCATCCTCTAATCTAATAAATTTATCTATCTATTATAAAACCTTATATCATCATCAATTATCATCAAGGTCTTATTGTAATTCTCATCATCATTACTAAAAAAGTTACTATCGAAATCTATAAACTTTTTCTTCCATTTCACTTCTATTTCAACAGCACCCTTACTAGCATCTATTATTTTGGCATCAAAATACTGCCTAAAAACCCATATCAAATACTTAGCTAAAATGTATTTATCATTCTTAGTTCTAGTCACTTTTATTCTATGAGCTATCTTATTAAGCTCCTGTGACATTTCAAAAAGATACTCATACATATCTAAAATAGCTTTTTCTTTTTTGCTAAGTTTATTCTTTATCCTATTTGCATTATCAAATATCTCATTATCATAAGTTAATATCTGATAGACATCCTTTTCAGACAATAAAATAATATCCTTTGCCAAGGCATCTAAAAGCTTCCTAAAATCCTTATTTTCAAGTTGTTCTCTTATAATATGCTCATATTTATCAAGTTCTTCATCATTATTTATATCCTTTATACCCAAATATTCAAACTGAGCATCATACAAACAAAAAACATCATAAAAAAGCGAAAATTTATCCGTTATTATACTGTTAACATTAATCAAAATTTTAAGAGCATAATTCTTAGTCTGCCTCTTCTTATAACCAATGTACTCATATACACTAATAACTGTAAGTGGAATAGTTGAAACCAAAAAACTCGTTGCTACATCAGCAAGCCTAATACTATTGTTATAGTCATACAAAAATAATATGACTATAAATAAAAAAGATAATATAAACATAGTTAAACTTACTATTAAAAGTCTAAATTTTCTTTTCATAAACATCCCCTTTTAATAATAAACACCATAATAATCAAGGTAATTTTTGAAACTTTCCTGCGCACTTTTACAAGTGTCCCTCAAATATCCTCTTTTATTCTCCCAAGTATCCAAGCCCATATAATAAAAGGCTTTAAAATCCTCATAAATAATAAAAGGAAGTATATTATTTCTTAAACATTCCTTAAAAATAATCAGCCTACCAACTCGTCCATTTCCATCAGAAAAAGGATGAATCTTTTCAAATTTATAATGAAAATCAAGTATATCGTCGAGAGTCTTTTCCTTAATCATATTATATTCATCTAGCAAAGACTTCATATATATCTTAACTTCCTTCGGGTCAGTAGTAGGCTTACCACCTACTTCATTTGGAAATTTTTTGTAATCTCCGGCTTTGCACCCTTCCACTCTAGAATCTGAACTTCCATTCTTAAATGTCTTATGCAATTTTTTTATAAAACTTTCACTAAGAGGTTTTTTCGCATTTTCAACTACCATATCAAAGCAAGCAAAATGATTAACTACTTCAAGTAAATCATCTACATTTAAAGAAGCTAATTGTTCTGGTAATTTATTTTGTTCATACAAATACTTACACTGTTCAAAGGATATTTTATTTCCTTCCATATGGTTGGAATTATAAGAAAAATCTACTTGCAACTTGTCATATAGTCCAGCAGCCTTAGCGCTCTTCTTCTCATTTTTCAAGGAATCTAACAAATAGTTCTTATTCCCTTTTTTATTAAGCCTTTGAGGCTTCTTTGAATTTATAGGTATCAGCCAAGTTTTTCCTTGAAGTTTTACACCAGAAATCTTATTGCTAGAACAGTAATTCCTAACTGTTCTTTCTGAAACTCCCCACTTCATAGCCACATCTTTAACTTTTAAATATTCCATAGGCAACCTCCTAGTATGAAAATTATAGCACACCATCGGAAGTTAAACAATAAAACCATATAACTATATTCTTTTTACCGATAAAAAACAAAACCAGAATATTGATTTTGTTTTTTTATTTTATCTCTTTAGTTTAAGTTTTTCCCTAAATAAATTAAGCATAGTCTCTTTACCTTTTTTACTTCCTATGTCATTTATGCTCATTTCTCCCCTGTATACAAGCTCCATTACACCTATATACGCTTCTCCCAACGCAGCTGTTATAACTCCTGCTGTAGCAGCAGATATACTTCCACCAACTATAGACCCAGCACCTGGTATAAACTTAAATAGATTAGCAACTACCGTCTTTCCTAGCACAGTCGCACCACCAGCTCCAATCGTCGAAGAAAGTAGCGCTGTAATTAAAGTTTTATTCACATTAAAACCAAATATAACTGTAATAGTCGAAATCATCCCGATCTGAGTGGGTATGAGCATTGCACTATCAGCGAACGGTATCGGTGCAACCGCTTCTGCTGTCGCTGCAAGAGTGGCTGTTACTACCGCAGCGTGTGCATGTTTCTTTTTTTCGGCTAGGCACGCAATCTGAACATTCTGCAATGTATCCATTAATTCATCAGGTAAGGCAGTTCCCATAACCTTTATTAAAACATCAAGTCCATAAGCCTTTGCCACACCCAAATCCTCAATTTCATAATCCGCTGCAAGCACAGGTATAACCTGAATTACATCAAGATTTTCATTTAAAAGCATTGCTCTCAGTTCATCAGCTTTCCTCTTGGAAAAAGACTGGGTAAGCACAATTATAATAGGTACTTGAGTAACCTTATTTTCTTGAGAAAGTTCTCTAAGCCACTGAATTTCCTCAGGCTCTATCCTGTTAGAAGCCGTATTTATACAATACCAAATACAGTGAATAGCTTCATTTACATCTTTGCTTGCAAGCCCCTTGCTAATAGTGTCCACAACCTCTTTTTTTACTTCTGCTTGAACTTCTTTGCCCAACTCAAATCCACGAGTATCGTAAATGGAAAGTGGTACATCCTTTTTACTAATCTTACGCATATGTTCTGTAACAGGCTTACCCATCCCCGTTTCTGCAAGATTTTCTCTAAAAACGGAATTAATCAAAGTGCTTTTTCCAACACCAGTTTTACCAGCCACAATAATATTGAGTTGTTTTAAATTTTTTATCTTGTTGGCAATCTCATTAAGCACCTCTTGTGCAATAGAACCAGTATCTAAAATCATTCGCACTCTCCTTTATTTACAACAACAATTTCAGGTCCCATATCATCAAAATCTAAGTCCTCATTTTCTAAACTAGACTTATAAAGCTTACTGCTAAGCTTATCAATCAACGGCGAAATCACAATAATTCCGACAATAACAATCGCTAGCCAAAAAATAAATTTGACAATTTTATTAGATTTATAAGTTTTCATATACGACCTCCAAAATTCTATTAAATACATTATATCGATATTTAAACGCCTTTTAAAGGCAATTAAGGTTAAGAATGTGTTAAATAAAGATTAAGTTATTGAATTGGGTGCGATTGATTTATTGTTTTGTCTTAATATCTTTAATAATCATATATTTATTAAAAAGCAAGTCAATTCTAGATAAGCTGAAAGCAAACTAATCATGCTTAATAGTAATAAAATCATAATTACATCGTCCAGAATTATATCCTACAACTTTATAATCATTATTCTTACCTTTTATTTCCATAATTCTATTTTCAATTATTTCTACTTCTAACTCTAGCTGTTTATATTCTTCAATGCTTAGTTTCCAACCACTGTTGTATTTCTTTTTATCCCTTGTATATCCTAACCACATTCCTACAACATAAAATAAAAAAAGTATTATACTTAATATATTTTTAGTAAATTCTATATTTAAACATCCACCACCCATCCTTGAACCAATAACATCTACTATAGCTGGAGCAACACTTGTAATTAAAATAGTAATTATCGACCAAAACAAAACCCAATCACTAATTATCTCTTTCGGCCTTTGCCCCATTCTAAATTTTATATCATCCAGCTCTAATTGTTTTTGAATTTTTAATTCTTCAAGTTCATATAAATCACAAGGCAAATTATTCTCGAACTGCTTAATATTTTCTATAATTTCCTTAGAACTTTTTTTTGCAACTTTTTTTGTAAATTTAATCCTTTTAAGTTTTTCAGCCAAGTTTTCCTCCTTTATAAAAACTAATAAACTAGCCTTTCACCCTCTCTATCAAATCCAAAACTTTCTCCTCAATTTCTTTGATAGTCTTTTCAAAGGCTTCATCCCCCTTGCCACTTGGGTCCTTAATTCCCCAGTCTTCTTCTTTTTCCCTCGCTTTAAGACTTGGGCAAACCACGTTACAACCCATTTTTATAACATAGTCAACTTCAGGAATATCCTCTAAAAGTTTTGACTTCTGACTTAATTCCATATCTATACCATGCATCTGCTTCATCATCCTTACAGCGTCTTGATTTATATGGTCTCTAAGCTCTGTACCTGCTGAATAAACCTCCAAAACATCTGAACCATATTTCTTGGCAAGCGCCTCTGCTATCTGACTTCTACAATAATTGTGAACACATATAAATGCTACTTTTTTCCTCATAATTTTTCCTTTACTTTAATATTCTATCCTAAAATAATCTAAATCACCCTTAAATTTATCTTGGGCATTTAAGCAAATATCTCTTAGGTATCCTCTTTCCTTTTTCCAGTTTTTAAGTCCTCTATAATAAAATAATTTTAAATCATCATCTATAATAAATGGCACAATATTATTTTTTAAGCATTCCTTAAACATAATCAATCTACCAACTCGTCCATTCCCATCAGAAAAGGGATGAATCTTTTCAAATTTATAATGAAAATCAAGTATATCATCAAAAGTTTTACCCTTAATACTATTATATTTTTTTATCAAATCCCTTATTTCACTTTTGACATCTTCAGGCAAAGTGGTTTTTTCCCCACCAACCTCATTAGGAAGTTTTTTATATTCTCCTACTACAAAACGTTCATCTCTAGAATCTGAACTTCCATTTTTAAGACAAAGGTGAATACTTTTAATAAAACCCTCACTAAGTTGCTTATTAGCATTTTCTATCACTAAATCAATGCAACGAAAGTGATTAGCCGTCTCAACGATATCATCTACATTTACACTAGCCTCAGATAATCCAATAGTATTGGTCTCATAAATATACCTTGTCTGCTCCTTAGACAAGCAACTGCCCTCTATGTGATTGGAATTGTAAGTAAAATCAATCTGTACTTTATGATAAATACCGCCTTTTTTACCATTCTTCTTTTCTTTTATAAAAGTAGACAAAAGTTCATTACTATTTCTTTTTTTATTTATTCTATCAGGCTTATTAACATCCTCTGGAATCATCCAAGTTTTGCCGATAAGTTTAGCTCCATCTAACCTATTGTTAGCACAGTAATTTCTTACAGTTCTCTCAGAAAGCCCCCATTTTTTAGCGAGTTCGCCAACTTTTATATACCTCATAATTTAACTCCTGTCCAATAAAATTATATCATATTATAGGCAAGAAATCAAAATTTATAAAATATATTCGTATGTTTATTACCGATAAAAACTATTAAATCTTCCCATACTTTAATCAAATATCATCTATTTTTTCTGTTTATTTCATCCAATTTTTTACGAATCTCCTGCATATCACCTTTATCAACTAATCCTCTAATTTTTTCATACTCATATATAGCTCGGTCATACTCATTCTTAGTTCTATTCCTTATAATCAACATAATTACAAAAAACGAAAATGCTAACACAATAAATACCAAAAATAATCTCTTAATCCATATCTTGACTTTCAGCATCTTTAAATTATGATAAGTTTTAGCTTCTAAAAGCTCTCTACCGTGCATAGGAATTATATTCCCATCATCAATTAATCCTCTTACAAATTCCCCTACCAATGTATCATCTTTATTAAGTATTTTATTTAAAGTGATTTCATCTTTAATTTTATAAATTGGAACTATGATTTCTTTTAATCTATCGTGACTTTCTTGATCAAAAAAATCTTCTAAATCAACAAGGTAAGAATCTCCAACATTATCAAAATAATAGTAATCATCTCCATTTTTCCAGACAGAACTACCATAAAAAACATCAGCCAGTTTCGAAAAATTACCTTCTATTTTTATGCTATCTAAGCTATTTATTGTTGTTGCCATATAATCAAACTTACCTGTATGAGAAAAACGCTTTCTCATACTCTTTTTGTCATAGGCATCTACATATAAAAGGCTCTCGCCATCGGAAAATATAAAGGGAGCTATCTCCTTGTAATCAGAAGCTAAAAAAGGATTTTCACCTACTAACTGTAATTCCCCTTCAGTTGTATTGTAAAAATAAACTCCACTTTCAGACAATAATAGTAATTGATTTATGTGAGAATCAAAAGTACTTATAATCTCATAAGGAGCATTTTCGCTAGCAATTAATTTATCGTCTAAGTAGACAGTACCATCAAGCGGATTAAATAAGTAATACTGATTTGCTCTAGCTATACTGTCAAGGCTAATAATCTTTTCATTAAATTTCAAATCCATAAGTTTTGAACCGAAGTAGACATTTCTTCCATCCGTAAAATAATTGTAAGACAAAGAAGCCTCACCCTCGCTAATATGATTTATTCTTCTTAATTTATCTGAATCTGCATTTGGCATTAACCTACCAAGATGATATGACTTTTCTCCATTTGTTGCAACAAGACCATCCAAAATTGTATTGTATTCACCAACACTTTTTTCTAACTTTCTAATTTCATATTCATACCTTTGTGATATTTCATCCCCTGTAAACTCATTATTTATGAGTTCAAAAACTTCTCTAAAGAAACTTATATTCCGCGCCTTTTCACTTATTGGTGAAAGATAAAACGTATTATTACCATCAGTAAAATAATTATTTCCTAATCCTCTTACTTTATCTGTACTAAGTCCTTCAACTACCCTATTTCCACAATAAACGTTTTTCCTATCCTTTGCCACACTCGGCGAATGATAGTCACTTGCAGGCTGAAAGCTATCCAAATCGGCTCCTTCAAGCAGTAAATATTCATTATCGTCTGTGTAAACATATATTTTCCCTTGATAACTCTTAAAATTTCCAAATAATCCTTTACCATTTGTTGAAATCTCATTATTACTCTTATTTATAAACATCAAAAAATACAAGCCTATAAACAAGACAAAAATCATTAACACTATTAATAACGTTATTAAAAATCTTACCAATGCATTTCTATTTTTTTCATTCATACTATTCTTTCCTAAGTATAAAAAATGCTGCAATTATTATAAGCAAAATACTTAACAGGATACTTTTTATATTTATTCCTTCATTATTAAATCGTGCAAATATCGATAACAAAACAATAGCTGAAAAACCAAGTATATTTATCGTAGCTTTAATATTATTTCTCTTTATAATCCTTGCACGCTCGCTCTTTTCCTTTTCTGCTAAAACTGGGTCTAATATGGCATCTAAATATAATTTTCCTTTTACGTATTCCGCTTCAAAATCGGGACCATCATCTTTTCTGTAATCTAAATCCATAAAAATATAATCCAAATTATAATCACTTGAAACTAGCTTAACAAAGGCATCTATCTTATATATTGGCAAGTCCTCATAAGCCTCTAAGGAATTGCAATCCTGCCAATGCACCTTATCAAGGAGCTTAACTCTACTCCCATCCTTTAACACAAAAAAATACGAAACACCACGATAAGTAATCCCCCTAAAATTTCCATTAGGAACAAAATACCTCTTGGTCTCCCTCAATATATTTTTTACTTCATAAATATCAAACTCTTTTTTTATAAAAAAACTTCTAATTATTACCTTAGAATTATTAACTCTTACATAGTTATACGAACTTGAAATAATTGTAATACAAAAAGCACTCGAAAATAAGGCAAAAGATATTAAATATTTATTCCACTCAAAATCAAGTAAGAATAAAAAGACAAAAGAAATAAAGGATAATAAGGGCACTAATAAAAAACCTGTAAGTCTAAAAGGCGCATAAGGATAAAAGTAATAGTTATCCTCATCCCGTATTGCTACCTTAGTCATATTTATTTTAATGTTTTCATTATATTTCGTATTCATATTATAATTATAACATTTGCAATTATTTATTAACATAAAAAAAATAAAAAACTATGGTTATGTAGAAATCCGATATTCCCTACACTCGCTAAATTGTTTGTTACTATATTTATACTTTGGGGATAATTATATCCGATTTCACATCTTAACTCAGATTAATACTGTATTTTAGTATAATCTAAAAATATTTGCCCTAAATAATGAAATGAACAATTCTATAAACGAGCAAATTTTTAATTAAAATTATTATAAAAACTCTATATACCTATCACATAGAGTTTCACTAAGTTGCTATTAAATTTTTTGCCCACTTTTTAGATTTCACTCTTTTGTAAAGCAATACTGAAGTAACGACAGCACCAAGCGATGAAAAAAAGATTATCACAGGAGTGCTTAAATTTGTGTATGTCAGTAAAACATACAATATTGGTACATCAAATAAATATACTCCCATTAGTTCAATGAAAACAGGATACTTTGTATCACCACCCGACCTTAATATCCCAGCCGCCTGCATTCCACTATATGCCTTAAATGGAATTATAATACTTTCTACTATACACACATAAAAAGCTACACTTTTTATAGCCTCACTAACATTGAATAAATCAATTAGGAAATAAGATACAATAATCACTATAATAGATTCAAAAGCTGACACTAAGACTTGCGTTATGGAATATTTCCTTTCATACTCAAGAGCCTTTTCTATGTCCTTGCGTCCAAGCTGAGCTCCTATAGTAACCGAAGCAGTAGATGCTATGGAACCTGAAAGTATCATTATAAGCATAGCAAATTGAAGTGAAATCTGATATGCTGTATAAGCATCAGTCCTATTCATAGACAAAATCGCAGTAAAAGCTGTAACTCCAAGAACCCATAAAGTCTCATGTATTATAACCGTCCATCCCGTTTTAAAAACTTTCTTTACAAAACTTAGATTTACAGCAAAATAATCTTTAATACTCCCATGAAGCGGAGTATCTTTATTTATGATAATTATAATTATGTATATTAGAACCCCAAGTATCCTTGATACAACAGTTGCTATAGCTGCACCTTCAATTCCAAGTCTTGGCATCCCAAAATTACCGAAAATCAAAATGTAATTTAATAAAGTATTCAAACCGAAACTTATCGCCGAGTTTATCAAAGTCACCTTTGCATTTTTTGATGATTTAAATGCCATACTAAGAGGTATACTAATCGCTATTAAGGGAATTTGAAAGGCAATTATATTGAGATAATCAACCCCAAAATCTAAAATTTCTTTTTCCCTCGTAAAAATACTCATTATTAATCTAGGAAAAAATAAAGATATATATAAAGCTACTACACTAAAAATAAACGATATGATAATCCCTAAACCAGTAGACTTCCTAAAGCCCTTATAATCACTATTTCCAAAGTATTGAGTTATGTAAATAGAAACAGCAGCACCTATACCAACCATAACCATAATGACTATTAATAGATATTCATTGGCAAGTCCAACTGCATTATATTCATATTGTCCCAAACGACCAACCATTAAAGAGTCGACAAAACTAAGAGACGAAAATAAAAGTTGCTGAATTGCTATTGGCAAAGCAACCTTTTTAAATGATTCTATAAATTCTTTTTCTCTGAAAAAATCTTTCATATCTTCACCCCAATCAAGTCCTATACTATAAATATTACTATGGCAATGTTATTAAATCGGATTTCTAACCTCAATCAAGTTACCGTCAAGGTCATAAAATCTAAGCATCTTTTGTCCCCATTCAAAAGTTATTAACTTACTTTGATACTGAGTTTCTGGATATAATCCCTCAAGTTTTTTTGCAAATTTCTCTATATTTCTTTCTTCAAAGTATAACAGAGACGCATTATTATTAGTTAATATTTCTTCACCTATATGCTCTTCCCAAATATTTTTTTCTTGCAAGACTAAACCTTCTGTAAGTACCACATTCCCATTATTTTCAAGCAATACTTCTAGCTCAAATAATTCTTTATAAAATTCCTTAGACTTTTCTATATCGCTTACAACGATTAAGACGTTTTTTAAGTTCATTGTTGGGCTCCTTAAATCTACTCTATCGTTTTTATTATCTCAACTTCCTTGTTATCCAACTTTTCAAATAAAAAGTTGGGATATACTGTTTTTTCTTTAAAATCTTGTCTGCTGAGCCACTCTGTTTTCTCCTTGGCTCCAAGGCTTGTTTCTCCTACACGAACTAAATCTTCGCCATTGTCTTTCATTAGATAATAAAATGCCATTTCGTGACAATCTACTTTTTCATCGGGAAAAGCAAACTTGTCGACAAAGAAATTTTGATGTATAAAAAGAAGTCTGTCTATCTCCAGTCTTTGCCCTGTTTCTTCAAAAACCTCTCTTCTTACGGCATCTTCAACACTTTCTCCGTGTTCTACGCCTCCACCGACAGAATAGTAAAGGTCGAAGTCTAAATTTTTGCACATTAATATCTTGTCGTCTCTATAAATTATTCCGCAGGCTCTCATTCTGAACCATTTGTCGTCTCTTTTGAATGTTATGTCCATGTTTGCTCCTTAATTTTAACAGGTCTGTTGATACACAGAAAACCGATGTGATTATTCCTTTTGTAATTATATACTTTGACATCTTTCTATATGCTAATGGGCACATCGGATTTCGATAACTTACTTTTTTAGCTATAGATACACTGAAAACCGATGTGATTATTTCCTTTTGTAATTATATACTTTGATATCTTTCTATATGCTAATGGGCACATCGGATTTCAGTAATCAAAGTTTCTCACAGTGTCATTTAGTGCGGTTTCCTAGTTTATCCAATCAGTGTATACTCACTCATATCCACAACCCTAGTCGCTAAATCTCCATAAAATTCTGGCTCGTGTGAAATTAAAAGTATTGCTCCCTTATATGCTTTTAACGCTCTTTTTAATTCATCTTTTGCATCTTGGTCTAAGTGATTTGTAGGCTCGTCAAAAAATAATACATTACTCTCTCTATTTATTATCTTGCAAAGTCTTACCTTTGCTTGCTCACCTCCACTAAGCACCCTAACTTGACTTTCTATGTGATTAGTTGTTAGTCCGCACTTAGCTAGTGCTGCCCTTACTTCATACTGGGTAAATGATGGGAATTCTTCCCAAACTTCTTCTATACAAGTAGAGGTATTATCCTCTTTCGCTTCTTGCTCAAAGTAGCCAATTTCCAAAAACTGCCCCTTAAAAACCTCACCTGATATGATAGGTATAAGACCTAATATGCTCTTAATCAAAGTGGTTTTTCCTATACCATTCGCACCCTTTAAAACCAAAACTTCTCCTCTTTCCATATACATATTTATAGGTTTAGAAAGTGCTTTATCATAACCTATTACAAGGTCTTTCGTTTCAAATACTAACTTGGCTGAGGTTCTTCCCTCTTTAAAATTAAAAGTAGGTTTTGGCTTTTCTGCCATAAGCTCAATATCTTCCATCTTATCGAGTTTTTTCTGCCTAGACATCGCCATATTTCTAGTTGAAATTCTCGCCTTATTCCTTGCTATAAAGTCCTTTAGTTCTGCCTTTTCTTGCTGTTGCTTTTTATATGCAGCCTCTAATTGTCTTTTTTTCATATCGTAAACTTCTCTAAACTTCTCATAATCGCCAACATATCTATCAAGCCTAGCATTTTCAACATGATAAATAATATTAACCACACTATTTAAAAAAGGTATGTCGTGAGAAATCAAAATAAAGGCATTTTCATATTCTTGCAAATACCTCCTAAGCCACTCTATATGCTCTTCGTCAAGGTAGTTTGTAGGCTCGTCAAGAAGCAAAATATCTGGCTTTTCCAAAAGTAACTTGGCTAGCAATATCCTAGTTCTTTGCCCACCAGAAAGCTCGCTAACATCCTTATCCATACCTATTTCCATTATACCTAAAGCACGTGCAATTTCATCTACCTTTGCATCTATTATATAAAAATCGTGGGCTGTAAGAAGGTCTTGAATAACACCGAGTTCCTCTAATAATTCTTCCATCTCATCAGGCTCAGCAGTTCCCAACTTATCGCAAATCTCATTCATATTCTTTTCCATATCAAATAAGAAAGAAAATGCGTCCTTAAGGGCATCCCTTACTGTCATCCCCTCTTTTAAAACTGCGTGTTGGTCGAGATACCCAACCCTTGTATTTTTTGCCCACAAAACATCGCCACTATCAGGCATAAGTTTGTCGGTGATTATACTCATAAATGTAGATTTACCCTCTCCATTTGCTCCTAAAAATCCGATATGCTCACCCTTTAACATCCTAAAGGACACATCCTCAAAAATAACTCTTCCCCCGAAACCATGACTTAAATTTTTAACCGTTAATATACTCATTCTTACTCCATTTATTCCTTTTAAATATTCTTCTTCAATAATGACAAAACTTATTATTTATTCTAACAAAATATTTTTAAATATTCAAAGTTTTATTTTATTTATAGGAAATTTTCATATTATAGTTTAGTAGCTTTTGCATTATGTGTATATTAATTGAATTTAAGCCTAAATTAAGCTATACTATAAACAATAGGAGTCAATATGATATTAAAAAAAGATATACATGAAAAAGAACTACATAAAGAACAAATACTTCTAATACTTACTGTTTTTCCGATAATTTTTCTAATTTTCGGAATTACAATGGCTGTAATTGAAAACAACTTCATTAGTAATTATTTAAAAATTTTAAGTTCTCCTACTATACTTATTACCGATTTTTTTGAAGTAGGCGGAATAGGAGCTGCTTTTATTAATGCTGCACTTATCGGATTTTTCAATATTTATCTAATCAAAAAATTTGAAATGAAAATAAATGGTATTATCATAGCTGCTTTTATGACAGTTATAGGATTTTCATTTTTTGGGAAAAATATAATTAACATAATACCTATCTACTTTGGTGGATATTTATTTGCAAAAAATCAAGGAAAACGTTTAAGAGAAGTAATCGTAGTTATAATGTTTGCGACTGGACTTTCACCTATTATAAGTCAACTTATATTCGCTCATAACATTATATCACCCTTAAATATTATTCTAGGTGTTTCACTAGGAATTCTAATCGGATTTATAATGGCACCTCTTTCAGCTCAAATGCTTAAATTCCACGATGGATATAACCTTTACAACATAGGCTTTACCGCAGGAATACTCGGAACTGTTATAACTAGCTTTTTGCGTTCATTTGATTTAGAGGTTATGCCAGTTAGTATTATTTATAATAAATACGATGGTCACATAAAAATATTGATGCTGACATTATTTATATACCTTATAATACTCGGTATATACATAAACAAAGAATGCGTAAAATCATATAAAAACATATTCTACTACTCTGGAAGAACAGTTACAGACTTTACTTTCTTTATGGGATATGGAAGCACTTTCTTTAATATGGGAATACTTGGACTTCTATTCACTTTGCTGATAATCGCACTAGGCGGAACTTTAAATGGTCCAATTCTAGCTGGAATATTCACTATCGTAGGTTTTGGCGCCTTTGGTAAACACATTAAGAACTGTTACCCACCTGTACTGGGCGTTATACTTATGGCGCTTATACTAGGGCTTAATCTATCAAGCACAGGAATTTTACTAGCCATATTATTTTCAACAACAATTGCACCTATTGCAGGTAAGTTCGGTCCAATAATAGGAACCCTAGCAGGTATGCTCCACCTAGTTGTTGCACTAAATATTGGCATGGTTCATGGTGGAATTAACTTATATAATAATGGATTCTCGGGCGGTGTAGTCGCAGGTGTACTTGTGCCAATAATAGACGCATTTAAAAAGGATAAATAAGGATAAATTATGAAACACGAAATTAAAAAAATATGTAAAATAATTGATGAAATGACAACTCTTTTACTTAGAGATGATACTGATACTGTTGATTTTAGAATTAAAAAGCTAAAGGATAGAACGATTATTTCTATTGTAGATTACAATACTAGGTATACAAAAAAAGAGGTTGATGACTTAATCGAATGTTTAAATGTTCAAAGACAAAGAGAAGTAGAAGAATACTACTGGCAATTAGTCGGTGAATCTGACGATGAATTAGAACTTACTATAATAGGCGTTATGATTGATGGTGCAACAGTAGAAATAAAGCATAATAATATGTATATTGAGCTCGTTAGAATATGTGAATAGAATAGGAGCAAATAAAATGCGTATAGACCATATAGCGATGTATGTCAACAACTTGGAAGAATGTAAAAATTTTTTTGAAAAATATTTTTTAGCAAAATCAAACAATTTATACCACAATCAAAAAACGGGATTTAAATCCTACTTTCTATCTTTCGAAGATGGTTCTAGGCTTGAGTTGATGAATAAATCAGAAATAAATAAATCAAAAGACTTTGAAAAAAGATTAGGGTATATTCATCTAGCTTTTAGTTTAGGTTCTAAAGATAACGTGGATAAACTTACAAAACAGCTATCCGATGATGGATATGAAATAATAAGTGGGCCAAGAACAACCGGCGATGGCTATTATGAATCTTGTATTCGTGCTTTCGAAGGAAATTTGATAGAATTAACAATTTAATTATCATAAATTATACTCTATAAATCACTTCAAAATATTCTAAAACTACTAACATACTTTCATCGAAATCAACATCGAATTCTTTTAATTCTTTTATAATCAACCAACCTGACATCGTCGAAATTACAAAGAAATCCGATATTGACAGCCCGCAAGCAAAAATATTCCGAAAAAGCATAAACTTGCTAATGGGAATATCGGATTTCAATATACTAGTTCATTATTATTCACATTTATTTCTATTTTCAAAATCTTTATCCATACGTTTAAATATTTTGCTTAACTCACGACTATATAACCAAACTACAATAACATTTATAACTGTAATAATAATAAAAGAGATTGAATAAGGATTGCAATCAAAAACTCCAAGCTTTAGATGTTTAAAAGAAATATAAGACTGTATAACATAAACAGCAAAAAAAACTAAACCGTAATAACTATACTCAATATGTTGAAATTTTCTAAGCTTTTGCCTCTTTCTTTCTTCTCCAAGATAATTTTCCCAACCCATAACATTTTGTTTAAATCCATTGTTACTAAAAAAACAATTTATTTTTATTTCCAGTTTAAGTAAATAACTACCTAATGTCATAAGTTCAAAAAAGTTTTTTAAATAAAAAGCCATTATAGCTCCATAAATAAGAGGAAAAAATACAAGAGTTACTATACTAAAAAATTCTCCCCCACTATTGATTAGTGTATCATAAAAAATCTTCAAATATGAAATCAAAGCAACAACAAATACAAAAGTAATAGAATTTTGCCCTTTAACTTGCGATACCCTTATCTCTTCTTTTAATTGATTATATTCTTGAACCATAACTTCTTCTGGTTTCATAATACTCACTCCTTTCAAAAAATTCTATCTATCACTCTTATATTATAACACTAAATTAAATTTAATTTCAACAAAACATGCTATACACTAAGAATTATTAACCCAATTTCCATTAATTGTATAATAATTATAAAATATCAAATTATTTATTTTTACCAATTTTACTCCCCACCTATCAAATCCTTAATTATTTCTCCTGAAATTATTAAGCCAGCTACAGACGGAACAAAACTTACGCTTGAAGGTGATTTCTTACCTTCCTTTTCTACAAAACACTTTAGCGAAGGTTCTTTGGAATAAAGAACCTTTAATTTATCCACTCCTAATACCTTAAGTTCCTTTCTCATAACCTTAGCAAGTGGACAAACACTAGTCTTAAAAACATCTGTAATTTCAAACTGAGTTGGATCTAATTTATTTCCAGTACCCATTGATGAAATAATCGGTATACCTAAATCATAACATTTTTTTATTAAAATTAGCTTTGACGTAACCATATCTATTGCGTCACAAACATAATCATATTCAGATGATAAAATCTCATCAACATTGTCTTTATCTAACAAAACCTCTATAACATTAACTTTTATATTCGGATTTATAAGTTTTATTCTTTTCTCTAACTCCCTAGCCTTTGACTTTCCGATATTTTGACTGTGAGTATGCAATTGTCTATTAAGATTTGTAACATCAATAGTATCGTAATCACAAATGCTTAGCTCTGAAACACCCGAACGAACAAGCCCCTCAACCACATAAGAGCCCACTCCGCCCAAGCCTACGACCAAGACATGAGAGCTCTCAATTTTTTTCATTTTATCGCCGAATATTAAACGTGACCTACCTAAAAAATCTTCCATCTTCTAACCTTTTACTACTTCTACGGACTTGTGCTTACAATTACCACAGCAACCAGTTACCATTATCTTAGAACCAGAATGACAAGAGAGTTCCTTTTCCATTTCATCAAAGCGTTCGTCTCTCTCTTTTTTAGAATATACACAACCGCAATAATCCTGCCTATAAAGTCCCAACTTATCAGATAATTCTATAGAACGCTTAAATCCATTTTTCTTTTTAAAATCAGATGGCAGGTGCATGCTTCCATATTTAAGTGCTATCTCCTCGCCTATCCTATTTATAACTTGTGAATTTTTATGAGGACTTATACTTAAAGTTGTAGCAAAGTAGTCGTATCCAATTTCTTGGCTAAGTTCGGATGCTCTCTTAAGTCTAAATCGATAGCATTCTCCACAGATCTCGCCGCCTTCTCTCTCATTTTCTCTTTCTTTACACAGGTCGAAGAAAACTTCAGTTTCATAATCACCCTCTATAAAATCAAGTCCATGTGGAGCATCCATCTTTTTTATCATTTCCTTTTGCTCTTCTACCCGTCTAAGATACTCTGACCTTGGGTGGATATTAGGATTATAAAAAAGTACCATTATTTTAAAATATTTTGATAAATACTCAATAGTGTAGCTACTGCACGGTGCACAACAACTATGTAAAACCACCGATTTTACTTCACCATTTAACTCATTTATTAGAGCATCCAATTTTTTTTGATAATTTATCTTATTCATTATTTTCCTAATTACTTATGGTGCTTGCTGACTTTTTTATCTATGCTAAGAAGATTTCCAGCTGGCTTATAAAAAATCTTTACATAAGAAGCAACTGAAGCAGCACCTTTTTCTATAGCAATAAGCTGACAATTCTTAACTATTTCCATTAATTCTTCGTACTCACCCTCAACAGTCGTCTCAAAAGGACCAACATAACAATTTAAACCAGTAGATTTTATGTAAGCTATAATCTCATCAACCACTCTTATTAATTCTTCTTCATTTTTTGTTTCTGGCAAACACTGTATCGCTACACTACAATTCATATTTTATTCTCACTTTCTTTATCAACATTTTTTTCTGTTTTTATTATATTATCAACCTGCATTCACAAGCGATGTTATTTTTTCTTCAAATTTACTTTTAAAACTTTCCACACTAGATACTGTTATATCAAAAACTGACTCCAAGTCCTTTTCCAACATTTCATTTATATCAGAAAGTACCAAAAATGACCTGTCACCACCTAATTTCATGGTTTCTTTGCCAATTTTAGAATATTTATTTATATGTTTTTGATACTCACCTGTCTTTGATTCAAACCAAAAAACTTCTCCTGCAAAAGCAAAAAGAATGTCAAATTCAAACTCATTTCCATTCGGAAGTGTTACTTTTGGATTTTTAAGATAACTATACTCAATCCTATGCTTTATAAGAATTTTTTCTATGCTAAACTTTATATATCTTTCTAACCAACCGCCCGATAGAAAATTGAGAACATGTGGGAGCTTATTTACCCTAGCATTCAGGATGTACTTTGGAGATTTGAAATACTTATAATCAGACAAAAACGCTAGTGAATAAAGTTGCGTGCAAAGATTTGTACTCGCACAAATATCCGCTTGCGAAAAGTTATGCATATTTATATGTATGGTCTTACCCAAGTTCATATTACTCTTCATCTGATCATAAACAAATTCAATGTTCGAATATTTATCTCCCATAAAGCAAGCAATATTATCGAGCAAACTATCTGTTTCGTCTTCGGTATTAAAACTTCTTACTTCTATACCTCTAGAACTTAGAAAATCAATTAATTCCTTATTATCTCTTTTAAGAGAATTAAACTCACAAGTATTGTAATTATCTAAATTTTCTTTATTTTCAGAAGATATAAAATCTCTTTTGAATCCACTTAAAGTTTTTTCTAAACCCTTATTTAATTCAGATTTGATATCCTCGTCAGACATATTAGCTAATCTAACATCAATACTCTCAAGCGCCAATGCTATTCGCTCCAAACTCTCTTCAATAGCTAAGTATCTCATAAAGCACCATCTTCCTCTATTTTCTAACCCAAACGCTGTGTCTATAAGTAAAATCATTATGTTTTAACTGAACATCTTCAATTACCTTTACAAAACCCTCAGCCTTATAATCTATATAAGAAACATTACCATCCAAGTCCTTATCAATCATTGTTAAATAAATCTTATCACAATAATCTATTAAAAGTTCATATATCTTCCCACCACCAGCTACAAAAACGCTATCATCATTCACATCTATGTTCTCCAGTAGTTCCTCAACGCTATTATATACTGTAGCACCATCAACTTTATAATTCTTATCCCTACTAAGCACTATATTTTTTCTATTTGGAAGTGGCTTTCCATTAGGAAAAGATTCCAAAGTTTTACGTCCTACTATAATAGTATTATTTATCGTTTTTTCTTTAAAATATTTTAAATCCTCAGGAATATAAACCAAGAGGTCATTATCCCTACCTATCATATTTTTACTATCTGCGCTAAGTATTTGATTCATCAAAACTCCTTATATAGCAATCTCAATATTTTTTATTTGCTCTCCATGCTTGTAATCAACTAGCTCAAAGTCATCTACTGTAAAGTCATAAAAATCTTTTACATCGGGATTAATTTTAAGCTGTGGAGCCTCGTATCCTTCCCTTGAAATAAGTTCCTTAACCTTGTCAATATGTCTATCATAAATATGAGCATCTGCTATTACGTGCACTAATTCACCTACTTCTAAACCAGAAGAAATCGCAAACATATGAAGCAAAATTGCATATTGTACTACATTCCAGTTGTTAGCTGCAAGAACATCATTTGAACGCTGGTTTAAAATACCGTTTAACTTATTTCCTGTAACATTAAAGGTCATAGAGTAAGCACATGGATAGAGATTCATTTCACTTAAATCTTGGTGAACGTAAATATTTGTCATTATTCTTCTGGAATATTTATTGTTTTTAAGGTCATATAAAACCCTATCAACTTGGTCAAAATCTCCCTCAGCATATTTATGTTTTACGCTCATCTGATAACCATATGCCTTACCAATAGAACCATCTTCATCTGCCCAACTATCCCAGATTTTAGAGTTCAAATCATTGATATTGTTAGACTTTTTCTGCCAAATCCATAAGACTTCGTCAATAGCTTTTCTGAAATATGTCTTTCTGAGTGTCAATATCGGAAATTCTTTTGAAAGGTCGTACCTATTAACAACACCAAATTTTTTGATAGTATGAGCTGGCGTTCCGTCCTTCCAATGCGGTCTTACTTTTTGACCCTGCGAACTATAACCATTTTCTAAAATATCTTTGCACATTTCCTTAAATATTACATCTGCTCTACTCATCACAACTCCAATCTATGACTTGTTTACCACTACTTTCTAAATACTCATTCGCCCTACTAAAAGGCTTTGAACCAAAGAAACCTCTATATGAAGAAAGCGGAGAAGGATGTACACCCTCAATAATATGGTGGCGACTTCCATCTATTACTTTCTTTAATTTTTTTGCATCATTTCCCCAAAGTATAAAAACTAAGTTATCGAAATTTTCGCTAATACTAGCTATTACATTTTTAGTAAATTTTTCCCAACCAAGCCCCGCATGTGACTTACTCTTCTTTGCCTCAACACTTAGCACACGATTTATAAGGAAAACACCCTTCTTTGCTAAGTCTGTAAGGTCTCCACCTAGTCTTTTTACACCCAAGTCAGTCTCAAGTTCTTTATAAATATTTCTAAGAGATGGCGGAAGTTTCGCAATATTAGCAGAAAAGGCTAGCCCGTCAGCCTCGCCCTTATTAATATAAGGGTCTTGACCGACGATAACTACCTTTACATCTTTAGGATTAATAAGTGAAAACGCTCTATATATTTTATCCTTAGGCGGATACACTTCACCTAATTCATAGCGCTGATTTATCTTATCCTCAAGATTTATAAAATACTCACTCTCAAATTCTCCACACAAAAGTGCATCCCACTGTTCATTTATCTTATACATTTTTTTCGGCTTCTAAAGCTTTAAGTCCACTTGCTATCCTTGTCATAGTTTCTTCTTTTCCTATTACAGCAGCTATATCAAAGGCTCCACAAGGAGTGCTAGGCTTACCTGAAAGAATGGTTCTAATTGGCCATAAAACCTGACCATTTTTATATCCATGTTCTTTTACAAAATCCATAACTCTCTGGTGGATTCCATCAAAACTAAAATCCTCTAATTCTTCAAGAACTGGTTGAAGTTTAACTAGACAATCGTACGCCTTATCCTTATCAGTTTTCATACGCTTATGGAAATAAAGGTCTGAAGAAAATTCTCCAACTCCTTCAAAAAAGTCTATCATATCCGGTATATCAGTGAATCTTTCTATTCTATCCTTAGTATAAAGAGCAATTTTTTCCTTGTCTAAGCTATCTTTTTTAATCACTTTTTCTACATATGGAAGCGCCTTTTCTAAGAAGTCCTTTTCATCCATTTTCTTGATATACTGTCCGTTCATCCAAGCAAGTTTTGTCATATCAAATACCGCTGGCGCCTTCTTAATCTTCTTGTAATCAAACATTTTTACAAGTTCTTCAAGGGTAAATATTTCTTCATTGCTCTCCGGACTCCAACCAAGCAAAGCGATAAAGTTTACTATACATTCATTAATATATCCCTCATCTACTAAGTCCTCAAATGATGAGTGTCCACTTCTCTTTGAAAGTTTTTTGTGTTCCTCATTTGTGATTAAAGGAACGTGAACATAGGTTGGAACTTCCCATCCAAAGGCTTCATAAAGTCTATTGTACTTAGGTGATGATGAAAGATATTCATTACCACGAACTACGTGAGAAATTTCCATCAGATGGTCATCAATAACATTTGCAAAGTTATACGTTGGGTATCCATCTGCCTTAATTAAAACCATATCATCAAGTTCTTTGTTATCAACTGTAATCTCACCAAAGATAACATCATTAAAACTTGTGCTACCCTCTGCTGGATTGTTTTGTCTTATAATATAATCATCACCAGCTGCCAACTTAGCTTCAATCTCTTCTTTACTTAAATGTAAGCAATGCTTATCATACTTAACATTTCCTTGCTCATCACGAAGTGTCTCTAGCCTATCCTTCGAGCAAAAGCAATAATACGCTTCGCCCTTTTCAATTAATTTTTTAGCGTAGTCAGTATACAAACCACTAGCAACCCTTTCACTTTGAACATAAGGACCATATCCCTTGTCTTTATCTGGCCCTTCATCGTGAAGTAAGCCAGTTTTTTCAAGAGTTCTGTAAATAATATCAACAGCTCCCTCTACTTCTCTTACCTTGTCTGTATCTTCTATTCTAATTAGAAAATCACCATCTTCATGCTTGGCAATTAAATAAGCATATAATGCTGTTCTAAGGTTTCCTACGTGCATCCTACCAGTTGGACTAGGTGCAAATCTTGTTCTTACTTTTTTACACATAATTCTTTCCTACTTCTCTAAATTTTTTTATTATTATTTATACATTTTATCATAAATATATTTTTAAATAAATAAAAATATAAGTAAATTTACATCTTAACTACAATATCAAAACACAAGCTTAGAGCTAATTCATAAGACTCAAGTCCCCAGTCTCTTTCGTCATGACTTTCTATATTTGCCAAAGAATCAGCTGTAAATAAAATCTGTCCGAAATCTATAATTCTAAATTCTGAACACGCAAACAATGCCGCCGTTTCCATCTCTACGACACTAAATCCCTCTGACTTTCTATACTCTACCATTTCTGCCGTTTCTCTAAAGAATCCATCTGTTGTCCAAGTCTTACATAGCTCATACTTGATTTCTTTTTCCTTAAATACTTCTTGTATTATATTCACAACTTTTTCATTTGCTTTTACAGTCCTTGATGGTGGAAGGTAATGATATGATGTACCCTCACATCTAAGTGCCTCTATAGGAATTAAAAACTCGTTTTCTTCCCTGTCAACTAAGGTTCCACAACTACCAGTACTTATTATTTTCTCACATCCAGCATAAACTAAGAAATCAAGAATCTGAACAGCAGCAGGTGCACCAACTGGAGCTTGAACTATGCATACTTCCTCACCTTTATATAAAGTCTTAAAAACAGGATAAACCTTAGTAGAACTGCAAAACTCTGCAACTTTTTCAAATCCATTTTTCCTTGCATAAGCTTCTGCTCCAAGACGTTTTTCTTCACCACCAATAGCATCACCTAAAAAGGCGAAAACAGCTCTTTTAGGAAGCTTATAACCCTCTCTATTAGGCATAAGAACAGACAACTGCTTATCATCATATTCAAGTATTGGTATTTCATTTTTTATTATTGGCATATTTTTCTCTTTCTATGGGAATTACAATATCCTACTTTCAATCTCTTCTATGGTGGCATCTACTAATTTTTCCGATAATTTTTTATCTAGATTAAGTTTTTCTCCACATTTATACTCTTGCAAGGAATCACTTACAAGCTTATCATAAGACTTATCAAGATTATCTAGAGCCCACTCTCCACCTTCTAGCTTAGATAATAACAATCCCTGTCTTAGATATGCTAGAGTTCTACAAACATTTAGCACAACATAACCTGGCTTACTTATACATTCGTTCTGATAATCTTTCAAATCATACAATACACTTTTTAAATAATATTTATCGCTAACATCAGCAAAAACATCTTCTATTTCTTTCCCGTATAATTTCTTTCCCCTGTGATAAATCATTTTAAAATGCGCTGGTAAATCTTCATCAAGACCTTTCATATCTGATATGTATTTACTTGCATTTTTTTGATACTCCTCTAAATGATAATCTGAAAAATGTAATTCAAAAGGTATTAGATATATATCTTTATTGCAAAACTCTTCCTTTACTACACTGATTTCTATGCCTGATCCACCTATCTCATCGCTAAATTTAACAATTTCTTCCATATATAAATTCTTAATGTCATCAGAAATATCACGATTAATTACGACTATCAAATCAATATCACTTGAATAAAAATTATAGCAACCCATAGCATAAGAGCCATGCAAATATACCCCTATCAGAACATTCCCAAGTATATCTTTTGTACTTAAAACAAATTGATTTAATAAATTTTCCTTTTCCATAAAATCTCCTAATTAAAAAATTTATATATATAAGTTTTTACCACCTAATCATATTGTATGAATGTTTTTCTTCGTAAAGCTTAGAAAATTCTTCTACCTATAATTATACCATTAAACCATCATTTCTTATATATATAAAAATTATAAATAAAGCAATGAAATCCGATGTAGTTCCGTACTAATTGTATTTATAAGACATACGTCTACGCCTTTAATATTAGGCACATCGGATTTCGTTGTTAATTATAAATTATATAAGTTCAAAACACTCCCAAAAAACAAGCCAGCAACATGAATCGCTGGCTAAAATTTTTTTATTTCAAATCTTTTTTTATCTCTTCTATCGCTACATCTAACTGTGGGTCAAAGTCCTCTGGATATTTCTCGCCTTCTTTTAATTCTGGCCACTTAACTTCTATATCCGGCTCTATTCCAGTACCATGTATGTAATTTCCATTTGGTGTGAAATACTTGGCAATAGTAACCTTTACAGCCGAGCCATCCTTTAAGAAAAATGTTTGCTGAACAAGTCCCTTACCAAATGTCTTAGTTCCGACTAATTTTGCTCTACCGTAGTCCTTCATAGCTCCAGACATAATTTCTGAAGCACTTGCACTACCTTCATTAATAAGTATTACTACCGGCTTATTAAACTCTCTCGCGTTGACAGTCTTTACAACTTCCTTTTCTCCCGCCTTGTTTTCAGTATAATAAACAGTCATGCCCGCAGGCAAAAACTCATCTAATATGCTAGTAACAATATTCGTTAATCCTCCAGGATTATATCTAAGGTCTACTATAAGACCTTCCATTCCCTCTTTATTAAGCCTATCAAAATGCTCCTTAAATTGCTCATAACTCACTCCATCAAAACCTGAAAGTCTAATATATCCAATTTTATCATCCTTCATCTCTGACTTAACAGTTGGAATAGTAACATTCGCACGAGTAATTGTTATATCTATCATCTCTTCACCACGAAGAACCGTCAAAGTAACATGAGTCCCAGCTGGCCCTTTAATTATTTTTACTAACTGGTCAGTTGTATATCCAACAACATCAAGCCCATCAACTTTTTTAATAATATCCTGAGCCTTTAGTCCAGCTGCTTCAGCCGGTGAATCTTCTATTGGAGAAACTACGATAACCTCATCTTCACTTTTACCATATCCCATATAAGCTCCAATACCCTCATATGTTCCATCTATATCTTCTGTAAATTCATTAAATTCACTAGGAGTATAATAAACCGTATATGGGTCACCAAGGCCATCTACATAACCCTTTAATGCCTCTACCTCTAATTTTTCTCCATCTACATCTTCATAATACTCACTTCTAAGTATATTTTGTATGTCATGTAATTTATTATCAACTGAATTATATGAACCTGTTCTTACTCCAAAAAACATTCCCAAATCACTAATTGCACTTGATACAAAAACATATAATAAAATAGCTAGTATCGCAATTCCTAATCCAGTTAATAAACCCTTCCAAAAAGCTTTCATCCAATTCTCTCTTCCTTAAATATCTTAAAATTCCTAAAAAAATATTTTTATCTATTTAAAATATTTCATAGGATTTTGCCACTTTCCATCTTTCTTAACACTAAAGTGCAAGTGATTTCCTGTAGAAGAACCCGTTGTTCCAACTTCTCCTAACTTCTGTCCTGCTTTTACAACATCACCTACTTTTACACTTCTCTTAGACATATGGGCATATAAAGTCATATAGCCATCACCATGAGCAACCGCAACATAATTCCCATAAGAATAGTGATATCTACTCCTAATAACCTGCCCTGAACCAGCAGCAACTATTTTTTTACCCTTCGGAGCAGGAAGGTCAACCCCATTGTGCAAATGCCTTCTTCTAGTTATCGGATGCCTTCTATAACCAAACTTAGAGCTAATTCTATAGTAACCTTTTAATGGCCAAATAAACTTGCCACCACTATATTTATCGCCTCTACGTTTCTCTATTTCCTTTTGTTTTTCAGCTAATATCCTATCAAGTTCTCTATCAAGCTTTGCCTCCTCAGCTGCAATAATGTTCAACTCTCTCTTTGCTTCATTCAAGTCATCACTAATCTTAGCTTTTTCTGCTAACTGCTTATCAACTAACTTCTGAGCATTATCACGCTCTTTATTCCTTGATACAACCTTTTCATTTAGGGTTTTTAGTCTCAAATTCTTGTCTTTAATTATAAAAGAAAGCGTATCCTCTGCAATTTCAAGAGAACTCTCAATCGCAACCGTTTCACTCTCTGCTTCCTCTAGTTTTTCAAACAACCTATTGTCAGATTCTACCATTTTTTTGGTATACTCAACCTTATTAAAAAAATCACTAATTGAAGTCGAGTTAAAAAGAATCTCAAATATAGAAACATCCCCATTCTCATAGATTGACTTTATTCTCAGTGCTCCTAATTTTTTAAGTCGTTCTTTTTTCGCTCTTATGTCTTCAAGTTCCAATTTAACCTTATCAATTTCTATGTTTTTTTCTTCAATCTCAAGTTCTAACTCATCAATTTCTATGCCAATATCGCCTATCTCATTCTCAAGCTTACTGATAGAATTAAAAATAGCCTTAATAGCAGCATTGTTAGCATCGATAGAATCGGATATTTTCTTATACTCCCTACTTATTTCTTTCTTTAGCTTGCTCTGTTCCCTCTTCCTAGCTTCCATAGCTTTAACTTTACGCTTCTGCTCACGTTCACGCGCATTTATTTTATCAAGCTTTGTTGCTGCCGTAACAGTTGTCATGGAGAGTAAAAAAAGCAATAATATTACAAATATCTTTTTCATATTCTATACCCTTAAATACCTATTAACAGTAAGTATACTTCCCAATAAACCTACACCTATACTAACTATAAGAACCAATGGTAATATTTGTGAAAAAAGTTGCCCTAAAGGTATAAACGCAAGAACATCACTCATAACAACAAATTTTTCTGTGATAGTTATAGTAGTCTTTGTATAAGAAAAAACAAACAATAATAATGGTAAAACCGAACCTAATAAACCAATTATTATTCCTTCAATAACAAACGGTCCTCTAATAAAACTATCAGTAGCACCTATATATTTCATTATTTGAATCTCTTTTTGTCTTGTGGAAATACCCAATCTTATAGTATTTGATATAAGGAAAAGCGACATAATGAGCAAGACGCCAATAAGAATTATACTAAAATAACTGATAAATCTTTTTAGGTCTTCCATTAAAGACACAAGGTACTTAGCCTGTTTAACTTCCCTAACATCTGGTAAAGATGATATGTAATTGACCAAAACATTACTTGTATCAATATCATCAAAATATACCACCAAGGACTCAGACCCTATAAGAGGATTTTCACCCTCGTATCCTGCAAGCTCCCCTTCGCGCCCCTCAAAATAAGTATTCTGAAAATTCTCCCAAGCCTGATCTGCAGAAATATACTCCACCTCATAGACATCTTTTCTATTATTCAAAACTTCTTTTATTTCTAATATTCTTTTCTCGCTAGTATTCTCCTTAAAAAATACAGTTATACCAATTTTATTTTCCGCTTTCTCCAACATATAATCTATATTTAAACTAATCGCAGAAAAAATAGATATTATAAAAATACTTACCGCTATAGTAGTAATCGCAGCAATCGACATTAACCTGTTTTTAAAAATATTTTGAAACCCTTGAGAAATTAAATAAAAAATTGTTTCAAGCTTCATGGTGGTACCCTCCTAAGAGTTCGTCTCTTACAATTCTACCTTCATGAAGGGTTATAACTCTTTTTTTCATCAAGTCAACAACTTCCCTATCATGAGTAACTACAACAACAGTTGTCCCCCTTTGATTTATCTCCGAAAGAAGTTTCATTATTTCAAATGAAGTCTTTGGATCCAAATTTCCAGTAGGCTCGTCCGCAAGCAAAAGTAAAGGATTATTAACTAAAGCCCTAGCTAATGCAACTCTTTGTTGCTCTCCACCAGACAATTGATTAGGGTACATTTTTTGTTTTTTTGACAAACCAGCTAGAGCTAACATCATAGGTACATTTCTTCTAATATAAGAGATGCTATGCCCTGTAACTTTAAGAGCGAAGGCAACATTCTCATAAACTGTCATCTTTTCAAGCAATCTAAAATCCTGAAAAACGACACCAATGTTCCTTCGCAGTGTAGATACTTTTTTTCTAGGTAATGTAGTAACATTATCATCATTTACGAATATTTTTCCACTATCAGCCTCAAGTTCTTTCATAAGTAGCTTAATAAGGGTAGTCTTTCCACTACCCGAGCTACCAACAATAAATACGAATTCTCCTTTTTCTATATGAAAACTCACATCATCAAGAGCTTTTACCCGATTTGGATATACTTTTGACACATTTTCTAATCTTAACATAAAACTCCTACTATTAATATCCTGACCTAGACATAAAATCCATGTATTTAACTACCATAAGCGCAATCTTAAATGTGATAGCGTCATCAAATACCCTTAAATCAAGCCCAGTATTCTTCTGTAACTTATCGAGTCTATACACCAAAGTATTTCTGTGTATGTAAAGTTGCCTTGAAGTTTCAGATACATTCAAACTGTTCTCAAAAAATTTATTAATAGTAATAAGCGTTTCTTCATCCAAATCATCTGGAGACTTATCCTCAAATATTTCATCTATAAACATTTTACAAAGAGGTATAGGAAGTTGATAAATCAACCTACCAATTCCTAACTCATTGTACGCCATAATATGTCTATCGTTGTAGAAAATTTTTCCTACTTCTAATGCTAATTTTGCTTCTTTATATGACTTAGAAACATCTTTAATATCTCTTATAATAGTTCCCATAGCAACATAAACATCACTCATGGCTTCACTATTTAAAGTGTTTACTATATCTTTAGCCACTTCATGCAAAGTTTCTCTATTCTCACCATCTGATATTTCTTTAACAATTATAATGCTTCTTTCATCAACAGCAGTTATAAAATCCTTCGTATTCTCAGGGAAAATAGAACGAACAATCTCGAGTGCATTATTATCTTTCTCATTTTTAGTTTCTACTAAAATCGCTATACGTGAAGTATCACTCTCAATATTTAACTTTTTGGCTCTATTATATATATCTACAAGTAGTAAATTATCTAATAACAAATTTTTAACAAAGTTATCTTTATCGAACCTCTCCTTGTATGCTACTAATAAATTTTGAATCTGGAATGAAGCTATTTTTCCTATTTGGTATACATCCTCAGCTTCCCCCTTAGCAGAAATAATAAACTCTACTCTGTTATCATCGTATACTTTAAAAAATTGATATCCCTTAACTAACTGACTTTCCGCTTGAGATGCTACGAAATCTGGAACCGCGTGGTTATACTCATCCTCTATTCTAGGTTCCGTTGTAGCAAGAACCTTACCTTCTCTATCCATTACACCAATATCAATTCTTGTAATGTTTTTTAAACCATCAATTGTATTTTGAATTATTTGATTAGATATCATATTTCATCTCCTTTTTATTACTATTTATATTGTAATCTAATTAAAGTAAAAAAAAAAGAGCAAATTTAATAAAAAGGTAAATGTAAATAAAATTTAATATTTTTTAAGTAAATTCTGCAAACGGAAGTTTGACACTTGTAAATACGAAAAAACACTCTAAAGGTCGATAAAACCTTTATTTTTTTGTCAAATTTTTATAATATTTTTATGGTATTTT
>PDWI01001339.1_pt1 | contig 38999 bp, 35 predicted proteins | sample 1430891 | NCBI WGS metagenome assembly PDWI01 (sample SAMN01162508, study PRJNA174530) | Oral metagenome, whole genome shotgun sequencing project. | biome: Marine environment; feature: Marine mammal; material: Swab sample of the gingival sulcus; isolation source: swab sample of gingival sulcus... | reverse complement strand
TTTTTATCACCCTTATCCCGGTGGCTGGTAGAACCGCTTTTCAGATACTGGAAGGGATGATACAGTATCTTGGCACTGATGGAAGCCGCCATCCTTTCAAGGGCTTTTTTATCTGCTTCGGTCAAACCTTCCAGTTTGGCGGCGGTTTTTTCAAGCTCCGTCCGACAGATAGAATCGATCTTTTCCCGCAGGGCAATAATGGTCGGGGTAAGAGACAGCCCTTCATACCACTGCATAAACTTTAAGGCAGCCTCCTTGACGATTCTTTGGGCCCGAACCGCCTCCTGCTCGCGGCTGCTCTTATTCATCGCGACCATGCCGTCAAGATCATCAATATCATAGAGAAAAACATTTTCAAGATCAATCAGCCGCGGATCAAGATCTCTTGGCACCGCAATATCAATCAAAAAAAGCGGCCGGTTCATTCTGGTTTTCATCAGCGGCTTTACCTGTTCCTTCTTAATAACCAAGCCAGAAGCTCCGGTAGAACTTATAACAATATCAACCTGTTCAAGCTGATGCGTCAATTCTTCAAAAGAAACCGCCTCGCCGTTAAACCTTCTGGCAAGCTCCACCGCCCTGGCCAGGGTGCGGTTGACCACCGACACCTTTTCCACCCCCTGACCAAGCAGATGCTCGGCGGCCAGCTCAGCCATTTCTCCGGCTCCGACCAAAAGCACCTTTTTTTCTTTCAGGCTGCCGAAGATTTTTTTGGCAAGCTGGACGGCGGCATAGCTGATCGAAACCGCAGAGGAGCCGATGCCGGTCTCATTTCTCACCCTTTTGGCCGCCGAAAACGATTTATGAAGTAGGCGGTTTAACAGCGGCCCGGTGCAGCCGAATTTAGTGGCCGAGCGGTAGGCCTCCTTGAGCTGACCAAGAATCTGGGCCTCGCCGACCACCATCGAATCAAGGCTGGCGGCAACCCGGAACAAATGCTCCACCGCCTCCAGATCCTGATATATGTACAAATACTTGCGGCATTGATTTACCGACAATACCTCACCGAAAAGGCGCCGCAAAACCTCATCATATACCCCCTCATCAGGCGGAGCAACCATCAGTAATTCCACCCGGTTACAGGTAGATAAAAAATAATATTCCCTGACTCCCGGGGTGTCCTGCAAAAGTCCCAGCGATTTTTCATAATCTGAGCCTGCCGCCATCTTTTCCCGAATTTCAACCGGCGTGGTCTTATGATTGACCCCAAGCAGAATCAAGCTGTTACCTTCCATAGCTGTGTTCGCCCCCCAGCAATATACCGGCACCCCAAAAGGTAAAAATTACCGCCGCAAAACCGAAAACCGCCATCACCGCCGCCCGCTTCCCCTGCCAGCCGACAGTAAAACGCTTATGCACCTGAATCAGGTAGATAAACCAGGTGATAACCGTCCAGGTTTCCTTGGGATCCCAGCGCCAGTACACCCCGAGAGCCTGCTTGGCCCAGAGGATACCGGTTACCATGCCCACGGTCAAAAAGACAAAACCCACCGACAGGCAGTGGCTGTTTAGCTGATCCAGGGCGTTTAATGAGGGTAGACGGGGATAAAAATAGCCGAACCGTTTGGTCTTCAGCTCCCTTTCCTGGAGCAGATACATCAAGGCGCCAATAAAGGCCAGAGCCAGAAAACCGTAGGACAAAAAGGCCGTTCCGGCATGAATAGGCAGCCAGATGCTCTGCAAAAGCGGCCGCAGGGTCAGGGCTTCTTTGGGCAGCGATGCCGATATACCAAGCAGAATCAGGATTAAAATGGAAACGAAGGTGCCGAAATTTTTTACCGAATAACGAAGCCGGAAGGACAGATAGGCCCAGGTGGTTGACCAGGCAAAGAAAAAGGCCGCCTCGTGGTAACTGGTGATGGGTACGTAGCCGTACTGCATATATCTGCCCGCAATATACAGGGTCTGCAAGACCCCGGAAGTAATCAGCAGCATCCTGGCGGCCCGGCAAACCCCATGATTCTGGCCGATAAAGAAAAACAGGTAAGCAAAGCAGGACAAGGCCGCAGAGGCCATCGCCGTCATCAGGATTATCTCATTTATTTCACCGTTCATTTGCTCATCCACTCAGATTTTGTTCAAGAATCTTGCCTTGATAAGACCTTGAATCTTTCGATGATAACTGCCGGATCCGCTCCGGCAGGCAGATCAGCCAGCAATTTTTTTTCCAGCCGGTCCCAGTTTTTATCTGCAAGAATGGTCAGATAATTGCGGCGGATTAAATTTTCAAAGATGCAGTCCAGCCCATCGTCTCCGCTCCTGACCGCCAGCAGATGCTCACGGATAAGGGCCAGAAAGCGGACATAATCATCATATTCCGGACCAAACTGCTCCTCAAGCTGGAGCCTGATTGCTCTGGACAGGGCCGGACTGCCGCCGCCGGTGGAGACAGTCAGCAGCAGGGAGCCGCGCCGCAGTCTGGCCGGAACCTGGAAATTGCAGGCATCCTGTCCGCTGATGGAGTTTAGCAGAATGCCTGCCCGAGCGGCCTCATCCCTGACCGCATCCTGCACAGTCCGGCAGTTAGTAGCAGCAATACAAAGCATGGCTCCAGCCAAATCACCCGGCCTGAATTTTCTGTGAATAAGGGTCAGTTCGCCGCCATCTGCCATTTGTTTCACTTCCTGACAGATTTCAGGACTGATTACCTTGATTTCCGCCCGGCACTCAAGCAATGCCCGTAATTTTCTGGCCGCTACCCGGCCGCCGCCGACCACCACACAAGAACGTCCTGCTATATTGAGATTAACCGGATACAGTTTCATTACTTGATAAGGAAATAATGACCAAAACCAAGGGCAGACACCAAAAAACAATAATAGCCGAAAATAGGCAGCCGGTTACGCTTAAGCAGATCCATCAGCAAAATTATGGCAAAATAACCGGTAACGGCGGCGGCAACGGTACCGGCAATAATCCCCGAAAACGAACCCGCCGAAAAAGAGGCGGTCAAGCTGCCAAGCTGCAGTACTGCTGCACCAAGGATGGCCGGAATGGACATGATAAAGGAAAAACGGGCCGCATTCTCACGTTCGATACCCAGCAGCATCCCGGTAAAAATGGTTGAACCGGAACGGGAGATGCCAGGCATAACGGCAAAGGCCTGTGCGCAGCCTATGATCAGGGCATTTCTGCAGCCAAGCCGCCCGCCGCTGCCATGCAGTCGGCCGGTTATCACCATCAGCAGGCCGGTGATAAGCAAGGTGCAATAAACCAGCAGCACGCTGTGAAAAAGCTGCTCCAGATCATCTTTCAGGAACAGGGCCGCCAGAACCAGGGGCAAGGTGGCGATAATTACATATAAATCCCAGTAAAGATACTGCCGCAGCCGCTCATCCAATTTATTCTGGAGCAAGGCAAACGGGGCCTTAACCATCAGCCATACGTCCTGCCTGAAAGCAAGACAGACGGAAAAAAGCGTGCCAAGATGCAGCATCACATTAAAGGCCGCCCCCCCGCCGTGAAAATCCATAAATTCAGAGGCGATGACCAGATGGCCGGAGCTTGATATGGGCAAAAACTCGGTTGCCCCCTGCACAATACCCAGCAAGACTGCCTTTAGGATCTCCACCTGCACCTACCGCGGTTAAACCTGAAAAGACTATTGCACATAAGCTAAAGCACACCCTCAAGGTCTTTGGCCAGGCTGCCATATGAAACAGCCCCCTTATACATCTTGACCACATTTCCCTTTCTGTTGACCAGAAAAGTGGTGGGGATGGAGTAGATGCCGCCGTATTCATTGATTATCCCGCGATCCGGCATCACAACCGGATAATTAACCGAAAACTCGTCAATAAACTTTTTTACCTTCCGGCCATCACCATTATCCATTGACATGCCAACCACGGTAAAACCCTTTTCTGCATAATTATTCTGCAGTTTCACCAGCTCCGAAACTTCCATCCGGCAAGGCGGACACCAGGTGGCAAAGAAGGTAATCAGCATGGCCTTATCGGCCAGTTCCCTGCTGTCCAGCATCTTGCCGTCCTTTACATTTTCCAGCTTAAAGGAAGGCATCTGCTTTTCGGCCGAAGAATTAACCGCCGCCAGCAGAATACAGCCCGCCAAAACCATCACCGCCACAACACCAATTTTACGAATCATGCAAAACTCCTGCAAGTTATGGGTTTGCCTGCTGCCGTTCAATTTCCCTGTAACTATAGAGGTCAAACGGCAGGCACAAGAAAAATATTGTAAAAAACAATATATAAATATATGATTGTTTGTTGCTCCGTTGTCAATTAAAATCAGCTAAACGGTTTATTGCCATGCCGGATATAATTATGATTAAAAACAAAAAAATAAAGTTCTTAGCCATCTTCAGCCTGCTGCTTTTTTTCATGTCTGAGGCGGGTTTTGCCGAAATGGTGGACAAGGTGGCGGCGGTGGTCAACGATGAGGTGATCACCATTTCCGAAATTGAACGGGAAGAGAAGCAGTTTGCCAGGCAGATCACTAATTCAACGCCGCCGGAACAGGTGGCGGCGGCCCTAGAAAAGATGCGGGAAGGCATTCTGCAGCAGATTATTGAAGACCGGCTAATCCGCCAACATGCCAAAAAAAGCGGCGTTTCCATCTCCGCAGATGAATTTAACCAGGCATATCAGAAGATGCTGAAAAAAAATGGCCTGACCAAAGAGCAGTTTGCGGCAAAACTCAAGGCAGACGGCATCAGCCCGGCCTTCCACCGCAAGATGTTTCGGGGCCAGATGCTGCAGTCAAAACTAATCTCCTATCAGGTACGTTCAAGAGTGGTGGTAACCGATGATATGATTGACGATTATTACCGCCTTGAAACCATTGGCGGAAATGCTGGTTCAGGTTTTCACTTGCTGCAGATTGGCATCGGCTGGGAGGACGGGAAAAAGTCAGAGGCCCTGGCCCTTATTGAAGAAGTCAGAAAAAAAGCTCTAAATCATAAAAATTTCAGCGAGTTAGCCAAAGAATTTTCCACCATGCCTTCGGCAAAAAACGGCGGCGACCTCGGCGTGCTTGGCACAGATGAAATGTCTGATGAAATGCGTGAAACCATCATGGCCGCAAGGGACGGCATTAGTGAAATCATCGAAACGGATGCCGGTTTTCAGTTTTTCAAGGTATCTGAAGTAGAAGAGGGACAAGCGGCAGAAATAACACCTCATGGAGAAGAGCGGGAGAAGATCCGAAAACTCCTATATGACCGACAGTTCAAGGCAGAATACAGCAAATGGGTAAATCAGCTCAAAGAAAAGGCGTACATAGAGATCCTGTAGAGGAAACAGGTATGCAAGAAAAATTCGCCGGCGAAAAACAGGAAAATTCCCAAACCCTGGGAGAATACTTGTGGCAGGCTCGGCTTGGCCGGGGACTGGAGCTAAGAGATATTGCGGCGGAAACCGGAATCTCTCTTGCCAACCTTACCGCCATGGAAGAAGATCATTACCAGGCCCTGCCGGCGGCGGTTTTTACCCGCGGTTTCTATACAATTTACGCCAAGGTTTTAGGGCTTGAACCGGAATCGGTGCTGGAAAGATACCGCATAGAGGCAGGAGAAGCCGGAAAAATCGGTAAAAGAGAGCCTTTTCCCCCCATTTCCGGTAAATCAAGCAAGGAAGCAGGTTATATGGCGGGAAGGCCGAAAGACCCGCCGTTTGCCCTGTTTTTTCTGACCTTTATCACCATCTTACTGCTGATTGCCCTTGGCTGCATGTATTATTCAGTTAATCCGGCATGTTTTATCAGTAAAAAACTAAGAAGCCTGCAAAAGACATACGCCCAGGCCGACTTGCCTGCATCAGCGAAAGAGTCGGCCATGACGGCAGCGGAGCATGAAGAAGCGGCCAGGTATTTGGTTGAAGCATCCTTTTTCAAATTTACCACCCTGCAGGTAGATGTGGACAATACGGAATTTGAACAGGTGTCAGTACAGGCCGGGGAAACCCTGAGCTGGTCAGCTAGGCAGATGATCAAAATTGTTATCCCCGAAGAGACTGGTGCTGTTTTTTTTCTAAATGGCGAGACCGTGGAACTGCCGGAAGCGGAAAATGGCACCATCACCATTATTCTGCCGAAAAATCCTGCTGACTAGATGGCCAGGCCCGTCCAGGAGTCTGAAGCCCTGGTGGTCGCCGGGCAGGAGCATGGGGAATCCGACCGGATCATCACCTTCTATTCCCGTGATTTTGGCCGTTTTACCGGTATTGCCAAGGGTGCCTGCCGCTCTAAAAAAAGATTTGTCAATAAACTGGAACCCTTCTCCCTGCTTCACCTCAGCTTCCAATGGCCCAGAAACGGCAGTCTTGTCTTTATCCAGGAGGCCGATTTACGAAATAGTTTTTTAAGATTACGGCAGGATTATTCAATCTTTGCCGCCGCCTCCATCATTCAGGAAATGCTGCTGTTCACCACCAACGAAAGGGAGCAGGATCAGAACATATTTAACCTGACCTCTTGGGCATTATCCTCACTGAACCAGGGACAGCCGCCCCGAACCATTATTTATTTCTACCTGATTAGACTGTATGACCTGCTGGGCTACCGGCCCAATCTAAGTGCCTGCATAAACTGCGGCGTAAAAATTGATGCACCGCTCCCCTTTTCGTTTAATTACCAGGCAGGCGGCCTAATCTGCACCAGATGCAAACAGCCCGGCGGCCTGTACGAAGAACTATCCAAAGGCACCATAAATCTTCTAAACAAGGCCCTTGAGCAAGAGCTTAATAAACTCGGCAGGCTGAAATTCTCCAATCGGGCCGAACAGGAAACCTCCTGTTTTCTCCACCAATACGCACAAATTCTTTTCCAGAGAGATTTTAAGTCATGGCAGATATTCAAAAAGGCCCAAAACAGTTAGTCATGATAACTGACCACCCGATTCTTACCCCGTCTTTTGGCAAGATAAAGTGCCTGATCCGCCTTATCCAGCATGGTTTGAAATGACTCATTCTCCCTGGCCTGAACCACCCCGAAGCTGGCCGTAACTACCATATCTAACTGCGGGTATGAGGTGGAAGCGAGTACCTTACGCAAGACCTCGGCAATAATGCAGGCATTTTCTTCTCCGGTCATGGGCAGGGCAATCAAAAATTCTTCCCCGCCCCAGCGGGAAAAAAGATCGGATTTTCTAAGATTTTGCCCCAAAGATAAGGACACGGTGTGTAAGACCTGATCGCCGACCGAATGGCCGTATTTATCGTTGACCTTCTTGAAATCATCCAAGTCAAACATGATCAGGGAAAAAGGAGTATTATTTTCCTGGGAGCCGGCAAGTATTTTCTCCACCTTTTCAAGAAAATCGCGGCGGTTGGAGATGCCGGTCAGCTTATCTGTTCTGGCCTCAAGATTTATCTTGCTAAACTGGACAAAAAGTTCTTCCCTCATGCTTTCAATGGTCTTCCCCAAATGGGCAAACTCATCGTCCCCCTGCCAGATAAACGGCTCATCCATCAGGCCATTGCTGATATTATTGGTCTGCCTGAGCAGCCTTCTCATGGGCAAAACCATATACCTGTGAAAGGCAAATTCCATAACCAGAAAACCGACAACCGCCATACACATGAAAATTATCAGCACCTTTTTAAGAAACGGGGAAAATATCTTGCCGGTAATCTTATCGGTGGTAACGGTAACCGAGATTTTGCCGATCTTGCTGCCCTCCCAAAATATATCACGTTCATGGGACAGCAGCCTGCCATGCCTGCGTTCCAAAACATCAATATGAACCAGCGGCATCTGGTAAATGTCTGAATAGGCATAGATTTCGGCTACGCTTTCATAGTTGCTCACGATGATCTGGGCAATTTTCACGCCCTCCTGCGGGAAGAAAAAGGCCATCGGCTCGGATAATTCCCGCTTCAAATCACTGACAATATCGCTTAGCTTAAGCTCAAGCCGATGAATGGCCGCCTGTTTTTCATGCCAGTAAATAAGGGAGCTGCCCAATAAAAAAGGGGCAAAAAAAGTAAAAACCAGACAGATAAAAAGTTTTGACGTGGTGCTGCGAATCATCTTTCAGGCCGATTTAGAGTTGCTCTTTAACCTTCCTTTTACCGGAGGAAATCTCCATTCTCAGCTCATAAAGCCTTTTTCTGACCTCTTCGGGAACCAGCCCTTTCTTCACACCTGCAAAATCAATCCCGACTGCCTCTTGAGCAATCCCCAGGCGTTTCAGCCCGTCCCGATTGATACCGGCAGAGGATAATTTCAGGGCTGCAAAAACAGCCTTGTCAACACGTTTTACCATCGAGCCGATCATGGTGCCTGGATATAAATCATTTTGGTTGCCGTCAACCCCGATGGCATAGATATTTTTTTCCGCCGCCTTGGCCAGCACCCCCTTACCTGCAAGTCCGGCTGCCGCAAATAAAACGTCTGCTCCTTTGGCGATCATCTCTTCGGCCAGCCTGCCCGCTTTGGCCTGATCTCCCCAAACTCCAGGATAATCACCTAAACTTGTCTGCAGCACCTTGACTTCCGGATCCGCAGCCTGACAACCCTGCAGATAACCTGAACGGAATCTTTGTAAAACATCATAGGTATCAGAAACATAAATAAAACCAACTACCTTACTTTTGGTCATCATGGCAGCCAAGGCACCAGCCATAAAACTCCCCTCATGATCGGCAAAGGAAAAAGCAAAAACATTGGGCTTATCGACATCGCCATGATCCAGCAAGATAAATTTAATATCCTGATTTTTATCAATAATTTCTGATATATCAGAAAATTTATCAGAATAGGGCAAAATGACAGGAGAATATTTTTGCCTAACAGAATCCAACAGGGCCGGTACATATCCAGAAACATCTATGGGCGTTTCAATTTCGATAAAACCGGTGCCGGAACTCTTTTCAAATTCCTGCATCCCTGAACGGAGCAGTTGGCTATAAGTATTGCCCTCCACCTCACCAACATAAATAATTGCCGGTTCTGCCCGGCAAAAAGGCACCTGCAACAAAGAACACCAAAAAAAGATCGGCAACAACAAAATACCTGCCCTAACAAGAAAACTATGGATTACGGCCCGATAATCTGATGATTTCTTCATCCTGAACTCCTGGATTGCTAAAATCCCCATAAAAGCGTCCGCTTAATCCAGCCCGTGGTTCCCGAATCATGCTCAACCTTAACCCAGCCGTTCTTCTTGTCAATGGTCTTGAAAACCACCCCGTAATAGGCTCTAGCCACAGTTTTATAATTGGTTCCAGGCCCGCTTCTAATGTTGATCTGCTTGCCGGTTCCCCGGTTGGCCTTAACTATCATATGGGGCGTTTTGTTGGTCAGCGGCTTATAGATCCAGCCCACATCATTTTCAAAATCCTTGATCTTGTACCAGTTGCCGTTATTACCAATGATAATAAAGGGAAATCCCTTACCGTAATCCCATTTAATGCCGTATTCTTTACCCGGCCCGGTCCGCACATTTATCCCCTCCTTGCTGACGCTGGCCATCTTGATACCGGCAAGGGCCGGCAAGGCGGAAAAGAAACAGGAAAAAGCTGCAATAAAAAATATGGATCTGATTGTTTTCATGTTTATTTATAATTTGAAGTTAAAAAAAGCTAGCTGTCGCTCTCACCCACCAGCATATCCACCAGCCGCCCAAGGTCATCAGGCGAGTAATACTCTATCTCCAGCTTCCCCCTTGAGCCATTCTGGATAATTCTTACCTTGGAGTTTAGCTTATTGGTAAGCTGATTGACCAGAGAATTGCAGTATGAAGAAGGTATTTCCGCTGCGGCCGGGCAAGGCGGCTTTTGGCTCTGGGAGCTAGAGGGCGATAAAAACTTCTTCACCAGGTTCTCCGTCTGCCGCACCGTCAGGTTACCTGAATAAATCTGATTACAGACCTCCCTGACGGCCGCCTCATTTTCACCAAGCCTCAGCAGGCATCTGGCATGTCCCTCGCTTAAACGCCCCTCAGCCAGATCCGACCGGACAAAATCGGGCAAATTTAGAAGACGCAAGATATTGGCTACCGTGCTTCTTTTCTTGCCGACTTTTTTGGCCGTCTCTTCCTGGGTATAACCAAATTTCTGAATCAGATTGTTATAGGCCTCCGCCTCTTCAATCGGGTTAAGATCCTTGCGCTGGATATTTTCAATCAGGGCCATTTCCAGAGAGATATTATCGTCTTCCACCTCATGGATAACCACCGGCACCGTATCAAGACCGAGCAGTTTTGAGGCCCTTAATCTGCGTTCACCGGCGATAAGCTCGTAATTACCGTCATCATCACAATTTCTGACGATCAGGGGCTGGATGATGCCGTTTTCCCTGATGGAATCAGACAATTCTTCAAGACCTACGTGATCAAATGCCGTTCGGGGCTGATTTTTATTGGGGACTATCCGGTTTATATCACAAAGAAAAAATTTTTCATCCTCCTCCGCTAAACCATCGCCGAAAAGCAGCTCCACGCCCTTTCCCAACCCGGTTTCTCTTGCCATTTATCCACCTATTTTTGTTTTCTTATAAATTCGTTTGCCAGTTTTGCATAAGCCTTGGCTCCGGTTGATTTTTGGTCATATGCAAAAATAGTCTTACCATGACTTGAACATTCACTCAAACGGACATTACGCGGGATTACAGTTTTAAGCATCTGTTTTGCAAAGTGTTTTGCCAACTCTTCATGGACCTGATGGGTGAGTTTATTTCTGCTGTCAAACATGGTCAGCAGCAGACCCTCTATAAAAAGCCCCCGGTTAAAGGATTTTTTGACTGCCCGGATGGTATTAACCAGTTGAGCCAGACCTTCCATGGCAAAATACTCACACTGCATGGGGATTAAAACCGAGTTGGCGGCAGTCAGGGCATTGATGGTCAACAACCCAAGGGAAGGTGGACAATCGACAATAACATAATGATAACGGCCTTTTATCTGGCTCAGCACCTCCTTAAGCAGGTATTCCCGTTTTTCCACATTAACCAGCTCAATCTCGGCAGCAACCAGATCAATATTGGCCGGCAGGACATCAAGGTTCTTATGGCTGCTGCTGACCACCGTTTCTTCAGTACTTCCGCTTCCAGTCAGCAAGGTGTAAAGATTCCCCGGCATTTTCTTGCCTTTCACCCCTATCCCGCTGGAAGCATTTCCCTGGGGATCCGAATCAACCAGCAAAATTTTTTTCCTTTTCTGGGCAAGGGCCGCAGCCAGATTGATGGAAGTGGTGGTCTTGCCGACCCCTCCCTTCTGGTTAGCTACCGCGATGACCTTGGTCGTAAGGGAACCTGCTGCCATTTTACCTCCTTGAGTTGATAAGCCCGCTCAGGATAACATAAATAATTGATTAACGGGGAAGGATTTATAAAAAAAAAATTAAACCTGGTCAAGGGTTCAATATTTTCAAGACGGGCAGATTTGCATAAAATCAAAAACAATCAACTATATTAAATGATTTAAGTAGGTTAAATAATAAAATTACCGCAGAAAAGCCGCTTAAATCTGGATATATTCATGCCGTCTTCATTCCGGTTCCGTTTAATCTTGACTTTTACCTAAAAACCACATTAAATTGCCGGAATTTATTCGGATGCATATTTATATACCCCTGTTTTAACTGGAATTAACAGCCCCAATCAATGACAGGCATTTTTTTTTAACAGTTTTTAACCAGGAGTTTGATTATGAGCAGAAATACAGCAGATGAGGCCTTGAAAATTTTGATGGACGGGAACAAACGTTTTGTATCCGGGGAATTAAAACACCCGAATCATTGTGAAGAAAGCCGTCAGGCCAAGGCCCCCAAGCAGGAACCCATTGCGGCCATCCTGTCCTGTGCCGACTCCAGGGTGCCGCCGGTTGATCTTTTCGATCAGGGCATCGGTGATCTGTTTGTGGTTCGGGTGGCGGGCAATGTGATCGGCGACCATACCCTGGGCAGCCTTGAATATGCCGTATGTTATCTGCATACGCCGCTGATTATTGTGATGGGACATTCCTATTGCGGTGCGGTGGCTGCGGTTTCCTCGGGGGCGGCACTGGGCGGTCATATGGCAAGCCTCGGCCCGGCTATCCAGACGGCCATAAAAAACTCGGAAGGACATGAAGGAGACAAAAACAATAATACCGCCAGAGAACTAGCCAGAATGACTGCCAAAAAAATCGCCGAATCAGAGCCGATTATCGCCGACTATGTTAAAGAGGGCAAGGTCAAGGTGGTTCCCGCCTATTATAATTTGAAAACCGGCGAAGTATCGCTGTTGTAAACCGTTTTATTGAAGTAAGAGGTAGAGCATGATTAGTAAGGTTTTTCCGTTTTTGGTTTGGTTTAAGGATTACAATAAAGATAAGTTCAAGATTGATTTTCTCGCCGGTATCACCGTGGCGCTGGTTCTCATTCCTCAATCAATGGCCTATGCCCAGCTTGCCGGACTGCCTGCGTATTTCGGTCTGTATGCGGCCTTTCTGCCGCCGATGATTGCCTCGCTTTTCGGCTCTTCAAGACAGCTTGCCACCGGCCCGGTGGCGGTGGTTTCCCTGATGTCGGCGGCCTCCCTTGAGCCTTTGGCAACTGCCGGTTCTGCTGAATTTATTGCCTATTCGATATTACTTGCCCTAACGGTTGGTATCTTTCAGTTTTCGCTGGGGGTTCTGCGTCTGGGGCTGGTGGTGAATTTTTTATCTCATCCGGTGGTCAACGGCTTTACCAATGCGGCGGCCATTATCATTGCTACCTCACAATTTCCCAAATTTTTCGGGGTCTATATTGACAAGGCTCCGCACCATTACGAAACCATGCTCAGAATGGCTCAGGCCGCCCTTGATTATACCCATCTGCCGACCCTGCTCTATGGGGTCGGGGCGGTGGCTATCATGGTTACCTTAAGAAAGGTGAACCCGCGCATACCAAACGTACTGGTTGCGGTGGCAATTACCACCATCATCTCTGCCCTGACCGGCTTTCACAATGATAAAAAGGCAGATATTACGGCCATCCAGCTTTCCGGCATTGAAGAAAAAATATCGGAATTTAACTATTATGTTAATGAAATCAACACGCTTGGAGAAGAACGGGCAAGACCGGGGGCAAAAATAGATGAAGAATTAAAAAAACAGCCTCCTCACGGCAAATCCATTGAACTGATCAGGCTCCAGAGTGAAGTTGATATGATCACCAACCGGATTGATTTTGACAAGCACAAGACTCATATGCTCAGAAAAGAACTCCGCAGGCTTAAATTTACCGGGGTAAACAATGATGGGCAGTATATTTTTTATCCCAAGGATGCAGTACCGGCAGGCGAAAAGACCGATGGCAAGACCTGGCGGCTCAAGGTCGGCAACAAGGTGCTTGATCCCAAGGCCCTGACCCTGAGCGGCGGCGGTGCGGTGGTCGGCGAGGTGCCGAAGGGACTACCGCCCATTGCAATTCCTGAAATGAACATGAAAACCTTTCTTAAACTTCTGCCCACCGCCATTATAATTTCATTGCTTGGCTTTATGGAAGCCATTGCCATCGCCAAGGCCATGGCAGCCAAGACCGGACAAAAGCTGGATCCCAACCAGGAACTGATCGGGCAGGGGCTGGCTAATATCCTGGGTTCGGTAACTTCCAGCTATTCGGTTTCCGGTTCCTTTTCAAGGTCTGCGGTCAACCTGCAGGCCGGTGCCGTCAGCGGTATCTCATCGGTTGTAACCTCCCTGATGGTGGTTATCACCCTGCTCTTTTTCACCCCGCTGCTCTATCACCTGCCGCAGGCGGTGCTGGCGGCGGTAATCATGATGGCGGTTATTGGTCTGGTCAATATCAAGGGCTTTATCCATGCCTGGCATGCCCAGCGTTATGACGGTATCATCTCGGTTGCCGCCTTTTTGATCACCCTGTATTATGCTCCCCATCTTGATAAGGGCATTATGGTTGGCGTGGCGGCATCTCTGGCGGTATTTTTGTATAAGACCATGCGTCCGGTGGTCGCCAACCTGAGGCAGGACGGAGAGGAATACGAGGAAGGAGCCGCTCCTGGTGAAGACGGCATATCGATAGTTCGTTTTGACGGCCCGATTTTCTTTGCCAATGCCAGTTATCTGGATGAGAAGATTACCGCACTAAGGGAAAAACATCCTGATATTAAACATATAATCGTTGATGCCAGCGGTATAAACGGTATGGATGCCTCCGGTGAAGAGGCCCTTGGTCTCCTGGTCAAAAACCTTGCTGATGCCGGTCTTGGCTTCGGCATGTGCCGGGTGAAAAAACAGGTGATCGGAGTAATGAAAAGGACCGGACTTTATCAGAAAATCGGTGGGCATAACTTCCATGCCAGCCTGACAGAAGCGGTCAAAAAGGCTAAAAACTGATTTTAATCGGGCGGCAGATAGGAAAAAAATTATTTCTGGCATTTTCGGCAGTAAAAACTGCTTCTGCCGCCTATTTTTTCGCTTGTAATCGGCGTGTTACAATTAGGGCAGGGTTGCTTGGCCCGGCCGTAAACCCTGAAATTGGCCTGAAAATACCCCTTACTGCCGCTGGCATCTATAAAATCGCTGATAGTGGAGCCGCCGCAGTCTATCGCCCAAAGCAGGATTTCCACGATGGCCTGGTGCAGCTTTTCCCATTCCCTTAAGGTGATTGAACATGCCTTCCGTCCGGGCTTGATTCCGGCCTGAAAAAGGGATTCATTGGCATAAATATTGCCGGTTCCGGTTATAATCTGGTTATCCATAATAAGGTTTTTAACCGCTATCTTCCGTTTTTTTGCCTTTTCATGGAGATAATAAGGGGTGCATTCTGCATCAAAGGGTTCAGGGCCGAATTTTTGAAAAAAAGTCTGCTCAAGGGATTCAAACGAGGAGTTTTCAAAAAGCTGAACCGAACCGAACCGCCTGGTATCACTAAATCTTAGTTCCATATCATTATCCAGGGTCAGGATAATATGGGTATGCCGCAGTTTTTTACTGGCTGCCGGAAAGATGCCGAGGTTACCGGTCATCCCCAAATGTACCACCAGGGAGTGGCGGCCGATCTGGATTACCAAATATCTGGCCCGCCTTTTTACCGAGATAACCTCTTGATTTATAATTGTTTTTTTTGCCAGTTCAAGATCAAAATCATGCCGCAGTTTTTTGCCGCTGTACCAGACACCGGCGATAACACGATTTTTCAGATGGGGGGCAAGTCCCCGGCAAACGACCTCTATTTCTGGTAATTCAGGCATATTTCATCTTTATCTGTCTTTATAGTTGTAATTGAAAGTCCATATCCGCTTATAAAACCGGAAATGACCGTGGTTTTTAAGGATAAACGGCTGATTGCAAAATGTAAAACCGCATAACTTTCCATAAGCGGTCGGCATTTACGCAGAACAATATTCATAAATCCGGGCATTTGCAGATGATCCAGCGATTTTTTCACTGCCTCTTTGGCTGTCCAAAGCAGGCAAAGCTGCTGCATCCGGTCTTGAACGGGCAGCGAGGCCGCCAAAATATTCAGTTCCTGCTCAAAACAATATCTGGACTTCACCCGCTCCAGAGTAGCGGATTTTTTTTGAATATCAATGCCGCAATGCTGCCCGGCCGCCAAGGCACAACCGTATCCGCCGCTATGGGAGATGGATAATTTGCCGTCAAAACTACAGCAGGCCGCATCACGGCATCTTGCTTCCGGCCTGCCGGACTTGGTATTGACAATCGATATTTGCTTGTAAGTTCTTTCATCTGCACCGATAAAATCACCAACCGCCATTTTGGCACTGATCCGGCCCGAAATAAACTCATTTTTTCTTTTTTCACTTGAAATGCGGTCAAGCAAGGCCCTTTCGTCAGGGGAAAAAAAACTGCCGTCCCCATCTGCCAGCGTTTGCAAGGTGTCCATCGTGCTTATAACTACAGGTGCCAACTCAGTGTCAAGAACCTTTGCAAATTCAGGGACAAATTCTTGAGGAAAAATATTTACCGACCTTAATCGGCGAGCTTGCTGGTGCATAACAAAAAAACGGTTGCAATTTCAGACATTCATGCTAACTAAAAGCCAATTTTGGAGCAAAAAACTTATAAGGAGATATAATGGACGCTGGCCTTAATTTAACCACATATGATTTTGTTGTAATAGCAATTTTTGTTTTTTTTGTCGGCTGGGGACTCTGGCTTGGTTTTTTAAGGCAAATAAGCGGTCTTGTCGCCCTTTATCTTGGCTATTTGATGGCCGGCCGTTATAGCGGCCGCCTGCTTCCCGCCTTGCAGGATATATTCGAAAATCCTAAGGTAGCCTTTCTAACCACCTATGCAATCATGTTTTTTGCCACCTTTCTGGCGGTGATGCTGGTTGGTATGCTCCTGCGTCTGGTTATAAAAATAACTATTATGGGCTGGTTTGACCGCCTGCTGGGCGGCCTGGTCGGAATCGCCAAGGCCGCCATCTGCACGGTGGTTATGCATATGATTCTAGGGACAGTACTGGCCCCCGAAAATACCATGATCAGGGAATGCACTGTCTGCCCGGCCGTAAATCAAATAACCGATGTCTGCCGTGATGTTATCAGCGACCCGGAACTAAGGGAAGCACTTAGGCAAAGACTGCCGGCCATATCCATCAAGAAAGAGCCAGCCGAAAACTCCGCCAAAACCAAAGATACCGCTTCTAAAGACGACCCAAAACAGACAGATAGTCCAAAAAATGACAATAAAACCGACAAATAAAACCGATAAATAGACCAATCATTTTTCAGCAAGTAAGGGCATTGCCAGCTTCTGCCGCTAATTGCTGACCAAATTCTGCGGCAAAGCTGTCCAGATCTTCTCGCCAATCCACGAAAAGCGAAAGCCCCTCTCTTTTCAGCACCCCGTTTTCCAGATTCGAGTTGGCCGGACGGTGGGCCGGGGTCGGATAATCCTCAGTTTTGCAGGGCTTGAAATTATGCGGCAACTGCATGGCATTCAAAAAGTAACAGGCCGCCTCATACCAAGATGAATAACCCTCGGCAGTCGCATGAACAATACCGATTAAATCACTGTCAAGCAGCCTTGCAATCTGCCTTGCCAGAGTATATGACCAGGTAAGGGAACCATATTGATCATCAACAATGGTAAAGTCCTTCTGCGGGTCTGAAAGAGCCATTTTCAATATGGTTTTCAAAAAATTCTTACCGTAACCGGAATAAAGCCAGGCCGTTCTAAGGCAGAGGCTGTTGCCGCAATATTTAAGCACCGCCCGCTCACCAGCCAGCTTGGTTATACCATACTGCGACAAGGGGCCGGTCTCGTCTTCCTCAATATAGTATTCGGGGATGGGTTTACTGCCGCTAAACACATAATCGGTTGAGATATGCACCAGCCTGCTGCCGGTTTTCTCTGCGGCTCTAGCCAGGTATGCCGGGCCGTCTGCATTTATTTTTCCGGCAAGCTCCCGCTCGGTTTCACAGGCATCCACCGCGGTAAAGGCCGCACAGTTGATAATCACATCCGGTTTTTCCGCCGTGATAACGCTGTCCACATGCTTATGATTACTTATATCCATTTGCGAAGAATCAAAAGCCAGCACCTCATTTTTTCCAGCAAAAACCTTGGTGCAGTCCCGGCCAAGCTGACCGCCTGCTCCGGTAATGATAATCTTCATTTTCTACCCCCTTCTGGATTTTTCCCTGACCAGCTCCATCAGATACTGACCATATTGATTTTTCAGTAAATCCCCGGCCAGATTTTCCAGATCCGCCAGGGAGATATAGCCAAGATCATAGGCAATTTCCTCGATACAGGCAATTTTCAGCCCCTGACGCTCCTGAACCGCCTGCACATAACTAGATGCCTGCTGCAGCGACTCATGGGTGCCGGTGTCCAGCCAGCAAAAGCCCCGTCCCAGCGGCTCAACCTTCAACTTGCCCTGACGCAGATACTCCATATTAACATCGGTTATTTCCAGCTCGCCCCTAGGAGAAGGTGCCACATTTTCAGCAATTTCAACCACTTTATGGTCATAAAAATACAGCCCAGGCACGGCAAAACGGGATTTCGGTGCCTTGGGTTTTTCTTCTATGCCAAGCACCTGATAGTTTTTATCAAACTCAACCACTCCGTATCTCTCCGGATCCTTGACCGGATAGCCGAAAATCAGGCCGCCGCTGGTCAGCCCGGCACTTCGCCGGACAATCTCCGAAAAACCATGACCGAAAAATATATTATCGCCGAGAATAAGAGCCACCGGCTCCCGGCCAATAAAATCCCGGCCAATAATAAAGGCCTGGGCAAGACCTTCCGGCCTCGGCTGGGCGGCATAGCTCATCGACAGCCCAAGCTGTGAACCGTCCCCGAACAACCGCTCAAAGGTGGACAGATCTTCCGGGGTCGAAATAATCAGAATCTCCCTGATGCCGGCAATCATCAGCACCGAAAGCGGGTAATAAATCATCGGCTTGTCATAAACCGGAATCAGCTGCTTGCTGACCCCTCTGGTGATGGGGTACAATCTGGTGCCGGAGCCTCCGGCCAGTATAATTCCTTTCATATATTGCTTCCTGTTTGATATTTGTTGCCTTGCGGCAGGAAAAAAGATTATAAACCGTCTTGAAAGCAGGAACTATATACAAGCAAAAAAGAAAAAAGGAAAATCAAATTATGGATTATTCAATTCCGCCGGGATTTAAGGCCTATGATATTCGGGGACGGGTGCCGGATGAACTCAATCAGGAAATGGCCTATGATATTGGCCGGGCCTTTAAGGCCGTTTGCCGGGTTACCAAGGTGGTGGTCGGCCATGATATGCGGCTGACCAGCGAAGATCTGACCGATGCCTTGAGCAAGGGGCTGAGTGAATCCGGCGTAGAGGTGCTGCAGATGGGTCTTTGCGGCACCGAGGAAATTTATCATGCCGCCTTCAGCCTTGAAAACCAGGGGGTTGACGGCGGCATCATCGTTACCGCCAGTCATAATCCGGCCGATTTTAACGGCATGAAGTTTGTGGTCAAGGGGGCAAGACCGGTAAGCGGGCCGTCCGGTCTCTACCAGATGGGCGATCTGATTATAAAGAAAAATCTGCCGGAAAAGGCCGCTGTTCACGGGCGGATTTCAGCCCTTAATCATCAGGAAGAGTATATAAAACATCTGCTATCCTATATTGAACCGGAGCAAATCAAGCCTTTTAAGCTGGTGGTCAACAGCGGTAACGGCTGTGCCGGTAAAATCATCGATCTGCTGGCAGAAAGGCTTAATCTGGAATTTATCAGGATGCACCATCAGCCGGACGGTAATTTTCCCAATGGAGTGCCGAATCCGCTGCTGCCGGAAAATCGGCAGGAAACCAGCGATAAGCTGCTAGAGACCGGAGCAGATATGGCTCTGGCCTGGGACGGCGATTTTGACCGTTGTTTCTTTTGGGATGAGCAGGGAAATTTTATTGAAGGATATTACATTGTTGCCCTGCTGGCCGAAGAGATGCTGCGGCTGCATCCCGGCAGCAGGATTATCCACGACCCGCGGCTGATCTGGTGTACCAGAGAGGCGGTGGCAAACTCCGGCGGCGAGCCGGTCATCTGCCGGACTGGTCATGCCTTTATCAAGGAAAAAATGCGGGAAGTAAACGCCGTTTACGGTGGCGAGATGTCTGCCCACCATTATTTCAGGGAGTTTTCCTATTGCGATTCCGGCATGATTCCATGGCTTTTGATTTGCTCGCTGATGAGCAGAAAGGGAAAACCGCTTTCCGAGCTGGCAGCGGAAAAAATTGCCGCCTATCCGATTTCGGGCGAGATAAATAACCGGGTCAAGAATCCCGATCAGGTAATTGATAATATTTATCAAAAATATGGTCATGGCCATATTGACCGCACTGACGGCTTATCAATTTCCTTTGATGATTACCGGTTCAACATCAGAAAATCCAACACCGAACCGCTGCTCAGGCTCAATGTGGAAAGCAAGGGGGATAAGGCCCTGGTCAGGGAAAAAACTGATGAATTGCTGAGCTGTATCAAGGCGGAAGATTAGCAAATCCTAACTAAACATAAAATTCTTGACCTGGGAGATTTTTTATTACTAGTATGCTTTTTTTACCGAGTGATTTATATTGACCCCATATCGGGTTTACTTAATTTGCTTAATAACTTACCAGCAACAGGAGATATTTATGAAAACAGACAGCATTAAGACCATAATTTTTGCCGCCCTGATGAGCAGCATCCTGATCTTCGGTATCGGCTGTACCAAAAAAGACGTTATGCCGCCCCTGTCCGGCTCTGCCAGTTCCGATGGAGTTGATATGTCATCGGGAAATGATATAGAATATCCTGCCGCCGATGGTTATTCTGAAGAAAGTCTTGAAGGCAGCCTGGATGATACCGGATTTTCCGGCGGTGCTGACGGCACTGGAGCTTATGGCGCCGATGCTGATGGTTACGGCAGCAATTCATACGGCAATATGACGGTGGACAGCAGCACCGACCAGGCCACCAGGGATTATCTGATTGAGCATGGCCGCTGCAGCGAAAACCTGCTGCCGGTTTATTTTGATTACGACCAGATCAGGGTAAGAGACGATCAAAGCGAACGCCTGGTAAGCAATGCGGCCTATCTCCAGCAGACCGGAGTAAATGTAGTGGTAGAGGGCAACTGCGACCAGCGCGGCACCAATGAGTATAACCTAGCCCTTGGCGAACGCCGGGCCTTGGCGGTAAAGAAGTATCTGATTGAGCTGGGCGTGGATGAATCGAGAATCACCACCATCAGCTACGGCGAGGAAAGACCGCTTTTTCTTGAACAGGATGAATTTTCCCTGTCTCAAAACCGGCGGGTGGATTTTGTTGCCCAATAATTTCCAATCTCAGCAAGGCAGGTACGGTAAAATTTAACCCGCCGTGCCTGCCTGCCTGCAGCCAGCTTATTGATGCAGGGCCTCGTACTGTTCTTCAGACTCACAATGGTCAAGAGCTAAATTACGGATTTCATCGCAGGCAGCAGAAAAAGCATCAACAATATCGGGATCAAAACTCTCGCCCTTCTCCTCCAGAATAATTTGCACCGCCTTGGTGTGGGCAAAGGGCGGCTTATAAACCCGCCTGCTGATCAGGGCATCATAAACATCTCCCAAGGCCATAATACGGCCGCTAAGCGGTATATCCGCTCCAGTCAAACCCAATGGATAGCCCTTGCCATTCCATTTTTCATGGTGGGAATAGGCAATTTCTCTAGCAATATCAAGAAAAGGCATCATCCCGACCTTTTTCTGTACCGAAAGAATCACCCTTGCCCCGATCTCCGAATGCCGCTTCATAATCTCAAACTCGTCCCTGGTCAGCTTGCCGGGCTTTAGCAGAATATGATCAGGAATGCCTACCTTGCCAATATCATGCAGGGGAGCCGAACGGGTCATTAGTTCGATCATGCCGGGGGTAAGCATCTCCCGATATTTATCCAGTTTCGACAACCTTGAAGCCAAAATATTAACGTAACCCTTGGTACGGTTGATATGTGAGCCGGTTTCCGGATCGCGGTATTCAACCATGGCCGCCATGCTCTCGATGGTTGCCTGCTGGGTATTGAGCAGCTCCCGGGTGCGTTTTTCGACCAGTTCCTCAAGATTATGACTATATTCCTCAAGCTGACGTCTGGCCGAAGACAGGGATAAATGGGTTTTTACCCTGGCCAGCAGTTCATTGGCATCAAAGGGTTTCTGCACATAATCCACCGCTCCCAGCCTGAAGCAAAGTTCCTTTTTGTCGGAATCGGAAAGGGCAGTAAGCACCAGAACCGGAATATCCTTAATCCGCTCATCCTTCTTGATATGCCTCAAAACCGCCAGACCGTCTATATCCGGCATCATCAGATCAAGCAGAACCAGATCCGGCGTGTTTTCTTCCAGATACTTTAAGGCTCCTTCACCGCCGAGAGCAACCGCAAGCTCATATTTATCACCCAGCAAACCGACCAGAATGTCGATATTCAGCTTGGCATCATCAACGGCCAGAATAGTGCAGCCGGTTTCTTTTTCCACAGCCCTCTCCTTTAAGCGTCAGCTCCCCCATACAGGGTGCTAACCAGCTCAATTGCCTTATCAAACTCGTATTCTTCTATGAACAAAATTATTTTTCCGGCTGCATCCCCGTCATGCTCCGCCAATGCCTTGACCATGGCAACAGCTTTCCGGCAGTCCGCCGGTCTGCGGCCGCGCAGCAGGGCAAGCAGCTCATCCCAACTGCCGGAATCATTAACTGCTGGTTCTTCGGAGCTGGTTTCTGCCAGATATTTTTCCTCTTCTACATATCCGGTAAAGAGTTTCATCAAATCTTCAAGCCTGTCCAGCATATGCAAACAGGCCGCCTGATCCTTTTGTTTACAAGCCTCTTCCAGCCTGGAAGCAAGCTCAAAAATCTGCTCCGCTCCCACATTGCCCATCACCCCGCGTAAGGTATGGGCAGTAAATGCGGCTTCCTCCAGATTATTCTGCTCCAGCAGCTCCCGCAGCCGCCGGGCATCGCCGCCGTGTTCCGCAGCCGCCTTTTTCAGGGCCTTGATAAAAATATCCTGTTGATTGGCAAACCTCGGCAAGACCTCATTGAGATTTATCTGCAACATCTGCTCCTCCTTGCTGACCACCGACCCGCTTTTCTGTTCTCCGGCAGCAGGTGTCAGCCATTTTTGCAGAATATGCCTTAGTTCCTGCACCTCGATCGGCTTGGTGAAAAATGCGTTCATGCCGGATGCAAAAATTTCCCGCTGTTCATCTTCATCTGCACTAGCGGTCATGGCAATGATAGGTACATCTTCCAGCCGCAGATCAGCACGGATTTTTCTGGCAGTTTCAAAGCCGTTCATGCCCGGCATCTGCAGATCCATCAAGATCAGATCGGGAATCTGCTTCTCCAGATACTCAACCGCCTTCCGGCCATCTTCGGTAATGACGGCGGACATCTTAAATTCATTGAGCAAGGCCCTGATAATCTGCTGGTTGACAACGCTGTCTTCCACCACCAAGATTTCTGCATTGGTCAGCTCCGGCCTTAATGTCATTTCCTGTCCTGAAAAAAACAGGCCCTGCAGCAGCCGGACCGCCTGCACCAGGACACTAAAAACCACCGGCCGCGGGACGGTAAAAACCATGCCTTCATCACCGAAATCCGCCGCCTGGCCGCCCTCCGGCTTCAAGATGATTGCCGGTATCTCAAGTTTTCTATCCTGCAATGCTCCGGCAAGGCCGCTGTCAACAATCAACAGGTTAATCTCGCCAGTATCAAGCCTTTCCTTCATCTCCATCCCGCTTTGCACCACCTCCGGCTCACCGTTCAGATAGGTGATATATTCCATAATCACCTCCTGCTGAATCTTACTGCAGGAATCTGCTATCAGGATGCGGTTGCCCTTAAGGTTTACCGGCAGCTCCTTTTTGTCCGCCAGCCTAAAGGTTAAGGCAAAATTAAAAGTGCTGCCGTCTCCCACCCTGCTTTCCACCGAAATCCTGCCGCCCATCAGTTCGACAATGCGGTTGGCAATGCTAAGCCCAAGGCCGGTTCCGCCGTAATTACGGTTAATGGCACTTTCTTCCTGGGTAAAGGGAGAAAAAAGCTCGCCTATTTTTGATGAATCAATGCCTATGCCGGTATCAGCGACAGAAAAGAGCAGCCTTGCATGACGGTCATCCTCCATTTTCTCAAGGCTGATCCACACTACCACCCGGCCATGCTCAGTAAACTTGATTGCATTATCGGTCAGCTTGACCAGAACCTGTCCCAGTTTAAGCGGATCGCCAATCAGCCAGCGGGGAACATCGCTGCGGATACCGGCGGTAAACTCCACATCACCGCCAAACAGGCTGCTTCCGGCCGTATATACCACCGTATCAAGCACCTCGGAAAGATCAAAGGACATCTTGTCAACCGTCATTGCCCTGGATTCAACCCGAGAAAAATCCAGAATATCGTTTAGTATATCCAGCAAATTCTTGGCCGCCCGATATGACTTGGACAGATATTCCCGCTGATTATGAGAAAGCTCTGAACCAAGGGTTAAGTGGGTCATACCGAGGATGACATTTAAGGGGGTTCTGATTTCGTGGCTGATATTGGCAAGGAAATCACTTTTGATCTTGTCGGCTCTTAGTATGGCTTCCTCCGCCTTTTTGCGGACAGAAATATCCATAAAACATTCCAGCATCTTACGCTTGCCGTCTAATTCGATCCGCCGCACGGTCTTGGCCACCGGCACCGGTTCCTTGCCGTAACGAAGGATGATGCGGTCAGAATTTTCAATAATCAGACCAAGCTCGATAACCGGACATGCACTTCTTTGGGCCGGACAAATAAAATCATGGCAAATACGCCCCTTTAACTCGCTCGCAGGCAAGCCGAGCATATCGGCAGCAGCAGAATTTACATGCTCAATCAGCCTGCTCTCTTCATCAATAATGACCAGGGCCAGAGGCAGGTTTTCCATGAGTGCATTCTGCATCAATTCGCTTCTTTTAAGTTCCCTTTCCTTGCTGACCTTAACCCTGGTCAAGAAATCGTTCTTCCGGTTGCATGATACAAAGGAATAAATAAAGGAAACTGCAGAGATAACAAAGACAATAGCCCAGTAAAATAGCAGTCGGTCGGCATACGGCTGCATCAGGCCGTCCATACATGAGACCAGATATCCGCTCTGATCGGGCAGAGGAACCAGGCACATAATGCAGGAATTTCCGTCTATTGCCTGATCAAAAACAGCCCCCTTGCCGCCCGACAGGGCCTTGTGCAGCCTTGCTCCGCCGATCCGGTCCATCATCAGGGTAACCCTGGCTGACCTTTGAGCGGCAGTATCCGGCTCCACCCCGCAGAGATTAGCTGAAAGGCTGCCGTCCTCAATGGTTCCCAGCAGAAAATACTCCATCCTCGAATCAAGACGGGACAGGTATGCCAGCAGGTTACGGAATGAAACCCCTATTTTAACTGTGCCGAGACGCCGGCCCTCATCAAGAACCGGATAGAGGTTATAATAAAAATAACCGCCGTCTCCGCAATCAAAGCCGGACGGCGGCTGGTTATTTCCGGCGGCCTGATTGGTTTGTCCGACCGAGCCGGTAAACTGAACCAGGATCTTGCCCTGCTGATCATAAAATTGCAGGTAGTCGGCCCCGGCATTCTGCATCCTTTTATAGACCGGCAGCAGCAGCTCGGCCAGGGCATCATTTTCCTTGGTATTAACTAGCTGATAAACCTGAGGAACAGATATTTCCTGAACAAAATAATCATTCATCAAATGGCGGTAAAAATAAATACCCGACTGAAAATTGACTATAAGGCCATTTTTGATCTCGGCCAGATAAACCTCTTTCCTGTCATGCCAGTTGCTGTATGCCATAAATAGTATGAGAAATACCGAGAACAGGCAGATAATCATTGACGATATGGCCAGACAACGTCTGATTTTTAAGGGAATTTTTCTTAATTTCACAGTTTTGCACCAATTAAAAACCGATTAAATGCCGCCTTGGACATCCAGCATGATACAGAAAAACGAGACAATAAACAAATATTATTTAACCATGGTAAAGTTATTAAGCAATTCTAACTTATTGCATAACAGGTGCGGCTAATTTAATGGCCGCAGTTTCACGGGCAATGGCCAGCTCTTCATTGGTGGGGATTACCCAGATCTCAACCTTGCTATCGGAAGAGCTTATTCTAAAAGGCGATGAAGATGATTGATTATTCAAAGTTTTATCTAGTTTTATGCCCCACTCCTCAAGGCCGGAAAGTGATTTTTCCCTGGTAACCGGATCGTTTTCGCCCACCCCGGCGGTAAAGACCATGGCATCTACCCGGCCCAGAGCGGCCATATAACTGCCGATATATTTTTTGTTGCGGTAGGTCTGCATCTCAAGGGCCAGGGCGGCGAGCTGATTTCCTTCGGCTATGGCGGCATGGATATCCCGAAGATCGTTTAGGCCGCAGATTCCTTTCAGGCCGGATTCCTGATTGAGCATCTGATCCATATCTTTGGTGGTCATGCCGGTATGATCGGCTAAAAAGGGCAGGATGGCCGGATCCAGATCGCCGCTTCTGGTTCCCATCATCAGACCTTCCAGCGGGGTCAGGCCAAGGGAAGTATCCACGCTCTGGCCGTTTTTAATGGCGGTCATGGAGCAGCCGTTGCCCAGATGCAGGGTAATCAGATTGCACGCTTCCAGCGGCCTACCGAGCAGCCTTGCACATTCCCCGGCCACAAACTTATGGGAAGTGCCGTGAAAGCCGTAACGCCTGATTTTATATTGCCGGTAAAACTCATAAGGCAGGGCATAGGTATAGGCATGGGCCGGAATGGTTTGATGAAAGGCAGTGTCAAACACCGCCGCCTGCAGGGCATCTGGAAAAAGTTCCAGGGCAGCCATGATGCCGGTGAGATTGGGGCCGCTATGCAGGGGGGCCAGCGGCCCGGTTGCCTTGATCGCCTCAATTACTTCCCCATTGATGACGGCAGGCAGCCTGAAATTTTCGCCGCCATGCACCACCCGATGACCAATCCGGTCAATCTCGCCCGGGCTGCTGATCACCCCGTACCGCTGATCGGTCAGGGCCTTGACCGCCATGTTCATTCCGTCCTGATGACCGACAATCGGAGCGTTTTGCTCAAGATGATGCTGGTTACGGCCTGGATGCAAAATGCACTCAAAACGTCCGGTTTCTTCGCCAATTCTCTCGGCTAGACCAGCGGCCAGAACCGACTCGTCCTGCATATCCAGCAGCTTAAATTTTATGGATGAACTTCCTGAATTTATTACAAGTATTTTCATTATTCCACCTGAGCCTGAATGGCCGTGATGACCACGGTATTAACAATATCGTCCACCGTGCATCCCCTGGAGAGATCGTTTACCGGTTTTTTCAGCCCCTGAATAACCGGCCCGACCGCCACCGAACCAGTGGAACGCTGCACAGCCTTGTAGGTATTGTTGCCGGTATTAAGATCGGGAAAGATAAAAACCGTGGCCCGGCCGGCCACCTCGGAGCCGGGCAGCTTGGCGGCGGCCACCTCAGGATCAATGGCAGCATCATATTGAATCGGCCCCTCAATGGGAAAATTTAGCCCTCTTTCCTTAATAAGCTGGCGGGCAATTTTGGCCGCCTCTTTCACCGTTTCAACATCTTCGCCAAAACCAGATTCCCCGGTGGCATAACTGAGCATGGCCACCCGCGGCTCAATGCCGAACACGCGGGCTGTTTCTGCCGAACTTAAGGCGATTTCCGCTAGCTGCCTGCTGCCTGGATTGGGGTTGATGGCACAATCGCCATAGACCAGCACCCGGTCTTTCAGGCACATAAAAAAGACCGATGAGGCAATGGAGAATCCGGGTTTAGTTTTGATAAACTCAAAGGCCGGGCGGATGGTATGGGCAGTTGTAGTTACCGCCCCCGACACCATGCCGTCAGCCAGGCCCTTATAGACCAGCATGGTGCCGAAATAGGCGGCATCGGCCATCAGGCTCAGCGCCTCATCCTCGGTTACGCCCCGGTGCCGGCGAAGCTTTAGATAGGTCTTGGCAAAATCATCAAAAAGTTCCGATTCGGCTGGGTCGATCACCTCGGCCTGTTCAAGATCAAGACCGCAGGCGGAAGCCTTCATCAGCACCTTTTCCCGGCGGCCGAGCAGGGTCAGGCGTACCACGCCGCGCCGCAGCAAAATATCCGCCGCCCGCAAAATCCGTTCACAATTCCCCTCTGGCAGCACGATGTGCATCTTGCGGCGGGCCGCCTTTTCCATCAAGCCGTAATTAAACATCTTGGGGGTAATGCCGGATGAATGCGAGGTGATAATCTGCCGCCCCAGTTTTTGCACCTCAATATGCCTGGCAAAGGAGCCAAGGGCGGTGGCAATCCGGCGGCTGTCCTGCGGCTCGATGTGGCCGTACAGATTATCCAGCCTCTGCATGACCTCGTAGGTCTGGCCGGCCGCAGCAATAATCGGGCAGGAAACCACGCTCAGGCCCTCAAGCAGATGCAGCACATTTGCAGAAGGCAGCAGCCCGCCGGTCAGGATGATTCCGGCAATATCAGGCAGGTTTTTCGACATCCGGGAAGCCATGGCCGAAAGGATGATATCCGGCCTGTCTCCCGGGGTGATGACCAAACTGCCGGGTTTGATATAGGCCAGAAAATTATCTATCTGCATGGCGGCAATGACATAGTTGCTGACCAGGGCCTCAAGCCCGGTTTCGCCGTGAATCAATTCGGCCTCAAGATGCCGCTTGATAAAGCCGACCGAAGGGCTGGCAAGCTCCGGGTTTTCGGGGATGACATAAAAAGGAATCTGTTTGCGGCCGCCGGAAAATCTTACCCCGTCAAAAAGCCCGCTGCTGATTCCGGCCGAGGCCCGGTTGACAATGCAGGCAACCAGTTCAATACCATGTTCAAGCAGGTTATCCAGATAAAGCCTGGTCAGCCGCTTGACCTCATCCGCCGTCTTGTTCCGACCCGAAGAGACCAGCAGCACCGGCGCCCCGAGGTTGGCGGCAATATCAATATTGATGGCCGATTCAAAGGCCGGATCACTGCCCAGAAAGCTGGTGCCCTCACACAGCACAAAATCATAATTATTCTTTAGCTGATTGTATTTCTGCAAAATAGTGTCATGCAGCAGATCATGCCGGCCGGAATTATACAGCTCCTGGGCCTCGGGCAGGGTAAAGGCAAAGGTATCTTGGTAATCGATGTCCAGCTCAAAATAATCCAGCACCAGATTAACATCGTAATCCTTCCGGCCAGATTTATGTTCATCAATAATTGGCCGGAAAAAGGCCGCCTTGCTCACCCGTTTCAAGAGCATCTGCATTAGGCCGAGAACGACAGCGGAACGGCCGCTTTTTGCCTCTGCCGCTGTGATATAAAGATTTTTGGATAAATTTTGCATATTCGTTATCAGAGGGTGAAAACCGGAATCAAAAAGCGTAGGGAGTACTCCAGCCGGTTATGATAATTTTTTAATATAAACAACATGTTACCGGATCAGAAAAATGCGGTAATAAGCAGACAAGGCTCAATCATCAAAGACCTCGTCAATATTTTGGGCAGTAAGAATGCGAAGCCCCCAACGGTCAATCTCTTCCACTGATGCGTTTTTTATACGCTGCTGGAAGTTAGGCGTGCAGGTCATCCCGAATTTTTGCCGGATTAACGATGCAAAAAAATCGCTCTTTCCCTGCTCTATGCCTTGCTCTATGCCTTGCTCAATGCCTTGCTCTATGCCCTGCTCCATACCTAAAATTCTGCCTTCATCCCTTAATTTTTCCCTTGCCCTTTCAATAGATTTTTCAAGCATGGCCTGCATCTCCTTTGGATTGGTTGAATCTATAATAATTTCCTTTTCTTCTGCATCAAATCTGTTTACCACCGCATAATGAAGCCAGTGCAGCATGGTGGCGGTCAGGCTGTCATCATGCAGGGCGGCAAGCAGACGGAAAAGCTGCTCTGTTACTTCCCTAACTTCCTCAATATCGGCAAATTCTTCAAGCTGAAAAATCCGGGCGGTTAAACTTTCCGCCTTCTCTTTGGCAGCTTCCGACAGTTTTCGTTCTTCAATCAGAAAATATTTATGCCGCAGGATATAATCGTCAAGTTCATCAGCTACCGGAGCAATCAAATCTTCGGTGCTGACCGGAGCCTGCCATGGCCTCTCCCCGTTATAAAGGACAATAGGTAGCACCGGCGGCAGGGCATCACCTGGTTTCATGGCCCCACCTGCAATCAGATCCTGATAGAGCATACCGGTATAAACCGCCGTCCGCATGGCCATCCAGTTATCCGGCCGATTCTGAAACTCAAGCATCAGGAAAAGATACAAATCCTGCCCCCGAAACTGCACCTTCCAGATCATATCGTTATAGCGGGAACGGAAATCATCGCTGATATGCTCGGTGCCGCATAGGGTCAGGGTTGAAAAATCAACCTCGTCCAGCCATGCCCCGCCAACCCAATCCTCCAGCAGGCTTTGCATCATGGCCGGATGTGAAAAGAGCTTTTTATAACCGTGATCATGGATATTTTCTTGTTTGGACATGATAAATTCCCTGGGTCAAGATTAACAACAGTGTTGGCGGAAAAACAGCCATATTCCAACAAACAAGATATATCAAATCGCCCTGCTCTAGCCAACAACTAAAAAGACGATACACAAAAGAGATAAGTATTTTATCCTGACGGACAAACATTGATGGACTTTCATAAAATAATCGGCTACCTTCGGTGCTTTGATTGTCCTTATTCGTTCGACATTACCATAACCAGATTAGAGGGAAAAATGACCAGAGATGAAATAATAAAAACCATCAAGAGTGAAAATATTGGTTTTTTGCGTCTGCAATTTGTTGATATTTTTGGATTTATGAAAAATGTTGCCCTGCCGCTTAGTCAGATTAACAAGGCACTGGACGGCAAAATGATGTTTGACGGCTCTTCCATTGACGGTTTTGTCCGCATCAATGAATCCGATATGTATCTAAAGCCCGATTATGATACCTTCACCGTGTTGCCTTGGCGGAACAAGGCCGGCAGAAAGGCGGCCAGAATTATCTGTGATGTGCATAAATCCGATCATTCGCCCTTTGAGGGCTGCCCGCGGGTCAACCTGAAACGGATTCTGGCCGGGGCAAAAGAGGCTGGCTTTACCATGAATGTCGGCACCGAGGCGGAATTTTTTCTCTTTGAAAGGGATGAGAAGGGCCTGCCCACCACCATCACCAGCGATGTGGCCGGTTATTTTTCGCTGGATCCGGAAGATACCGGCAATGACTGCCGCCGAGAAATCATCGAAACCCTGGAGGAAATGGGCTTTGAAATTGAGGCCTCGCATCACGAGGTGGCCGAGGGTCAGCATGAGATAAATTTCAAATATGCCGATGCACTGACCGCCGCCGACAATACGGTTACTTTCAAATGGGTGGTCAAGACCGTGGCCGCCAAATACGGCCTGCACGCAACCTTTATGCCCAAGCCGATTTTCGGCATAAGCGGCTCCGGTATGCATACCAATCAGTCCCTGTTCACGCTGGACGGCACCAACGCCTTTTTTGATGAACATGATGCCCTGCAGCTTTCGGAAACCGCCTATTCATATATTGCCGGCATCCTGAAAAACGCCCGCAGCCTTGCCGCCATTACCAATCCGCTGGTCAACTCCTATAAGCGGCTGGTTTCCGGCTATGAGGCCCCGGTTTACTGTGCCTGGTCGGCCTCTAACCGGTCGGTGCTGGTCAGGATACCTGCTTCTAGAGGTCTTTCAACCAGAATGGAACTGCGCAGCCCTGATCCCACCTGCAACCCCTATCTTGCCTTAGCCATGATGCTGAATGCCGGGCTTGACGGGGTAAAAAACCGTCTTGCTCCGGGGCCGTCCATGGATAAGGATATTTTCGCCATGACCCATAAAGAAATGGAAGAGGAAGGCATTGTCATTATGCCGGCCAGCCTGCATGAGGCCATTGAGGAATTAAAGGCCAGCCCGCTGGCTCAGGAAACCCTGGGGCCGCATATTTTCAGAAAGTATATCCAGGCCAAGGAAAAGGAATGGGATGCCTACCGGATTGCGGTTACCGACTGGGAGGTAGAGCAATATCTATCCATCTACTAGCCCCATGAGCGGCACCAGAAATAGCGGCTTGCTGGCGGCCATTATTCCAGACCTTGCCCGCGAAAACGGCTGGCAAGGAAGACTTGAACAATACTCACTATTTACCCATTGGGAAAAAATAGTTGGACAGGAAATTGCAAAACATGCCGCTCCCCTCAAAATTGTTCAAAATGTGCTGTGGCTGGAGGTGGGAAGTTCTGCCTGGATGCAGCACTTTCAATATCAAAAGCTGACCATCCTGCAAACCTGCAATGAGTTTTTACCCGGTCTGCCGCTTACTGATATTAGATTTGTTATCAAGAGCTGCGGGCCGTCAAATCCGCAGGAAAAAGAGCCTGAACTAAAATTTATTCCCCCGCCGCAGGAGGAAGTAGCCGCCTTTGAAAGTATGGCCTCAACCATTAAGGATCAAGATTCCCGTGAGGCCCTGATGCAATTCTGGTATCTATCCCATGCCTGCCAGAGAGATAATCCCTAGCCTTAAACCGCGCCTGCGACCAAATCTTTATCGAAATAATTCACCGACATACCGGCATCCACGACGATGGTTTGGGTGTTGATGCCTGATGCCCGTTCAGACAGCAAGAAGACGGCGGTATTTGCCGCTTCCTGGGTGGTCAACGCCCTTTTTCTGGGAATGGCCTTTTCGGCATATAAATAGCTGTCCACATAGCCAGGGATGCCCGCCGAGGCCGAGGTTTTAAGCAGGCCAGGAGCCACGGCATTAAAGCGGACTTCGGAAAAGGCAGAAAATGACTTGGCCAGAAAACAAAGGGATGAATCCAGGGCAGCCTTGATGGGGGCCATATAGCCGTAATTTTCCGCCGCCATTTTAGTAGTTGAAATGGAAATGGTTACCACCGAGCCGTTTTTAGCCAGCAGTTCTTTGAAATGGTTGGCAATGGCAATCAAGGAGAAGCATGAAATATTAACCGCCTGCAAAAAATCCTGTCGGCCGGTTTCATGAAAGGGTTTGAAGCCGCCGGAATAATTGGCAAAGGCAATGGAGTGGACAATACCGTCAACCTTGCCGCCGTCAAGATGACCGGCAATTTGCTCCCTTACCCTGATAATATTTTCCTCCTCTTCCACATCGCACAAAAAAACCGGACAAGCCGGAAATAATTTTAACGCACTCTTTCGCCGCTCCTCAGAACGCACCACATTGATCACCTTCGCCCCTTGAGCCAACAGGGTTTTAGCAATGGCACAGGCAACGGACTTACGGTTAGCCAGACCAAAAACCACCACGGTCTTATCTTTCAAACCAAGAAAATTCATAAAATCAGCCGGGTTAAGTTAACTGATGCCGGGCAGCCGGCAAGAATTACTTTTTAGGGATGCTGCCCTCCACGCCTTCCACATACCAGGTAAGGCCAAGCATCTCACTGTCAGATAAGGTCTCACCTTCCTTGACCACCAATTCGCCAGCCTGATTTTTGATCGGCCCCTGAAAGGGATGAAAAGTGCCGTCAATAATTGAATTTTTTACCTCATCGGCAAGTTTTCGCACCTCCTTGGGAACCGCCGGGCCGTATGGTGCAATCTGCACCATGCCTGATTTCAGCCCCTGCCATGAATCGGACGTTTTCCAGGTGCCGTCCATCACTGCCTTGGCCCGGCTGATATAATAATTTCCCCAATCATCAACAATTGCGGTAAGCTGAGCCTTGGGAGCATAAGAACTCATATCCAGAGCATGACCAAAACCATGTACGCCCGCTTCCTCGGCGGCCTTAAGCGGCTCTGCAGAGTCAGTTTGCTGGGCAAGTATATCACAACCCTGCCTGATAAGTTTTTTGGCCGCATCACCTTCCATACTGGGATTATGCCAGGTGTTTAGCCAAACAACCTTTACCACTGCCTTGGGATTTACCCTGCGTGCGGCCAGGGTGAAGGCGTCAATACCGCGGATTACCTCGGGAATCGGAAACGAGGCAATATAGCCAATCTTGTCCGTCTTGGTCATTTTACCGGCAATGGTGCCGATCACCGCCCGGCCCTCATAAAATCTTCCGGCATAGACCGAGACATTGCTGCCCCGCTTATAACCCGCGACATGTTCAAATTTCACCCTTTCAAACTGCTTGGCCAGCCTGACGGTCGGATTCATAAAACCGAAGGAAGTGGCAAAAATAAGTTCACAGCCGGAATTAGCCAGCCGTTTGATGGCCTGCTCGACAGCAGCCTGATCCCTGTCCTTAACATTTTCAATATAGATAGTTTTAGCCCCCAGCTCTTTTTCCAGGGCCAGACGCCCCTGATCGTGCTGATAGGTCCAGCCGTGATCACCAATCGGCCCGGAATAAATGAAACCAGCCTTGATACTTCTGGCTGCAAATGCCTCTCCAGCCAGGGCGAACACTGCAGCTACAGCAAGAAATAAGCCAAACTTTTTCAACATGTTGTCTCTCCTTGATTTTAGAGATATTGATTTACCAAGCCCGCAACAAAAAATAAATGAGCCAGCTTACAATAATTATCCGCTGATGCCAACCACTATCATCCCTGATAAAATATTTTCCAAGACCTGAGTATAAGCCATTGGCCGCACTTTTGTAAACTGATACCATCTTGCCTTTACCGTGCCAGTGTTTATAATCGGTAATATTTATATCCGTGCGGCCAACTATCAGCAAAAACAAAGGAAATGAAAATACTTGCAGCACCCAGAATGGATCAATGTATCGGCTGCCATTCCTGCTCCCTTGCCTGTGCGAGGCTGGTTCACAAGCAAATATCGTGGAACCATGCAGGTATTCGCATCCGCTCGTCCGGCGGTTTATCGACCGGCTTTACGGCGGATAAATGTGCGGCCTGCAATCCGGCTCCTTGTGCCGAGGTTTGCGGTTCACAGGCTCTTTCCCAGCGGCGCGGCGGCGGAGTGATGGTCAAAAAAAATCTTTGCACCAAATGCGGCAGGTGCCTTGAAGTTTGCCCGGTGGATGCCATTTATCAAGATGATGATGGGGCGATTTATGTCTGCATCCACTGCGGCAGATGCGTGGCTTTTTGCCCCCAAGATTGTCTGGAGATGAGAGAGGTGCAGGCATGAGGGATCATTTTCGCATCCTGCTGTTTGATCTGGCCGCAGGCGTAAGTGAAATTGTCCGCCTGGATGGGCGGGATACCGCAGTCGGCGGTAGCGGTCTGGCCGCTTTGCTCTACGGCAGGTACGGTCAGCCAAATCAGCCGTGGAATGCACCGGAGCAGCCGCTGATTTTTGCCATCGGCCCGCTTACCGGCTATTACCCGATTATGAGCAAGACGGTTTGTGCCTTCAAATCTTCCTATCATGGGCAATATACCGAAAGTCACGGCGGCGGCAGAACCGCACTGGCTCTGTTTTTTGCAGGCTTTGATGCCCTGGTGATTGTGGGCCGGGCCAAACGCCTGTCCTGCCTGAATATCACCGCCAGCCGCAGTTATTTACAGGATGTGGAATTTTTACGGGGAAGAGATGCCGATTTCACCGGAAAAACCATGCGTAAAATGCTGAAAATCGGCTCCGGCCACCGCTCGCTGCTCCGCATCGGCCAGGCGGGAGAGATTGGCTCGTCCATGGCCTGTATCAATGTGGATACCTACCGCCATTTTGGCCGGATGGGGGGTGGAGCCAGCATGGGCGTCAAAAATCTGAAAGGCATCTGCATCGTGGGTGAATGCGGCTTTACGGCACCCAAAAACAAGGAGTATAATCGGGTATATAAAAAGGTTTTTGATCAGCTTACCGCCACCGCCATGATGAAAAAATATCATAACCTCGGCACCGCTGCCAATGTGAAAAAATTAAATGATATTAAATCGCTGCCGTGGAATAATCTGCAAAAAACCACCGACCCGGAAGTGGATGGCATAACCGGCACCGCCTTTGCCCAAAAGACCCTGCTGAGAAATGCCGCCTGCGGCGGATGTCCGGTGGGTTGTATTCATATTGGCTTTATCCGTGAAAAGACCGGAGACGAGCACCGCTACCACTACCACCAGACCCCGTACGATTATGAGCCGGTTTTTGCGGCAGGCTCCATGCTGGGAGTTAAAAATGCCTTTGATGTTTTGCGGATTCTGGATGTAATGGAAAAGGGCTGTATTGATGTTATGTCCGGCGGGGTGGCTCTTGCCTGGGCAACCGAGGCCACGGAAAAAGGGCTGATTGACCAGCGGCAAACCATTGTACCGCTGAGTTTTGGCGATACCGAGGGCTACAAGCAGGCCGCCGCCCATCTTTGTTGCGGCAGCAACGATTTTTATCGGCTGCTGGGACAGGGCAGTCTGAAAGCGGCCGAGCGTTACGGCGGCAGTGAATTTGCCTGCGTGCTGGGGCAGGAGATGGCAGGCTATGCCACCGGCGAACTATTTTTTGCCGCCCAGTCCCTTGGTTTCAGGCATTCTCACCTTGATACCGGTGCCTATTCCTATGACCAGAAGCACAGTGAGCAGGATGTGGAGGCCGGAGTTAATTTTCTGATGAATGATGAGCCGGGCCGGGTCTTTCTTACCTCGATGGTGGCCTGTCTTTTTGCTCGGTCGGTTTATTCAAATGAGCAGCTTGCCGAATGCCTGAATGCTTTAGGGTATAATAAAATTGCCTCATCCGCCTGCGAGGTTGCCGAAGAGATTAGAAAGCGTCGCTGGCAAGTGCGGATTGCCACCGGATTTAACCCCGAAAAAATCGAGATTCCCAAACGATTTTATAAGGTAAAAACCTGGAAAGGTTTAATAAACCCGGAATATCTTGATGCCTTGAAAAAGGAATATGGCCACCGGATAATGGCTCTGGCCGAGGATAAGTAACCATGAACAGTCTTACCCTGCCGCCCATAAAAAAAATTGACGGCGAAATAACCCTGCCCGGCTCCAAAAGTATTTCCAATCGGGTGCTTTTACTGGCCGCTCTAGCCAAAGGAACCACCACCCTGACCAACCTGCTGGACTCGGATGATGTCGGCCATATGCTGGCGGCACTTGCTCAGCTTGGTATTAAATATCATCTGGGCGAGGATAAAACCGTCTGTCAGGTTATCGGCGGCGGAAAACCGCTTGGGAACTGCCATGCTCCGCTTTTTTTGGGCAATGCCGGAACCGCCATGCGTCCGCTTTGTGCAGCCCTTTGTCTTGGCAAGGGCATTTATGAACTGGGCGGCGAGCCGCGCATGGAAGAGCGTCCCATCGGCAGTCTGGTTGACGCTCTTTTGCAGGCCGGAGCCAAGATAACTTACTTGAAACAAAGGGGTTATCCGCCGCTTAAAATTGAGGCAAACGGGCTTGCCGGCGGCAAAATCACCATAGACGGCTCGGTTTCCAGCCAGTTTTTAACCGCCTTGCTCATGGCCGCTCCAATGGCAAACGGCGACAGCGAAATATCGGTTACCGGGCAGATGGTTTCAAAGCCATATCTTGATATTACCTTGAAAATAATGGCAAATTTCGGAGTTGAAGTTGAGCATTCCGGCTATCAGCATTTTTTTATCCAGGGCAGACAGTTTTATCAAAGCCCCGGCCAGTTTATGGTGGAAGGCGATGCTTCCTCGGCCTCATATTTTTTGGCGGCGGCGGCCATTAAGGGCGGTAAGGTCAGGGTGAACGGGGTGGGCAGGTCTTCCATGCAGGGAGATATAAAATTTGCCGAGGTGCTTGAAAAAATGGGGGCAAGAATCACCCTAGCTGATAATTATATTGAGGCCGAGGCCGGAAGATTACAGGCGGTGGATCTGGATTTGAACCATATCCCGGATGCGGCCATGACCATTGCCGTTACCGCCCTGTTTGCCGAAGGCACCACCACCATCCGCAATATCGCCAACTGGCGGGTTAAGGAGACCGACCGTATCAAGGCTATGGCCGCCGAACTGCGAAAGCTGGGTGCCAAAGTAAGGGAAGGTGATGATTTTATTCAGATTACGCCGCCCAAAAGCATCAAACCTGCGGCCATCGACACCTATAATGATCACCGCATGGCCATGTGCTTTTCGCTGGCTGCACTGGGCGATGCGGCCATAACCATCAACGATCCCGGCTGTACGGCCAAGACCTTTCCAGATTATTTTGATAAATTTGATCAGGTTAGCCATCGTTGATGCAACCATAAACCAAAAGAGGAGCTTATTATGAAAGGGAAAATTTTTTACAGGGAAAGACAAAAGGTAAAGAACGGAGCAAAATCGCCAAGATACCGGGTAATGGCCGTATCGGGGATTGACATTAAAATCTATGCAAGCCATTTCCGCATGAAAGAACTGGAAGTGATTGCCAAGGTTAGCGGAGCTGAACTGGTGAAGCTGCAGGCCAAGAAAAACAACCCAAAATCAAAACCTTAAAAAGGAGCATCCCATGGCCTTAGTGCGTGAAGAGGATGGAAAAAGACTGCATGTGGACAGCCCGTTAATGGGCGAGAGCTTGGTCAGCAAAGAATTTATCGGCCAGCTTGAAACGGCACCGCAGGAGCGTTTATACCCCGATGTGGCGGTGATGAAAATTGGCGGCCAGTCCATCTGCGACCGGGGCATCAAGGCTCTGCCGTCAATTATCAAGGAGATTGCGGCTAATCGGCCGGAGCATAAAATGCTGATTACCACCGGCGGCGGCACCAGAAGCAGGCATATTTACACCATCGGGCTGGAGCTTGGTATGCCAACCGGGGTAATTGCCAAGTTCGGCAGCATGATTTCCGAACAAAACGCCCTGATGATTGCCACCCTGCTTTCCCCCTGGGGCGGCACCCAGATATCCCATTCGGATATTGTCAAGTTGCCGACCTATTTTAAGGATGGCATCATTCCGGTTATGCACGGCATGCCGCCCTATGATTATTTTGCCATCAAACCGGAAGTGGGACGCATCCCCATCCACCGCACCGATGTGGGGCTGGTTATTCTTGCCGATTTGATCGGCTCTAGGAAGGTGATTTTTGTCAAGGATGAAAACGGCCTTTATAGCAATGACCCCAAAAAGGATAAAAACGCTGAATTTATTAGTGAAATCGGGGCAAGGGATTTAATGGCCAGGGAGCAGGATGATTTGGTTATCGAACGGCCATGTTTGGAGATTATCCAAAACAGCGAGGTAATCGAAAAGGTGCAGATTATCAACGGCATGGTGCCGGGCAATCTAACCAAAGCCCTAAACGGCGAGCAAGTGGGAACCTTTATTTACAAGCAGTAAACCTATGTTTCGGGGCGGTTCTATATGCCGCCCCGGGCATAATTAACGGCTAAATCTTGGACGAAACTAACTGGTTGAACATCTGAAAATTCGGTTCTTTTGAAATTCAGGTGGGTAAGAACTAGTTCATGTGGTGGTGTTCAGAATTCTGTGTCATCTTCCATGTCCATATAACTTTATACCGTAATGTAAGCAAAAGTCAGCTCCGAGAATGGGCCGCCAAAATGCTCGTCGGAGAAGCTGACTTTTGCTGGATCGGCTAACTGGAACATGGCCATATTCATCCTCATCAATCATCCTATCAAATTTTCAGTTCTTTCTCCAGCCTTCCTTCAAA
>PDWI01001337.1_pt1 | contig 39063 bp, 34 predicted proteins | sample 1430891 | NCBI WGS metagenome assembly PDWI01 (sample SAMN01162508, study PRJNA174530) | Oral metagenome, whole genome shotgun sequencing project. | biome: Marine environment; feature: Marine mammal; material: Swab sample of the gingival sulcus; isolation source: swab sample of gingival sulcus... | reverse complement strand
GACTTTCACTTTGGTGGGTAAAAGCAACTTATGTTGCAGCCACACTGACAGATTTTGCAAATCTTTCAAACGGTTAGAGTCTTAAGTTGGCGCTTATGGACTGCTCCCCCCTAGTGAGGAAACATATCTAATATTAATACGCTCTTTCGGTGCTACAGATGAATCCTTCGCCATTACTAATCTCCTTAATAATAAACTATTTATAACATACTCAATTTGAAATATACTGCGGAACTATAAAACCAGAAAATAAATCTTTTGTAATTGGGCTCATCTCCTTTGTTACTCTAATCCTGTAGCTAGCTGATCCAGCCCTAAAAGGGAAGCGGATTTCACGTGTTTTATCCGATAAAGCAATTGTTTCTGAAGTATCTAGTAGCCTAAGTAGAGACCAACTTCCATTTGCTTGCCTTATTTCAGGCTTTAGGCTTCTATTAATCGGTGTGACTTTTATATAACTTCTTCCACTTGTTCCTAGCTGATTTGGCCAAACCATATCCTTAATAGATGTTTTAGCATGACGATAAGAAATTGATACCCCGTCTATATTTAAATTACTATTTAGGTATACACCACTCAAGTCTGTTGGTTCAATAGAGAACGAAATACCATACTCTCCTTTTTGCGTAAATAAGCCCTCACGAATAGCTGAAACATGCTTTAAAAAAACATTTGTATTTTCATTAACTAATGTGCTTGGGTAGTTCCCAACACCGTTCTGCATCAAAACTGGAGAAAGGTATTTATTATAAAAATTTGCAACAGTTCCATCCGAGGAAAAGAACTCTCTAAAAATATCAGGAGACACCTCTGCTTGGGCTCTGGCTCTAAAAGGATATCGGCCCTCTATATTTTCCTTGTAAAAGTTATAAACATCTGATTGCCAAAGATCATTCAAATCATTTGAAGCAAGATTCAATACAATACGCCATGAATCATTTGATATTTTTTTAAGCTGACTCTGTATTGGTTCATTTAGTCCTGATGCCAGTCGGTATAGCAAATAGAAAGGATCATCATCTGATGTTAATTTCAGTCGTTGCATGACTTTTTTGAGTGCATATCCCCTTTCATCACTTAACACTCTCTGTTGTAAATCTAACATATAAGAATGCAAATCAAATAATGCATTTTCAATATCATCAATATAAGCACTTTCCCTGCCATCAGGAATATCCAAAAGATCGTTATAAAAATGAAAATATTTTTTCAGTGGATTAACTATATCCATCTTCATCTGAGCGGGCACTACATTAACGTCAATATTTAATAATTTACCTTCTTCCTTATTGTTTTTAGTATTTATTGACTTTAGTGAAGGAGACTCAGACATTAGCGTAGTATTTCTTTTTATCAATTTTAGCAGAGATCGATAAGGTTTACTTGAAACAACTAAAGAGTTCAACTTCTTAACAGTAAGCCCTAAATCATTACCAAAATTAACCAACTTAATTGAATTAGCAGCACTCAACCAAGTATTCTTATAATCATTAAGGTATAACTCATTTATGCGACTTTGAAACCTCTTAATATCTGCAGTACTAAATGATCTTGGTTTTTCTGTACGCCCCATCACCCAAGTATCTAGTTCAGCCATAGACATTATTTCTTTACACTTGGGGATATAAAAGTCATAAAAGCCATTGTAAGTAAAAAAAGCTGGTATGACAGAGTTGTTTCTTCCTGTCACATCAAATACTTCACTGAAGCTTCCACCTACTTCGTACCTAAGGTTTATACCTTTCCCTAATTCATAATTACTCTCCATACGAAGCTGGCTATACAATCTTTGAGGAAGCGAAACAAGTGCTATTTTGCCCTCCAACTGTTTAAGAGCTAATTGCTGTTCCTTATCTAAAATAACACCAACATTATCTAAACCATACGCCAAGTGTTTCATTAAATCTCTTTGTTTATCTGACTGACCAGAAAACTTCTCCTGCCAGCGTTTTTCAAACCATGGCATGACAATTGACTTCTTATACTTAGTTAAAAAATCTTTATCATTCTCGCTCAATCCTTCTTTATTTATTGACTCTGACAGAAGTCGTACAATGCGCATTATTTCAATTTTTTTAACGAATTATTATCACCTCCATATGCTCTATAACTTAGAATTCTTGAAATTATAGATTTAAAAAAACCATCAGATATCAACTGATTATACGTTTTTTCTAAACTTGGCCTAATTAGGTCTCCCTTATACAGTCCAAAATCTGAAAATATATTAGATCTTTTATATCCAGCACTATATTCATCTAGCGCCCCCCTCATGGTATTAAGAGCTTTTAAATACTTTTCCGGTGAGGAGAAAAAATCACCCCTCTCAAAGTCAGAATAAGACTCTAATACAGAAAGCACATTACTAGCAGACTGCCTATTTGATTGATAATAATATGTCCATGCACTACTGACAAAAATAACCAATAGGCCACAAATGGCATACTGTAAAATATGATTTTTCAACAACCTCTTTTGAACATAAAAGTTATCACTCACCAGACCACTTTCTGGAAGAATCTTTTTAGAAAAAATATTTTTAATAAAAAAATCTTTAGAATAGCCCTTTCTCCGAGAATAGATAACACCTGGCATATCAAAGAAATTAGATACATTCTCCGCAACAGCATTAAAAGGTAAAGACTGCTGCTCAGATGATGTAAAGAAGATACTACGCAGTAATGGGTAAGTCGAATGCGCACTCTCTTTAAAAATTTCAGATAAAAACAAGTGTAAGATAGATTTAAAACCAATCATCTGCCTCACAAAAAAATAAACATCATCAGATACACTATCATCTATAATTTTTTCTTGCAGAGCATTATTTAACCTCTTAATCAAGGAATCATATTGAGTAGAAAAAATATTAAGGATGTTTATATCTTTGCTTTTCCCATACTCTCCATCCAGAGGAAAAGTAAAACAAAACAATAACTCTTCATAGTTTTTAGTCGAGTCATTTTCGTAAAATTCCATAAACCCTTGCAATAGATCTAATTTTGTTATCACAAGATATACAGGCAACCTCAACCCTAAAAGATCATTTAAACTAATTAGCTCACGGGCGATTTTTTTTGCCAATAACTTTCTTTCATTTACTGTTGAGTTAATTAAGCTTTCTATATCAACAGATAAAATCAAACCATTAAGCGGTTTATTTTCCCTTCTATAACTTAACCATTTAATAAAACTAAGCCATATATTGTCATCATTATTTCGTACCTTTTTTTCTACTATAACAGCCTCTCTTGAAAGATAGTACTGTACCGGACCTTTGATATTTTTAATTTTTTCATTTATCAACCCGACTTCTTCGACACGTTCAAAAGTTAGATTAGATCTATCTATTATGTTACTCTTTCCAGAATTTTTATCTCCTAAAAAAAGATACCAAGGCTTAGCATAAATATTTTTTTCAGTAGTTATACTAACTTTGTTCCATGTAGATACTAAAAGGTGATAAAACTCTTCGTAACACTTTGACAACAAACTCTCAGAGTCATCTTGACTTAATAACTCATCCCCAGACTCAGAGCCTGACATTATTTTTGCCTCTTTCTTACTATAGAAATAAATTAAAGAAGCAACCAAAAATAATATCACAATAAAAACCAGAAGATACCACTTTGTTTCCTGAGAAAAACTCAAATTAAGGTCATTATATTTCAACAAAACAAACAATAGCGTCAATAAAAAACTTATAGCTAAAAACGTGTACACTACCTTGTTGTGAAAATACTTTAATATCTTTCTCATCTTGAACCATTAAAAGTTAGTAGATACAAGGACATCTGGCAAAACAACAAATTCTTCACCAGCACTTGATTTATAAAAATAAACCACTACTTTTCTTTCATAATTATCATTTCTTACCGAGGGATCTCTAGCTTTAAATTCAAGCTTATACTCCATCAAGTCACCCTGATGCTTAAACATAGAATAGAATTTTCTAAAAAAACGGCCTTCAGGTGTAAGCCTTTTCAATTGACTTCTTCGACTCAGTTCCTCAACCTTCACTTTCCTTAGCACTGTTGGTGGAGCATATTTCACTCTTTTATTTTTCTTTACAAAAAAATCAATCTTACTCTGCAAACCAGTTATATAATCCTTATGTGACAAAACAGGACTTAAACTATAAACATACTTAACAAACAAATCATAGCTTAATATATAATTATTATATAGCTTTGCAATATCTAGATATTTACCTACACCAATATTATTTATATAAATATCATACTTATATTTATCGTTTTTAATTCTACTATAAAGCGATGCTAGTTCTTTCTCAAAAATAGCATTATCAAAATACACTTCCTTGATTTTATTATTAGACACACAGCCTGACAGGCTAAAGGACAGTAGGAATACCTTCAACAGATTACCCATGTACTGAAAGAAAGATCTCATAGAAACTCTTTTTGACTACCCGATATAAAATTATGGACAAGGGGGACCCATAAAGAAACACCAACAAACTAACTATGAGCCAATACTACATACTATTTACTCAAACTTCAAAGGTTATGTCGAAAAGATTGTCATTAATCCTAAAACCATCACGCTTCTCCTAAAAAACCAACCACATCATGATCATAGACACAACCAAGAACAGTATCGTCATAATGCCACCGGCTTTAATAAAATCTGCCACACGATATCTCCCCGGCCCCATGATTAATGCATTGACCTGATGCGTCGGAATCAGGAACGAGTTGGAGGTCGCAATCGCCACTGTCAGAGCGTAAACCGCCGGATCGGCTCCGACACCATTGGCGATATTAACAGCCAGTGGCACAATCAACACCGTGGCTCCCACATTGGACATGACCAGGGTAAAGAGTGTTGCCAAGACCGCAATAGCTGTCTGTATTACAATCGGCGGCATCCCCCCCACTACGCCCAGTGTCAACTCGGCAATCCATTGCGCGGTACCAGAGGATTGCACCGCCATTCCCAATGGAATCAAACTGGCCAGCAGGAAGACCGTTTTCCACGACACCGCTCGGTACGCCTCCTCCATACGCAAAACGCCACTAAGCACCATGCCAAGTGCACCAGTCAACAGAGCAATGGACAGGCGAATATCGGTGAACAGCACCAAACCTAGTGCAAGCAAAAAGAAAGCACCTGCCCAAAGCACTTTTTGAGGACGTAAATCCTCATGTGGAAACTCGCTAGACACCACCACAAAATCTGGGTCTTTTTCCAGACGCGCCATAGTCTCCCAGGTTGCGTGAACGACTAGAGTATCCCCTGACTGAAATGGAATGCTGCGAATATCTTCGCCTTCACGCATGGTTTTCCCTGCACGATGCAACCCCACCATTGCAAGACCGTAGACCTTGCGCATCCATATATCACGGGCACTTTTGCCGATCAGATCAGAGCTGGGCGGAATCACTACTTCTGCCATGCCCGATTTGGCTGATGACAGAGCCTCGGAGAATACCTTGATCTCTTTGTGCTTCCACAAATGGTACTCCTCAACAAAGACATCCAAATCCTCCGGCGACGCCACCACGCCCAAGACCATATTACTTTCAAAATCTGTATCGCGATCATGCGCTCCGGGGCCAATTCTCACACGACGGCCTGATTTGGATGCAACAATCCGAATTTTGTAATCCGTCTCAACGTCATCCAGATGCTTGCGGATCAGCGCACAACCAGGTGGAATAACCACCTCAAACACATCATAATTGATGCCATAAATATCCTGAAAATACTGTAATGAACTGCCGGTCTTGCTTTCAGATTCAGGCTTATCCTTCGGCAGTACAAAGCGACCCGCAACCATAAAATAGACAATGCCCGACAGCACCAAAGCAATGCCAATAGGTGTTACAGAGAACAAACCAAAAGCTTCCATCTTATCCGCTTCTGCCAGGCTTTCATTGGACGTTGCGATCAGGTCATTCAGCAGAATCAGCGGGGACGAGCCAACCATGGTCATTGTTCCGCCCAAAATGGCACAAAAGCCCATTGGCATTAGCAAGCGCGACATGGGCAAACCGGAGCGTGAAGAAATGCGTGAAATCACCGGCAGAAACAGCGCCGCCGCACCGACGTTTTGCATAAACGAGGAAATAACACCAACGGCACTGGCGATAATCGGGATAATTCGAGCCTCACTGGTGCCACCCAGACGCAGGATAAATCGAGCAACATTGCTCATCACGCCCGTTTTATCAAGACCTGCGCCGATGATCATGACGGCAATAATCGACATCACCGCATTACTGGAAAAACCGTCAAACAGCCGATCCGGTTCCACCAAGCCTTTATCCAGTCCCATAATGGGGGCTAACAAGGAAGTCAAGCCCAGTAATACCATCACGGATACTGCGGTGACATCCACCTCCACAATTTCAAAGACAAATAAGTAAATCGTCAGCATCAGTATCACCACCACCCAACTAATCGCCAATGTGGGTGTTTGTGTCACAATGTATGCACCAAGCAGCATAAACAACACTGCCGCGATGATTGTTTTAGGTGAGATTTTGGCTGCAATTTCTTGCCAGATATTTGCCATAAGAAAGCCCCGGTATTTTAGATTGCGCCTAACGCAACAGCTTACAACGCGTATTTTTTTGCCAGTAGGAAAGAACATCGCACCAGCAGTAAAACAGATGGACGGAACTGCGAATCAAACGCTAGATGTGATCGTTGACACAATTTCGATACCAAAGAGTATCAGGAAAACAATAAGTTGAGAATATGCGGTGCCGGATACCAGCAATTCCCGCCATATCTGGCACTAACGGCAACCGTCAGCGCCGCCCCAGCTCCTCCTACGGTGCCACTCGGCAAGATTGAGGGATATCACTCGCCCATTCCTTGACTTCAAGCACCTTAACTACATGATCATAATCCGCTGCAAAGCCATCTTCTGCCTTGGGCAACATCGCCAAACGTAGCTCTGCATATACGCCCTGATAAGGTTTTTTAAGCTGTTTGGATTTGTCGAGGCTGGCATTTCTTAATGTATCCAGTAGCACCTTCTGGCCAGTCACCCAGTAGCCTGCCTTCGTGTCGCAGAGGGTAAAAGATTCAACCTCATGTCCATAGGTGTACACACCAGCAACGGTTGCAGCCTCGTCACCAACACCCCAGGGTTGAACCACTCGGTACATCACAGGTTCGTTCACCAGATACTGAATCGTTAGCGTCTGGCCGATTTTTGGCCGGTAAGGCAAACCAAATACATTTTGCACGATGGGGCCAACAATCGGCTTTCCTGATTTATTAACAGCCTTACTTGCTGTCACCGGATAGGACAAACTATAGGCGTACATGCCATCATCCAGCTCGGCTGCTGACTTAATCGTGGCTTCGGTCTGGTACCATTGTGATGCTGCTGGCTCTGATGAATCACACCCCACCACTTGTAAAGCTAACAATACAATAAAAGCACCCCGATAGATTTTATTCATGGCTCATCCTTTTTTGATCTTTGGTAAAAACATTAACATTCTCAAGCACATTGAACAGCCTAACTTTGGGCCGCATAGAACGCATCCAGCGTGTCAAGAAAGTGATGAAGCTGATTTTCCTGAAGGTTATTAATACCCGCAGCGGCTTTACGGCCACCACCACTTGGAAACTGACGACAAATTTCATCAGCACCTGTTGGATAATTCAATGGCGCACGCACACTCACTATGTAACCACCCTGTTCACGTTCCGTAATCACCGCATGAGCACGGTTCGGGAATTCATTAGCCAATTTATTGCCATAAACCCCACGAATGCGGCATGCCCATGCCACATCGGGTAACAAGAAGGCAGCACTGGCCGCTGTTTCGTGGATTGCGGGTATCTGACATGCGCACTCCAGGTCCTCAAGATAACCACGCTCCAGTCGCTCAAAAACACCCCGATCTTCTGCGAAAAAATCAAACGGACTGGCATAATTTCTCAAGGCTAAAAATAATTCTGCCGGAGGAATGTGTAAGTCATCAACCGTTGTGCCGTAACCATTATAATTCACATAAGTGCCCAGTTTTTCCAGTTGATTTCGTTGTGAACCGCCCAAACCAGAAGCCGTACTCAGTGCATCAGCCACTTGTTTCAGGTTATCGCCATAGGCCCCGACAATCGCCCAGTGCTGGAACCTGGCTTGCAGATACCGATTTACAATGGTGCTAGTACAGCAGCCCGCAGCAGTATTGATGTGAGTCGTGAGATTGTTATGTTGTGGTATCTCATGGCCCGCAAAGTGGTGGTCGAAATAATCAACTTTCGCGCCCTGCCCCAAGATTTTTGCCAAACCCTCACGATTACTGTCGAGTGAAATATCCAGCACAGTGACCCGATCACCCTCCTTGGCTTCCACGCGAGACGTCAGCTTAATATCCCGCTTGACACCCGTGACTAACTCACTGTCAACGGGATTAGCATTTCGTAGCTGGATTAACGCACAAATGCCATCAGCATCACCGTTGAACACATCAATGTATTTCATCTACCCGCATCATGATCAAGTGGTACAAGTCTCTACCATAGGTGTTTGCTGCCTTGGACTCAATAAGAATTTAGTAACCCCGCTCACTTCTGCTACTATCCCGCAGTTTTCACAATGCTATTTCTCAGACTTGGGACGGTAATGACTGAATGCCTGGATTAAACCCACAACAACAATTAGCCGTTGAGCATATTGGCTCACCCCTGTTAGTACTGGCAGGTGCCGGTAGTGGTAAAACACGGGTGATTACCCAAAAAATCGCCTGGTTAATCCGTCAGGCAGGCATACCCGCCAAGCATATCGCTGCCATCACGTTTACCAATAAAGCTTCACGGGAAATGAAAGAGCGGGCATCGGAATTGCTAAGCAAGGAAGAAGCCAAGGGGCTAACCGTCGCCACCTTTCATAATCTGGGCTTACAGATTATTCGCCGTGAATATAAGACGCTGGGTTATAAGCCCGGTTTTAGCATTTTAGATGCCCAGGATACTGGCACGATCATCAAGGAACTGATGATGCGCGATGAAGATGCCACAGAGCCAGATGAGGATTTGCGCTGGATTATCTCTCGCTGGAAAAACGACTTTGTATCACCGACAAAAGCGCTTGAACTGGCCATGACTCCCAATGAACTGCTTGCGGCCAAGGTTTACCAACGCTACCAACGTCAACTAAAAGCCTATAATGCCCTCGACTTTGATGACTTAATTGTATTGCCCGTACAACTATTTGACTCACATCCTGACATTCTGCAAAAGTGGCAAAACAAACTGCGTTATCTGCTGGTAGATGAGTATCAGGATACCAATCACTGCCAGTATAAAATGGTGCGCCAGTTGGCGGGGGCACGGGCTGAATTAACCGTAGTCGGTGATGATGACCAATCCATTTATGCCTGGCGCGGCGCGCGGCCAGAGAACATAAACCAGCTACAAAGCGACTATCTGACATTAAAGCTGATCAAGCTGGAGCAAAATTACCGCTCCACCTCCAGCATTCTGGAAAGTGCCAACCATTTGATCGCCAACAACCCGCACTTATTTGATAAGAAACTGTGGAGTGCCTTGGGGCATGGCGACAAAATCCGCATAATCCCCTGCCGCACTGCTGAGCATGAAGTTGAGCGCGTGGTTGGCGAAATTATGAAATACCATTTTCGTGATCGTGCGGAGTATCGGGACTTTGCTGTGTTGTACCGCAGTAATCACCAAAGCCGCCTGTTCGAGCGTTACCTTCGGCAAAATAGTATCCCTTACAAGATTAGTGGCGGAACCGCGTTTTTCTCCCGCGCCGAGGTAAAGGACACCCTCGCCTACATTCGCCTAATTAGTAATCCCGCTGATGATGCTGCCTTTCTTCGTGTCATCAATACGCCCAAACGCGAAATTGGTGCGACGACGTTAGAAAAACTGGGCGATTATGCCAACGAACGCGGAGTCAGCTTGTTCACCGCATCCACTGAAATGGGGTTGGCTTCACAGCTTACCGAACGTGGGCGCTCCCGCTTAGCGATGTTTTGCCAATGGGTGAATGACCTATCTTATGCCAGCCGCGACATGGAGCCACATGAGGTAGTGAAAAAAGTAGTGAGCGATGTGGATTATTATGAATGGCTGCAAACCACCAGTAGCTCACCCAAAATGGCCGACCGGCGCATGGAAAATGTGCAGGAAATCATTGACTGGATTAAGCGTATTTACAACGAAGGTGAAGGCAAGCACCAAGACTTGGCAGATATCGTGGCACACATGAGCTTAATGGATATTCTGGAACGTAACCAGGAAGAAAGTGACCCTGACGCGGTGAGCCTAATGACCCTGCATACCTCCAAAGGGCTTGAATTTCCTTATGTTTTTCTGGTGGGTATGGAAGAAGACATCCTCCCTCATGCCAATTCGCTGGAAGATAATGGCCTGGAAGAAGAACGCCGTCTGGCCTATGTGGGCATTACCCGCGCCCAGAAACATCTCACCATCAGCTTTGCCAAAACTCGCAGTCAGTTCGGAGAAAAAATTACCTGCGAACCCAGCCGCTTTTTGGACGAATTACCTGAGCAACACGTCGAATGGGAAAACCGTGTCGTGGTATCCAAAGAACAGCAGCAAGCAACCGCCAACAGCTTTATCGACAATCTGCAAAGTATGTTGGATGACTAGGTTGATAAGAGCGATTACTTTATTTTTTAATTAATTTTTGAACTATTTGCTCATCCAGGTTATCATGGCCAGAGTCATTAATTTGACTTATCATAAAAATAATTAAACTTATAATAAAAAGGGCTAGATATGACAACAGCAATAATTAAAAATAAAACTGCAGCCTCACGGGCATCAACCGTTAGTTCACCATTAAGCAACCCAAGCCCCGGTACAGGCCTGACCGCCTTTTGCAATGAGGGGAGATATTATTCTCACTCTACAGCCATGGTGAATAACCTGAAGCCCAGAGTAGAGGGTTACCCTGCTTATCTTGAAAAAATAAAAAAATCAATTGAGGCAGAACAAGACTCGGCAAAACGAGCAGCACTCCAAAAAAAATTAAAATCTCAAACACAGCGGTATGAAAATTACAAAAAACAACTCGCTAAATATGAAAAGTATCATAATAACTCTAAAGCCAACATGGATACCCTAGACAGGGATCAAAATGTTTTCAGGACGATTAATAAGCCCATCAAATCACTTTACACCATTGATGATGAAAGTCTGGTTCGCTATCAAAAGTACAAGAAAAATCAGGACCCTGATTATGATATTGATAAACCGACAGAAGCTGAGCCTTTTACATTTTCATTAAATAAACCAGTTAACCTGACAGATAACAAAATAGATGATTTCATCAGGATTCAATCTAGTTATATAACACTAGATAACCTCACCCTGATTGATGACCGCGCTTTACTGCCTAATCCAAATAATGATAAAAATATCAACGCACATTGGGATGCTATTCAACTTATACCTCAGAAAGAGATAGTAAAAACGTCACATGGTAAAGCTGCATTTGATCAAATGGCAGGCGCTATGATTAACAATCTGACTATTACCAATAATAAAATAATTGGTTATAAAACCCCACTTCAAGGAATTTTCATGAGTGATGGTTTGGTTAAGGATATAAATATTAAAAATAATACTCTACTCACACAAGGTGGTCACTCAATTACTCTAACGGGTGTGACAGGTAGCAATAGCAATATTAGCAATAATAACTTTCTAAAATTTTCTAATACTCCCACACCTGTGATTCAGCTTGATCCTTTTCGTATAGGAGGGAACATGTTGAGAGAGGGCCTGGTCTATGTGACGGGATTTGATGGTACAAGCCTTAACTATGGTAGTGTTGAACATAGTAATAATAAGCTCTACACCATGCCGAACTCAGAGAAAGCTAATGTTTCCAGAGGAATCATTAATTTTACTAAAAGCACGTCAGAAAAAAGTGTGAACTTAATTGATAATCGTCAGTCCATACCTGATAAGTATAAACTTGATTCTGTAGCCTTGACAGAATTTAGGTATGCAGATTTTAAGAGTGCTTGGTTTAGTGCGACCATAGCCAGTTTCGCAAATGATGATCCTGAAGGTTTACAAGGGTTGCGGAACTGGCTAGGTGGTATTGGTAGTAATTATCATGTTAGTCTGGCAAACCAGATTTTAAATGATGGCTCTTTGCGAAATACGTCGATATCTATGCTGCGATCTACATTATTACGTGTTTGGATTTTAAAAAGAGTTGCACTAAGGCATGGGAATATAATCAGTGCTACTTTTAGCAATACTATAGATAGAAGAAAATGGGAGGATATTTTTAAAAAATATTTATTGCGTGGCTTAGAAATTACTAATTAAACTCACAAAAGACACTGGGTTATTTATACCCAGTGTCTTTTAAACAATTAAAGGTAGAATGAAAAAATTGAATATTATTTTTAAAATGGCTTTATTTTTTTTTATAACCAATCTTTCTTTTGCCAATGGTAGTGGTGATCTTTCATACGTCTTTAATAATAATACTATGAAGCGGCAGCAAGCATCAAAAGGTGTTATTTCTGCTGTAGCTGATTATGAAAAGCATAATCCAAGCCCTAATACCTTGAGCTCAGATAGACTATCAGACTGTAAGTTAGAGGCCCGATACTTTGAACTGGGAGATGGAGACCAAACCAATGAGTGGTTAATCTCAACACCTCCGGAATGCTCGGTTCATGGAATCGCCACTCATTGGATAATCAGAAATATCAATGACAAGCTTTATGTATTAGTTAGCAGTAGGGGTAGAGGAGTATTAATTTCTGACATCAAAGATAATAGCTTTCCATCAGGAGGGCTGGAAATAATGTTTAGTATGTACGCACCTTTACCTGATGATATTAGCTCCGAGGTTATAAAAACAACAAAAATGAGATGCCTGCATTCTTTGGACTGGCTCATTTCCGAAACCCCCAAACCAAGTTTCAACAATGATATAGCCATGGTAGCTGTTGTTGACGACTCTATTGACCCATCAATTCATGGCTATGTAGGGCAATTGTCAGAAGATGCAGAAAAACACTCTCCATCAATAAAAAAACAGATGTTGGCGGATAAGCCCTTTCTATGCAGTGAGTATTATTGATGACTTGGGGTGACTACATAAGCGAGGATGCCGGGTAAGATGTGACCGTCGTGAATATTCTCTGCATGACTCACTACGCCGACAATTGAGAGCCTGATTTACAAGCTTGGTCTCCTGCTAAAAGCAAGCTCATGCGGCTTCACGAGCTAATTCAGGAAAATGCCAAAGGGCTTGAGCAGGAAGCTTGTTTGATAGGAAGCATTGAGTGATCATAGCGACTATTAACAAATCAATGCTGCCAATCTCGCGGATCAACCTTGTAATATGCCATTAACTCATCAAATAAAGCAGAATGCTGCTGTTTCATTTGTTCAGGCTTTTTCAAAGAAAGTCTCGGTCACTACCGCGAAAAACTCCGCAGGCTCGGTTGCACCATATTTATCAATCAAGGTGGGATCACCCTGATACACCGCTTGCTGCAAGCGATTAAATTCATCCGTAAATACCTTGGACCACTGCTCAGAACGCGATGCACTGCCCATAAAAGGCGCCCCATTGGTCGCTCCCGACTCATGGTCTAACTGATGGGCAAATTCATGAATGGCGACATTGGCACCATCGTGAAAGTTTTTATTGCCTTGTAACACATCCTGCCAAGACAATACGACCTTGCCATTACTCCACGACTCACCCAGCAGGCCACGATTACTATTCGTCGGTAAACCCGCTTCATCAAAGGTTTCCCGCTGTACCAAAAACGCACTTGGGTAGATCAAAATGTATTTTAGTGCAGCATACACGTCTGTCTCCCGATTCAGCACCAGCAAACAGGCCGAGGCCGCGACGGTTACTTTCACCTCGTCCGTGATTTCCTGTCCAGCACAACCAATAAAGGTTTTTTCATGGATAAACTGTTTAATGCGCCGTTTGAGTTGCATTTGTAAATCGGTCGGCATACGGCGATAAACAGGAAGATTGTGCATTAATGTCTTTCGCCATGTTGCAGGGAATGGCTCATCAATTGCGCGTGATAGCTTGTAACGTGGCCAAGCAAAAACAACAACCGCTCCTGCAATAATCAACAGCAATAAAATCAGGGAAGTATCTGGCATTTTCATTATCCGTGTCGCACGTTGTCCGTGCATGAGCCTAGATGATTCGGCCTGATTCGTGAATTTCAAGGTCATTGGTCGATTGCTTTTCGCGAGGCAATATCGGATAGTTTGGCTTCATCCGCCCGTCTCTTGAAAGGAATATGCCAATGGAAGCCTTCGGTGTCCTGAACTTCATGACCTATTTATTAGGAACAGTGTTGATTATTTTGCTCCCCGGCCCTAATTCGCTGTACGTATTGGCTTTGTCCGCCCAGAAAGGTGTAAAGATGGGCTGGCGGGGTGCATTTGGTATATTCCTTGGCGACTTTATTCTAATGTTGGCTACTGCTGCGGGGGCAGTGACACTACTGACCACCTACCCCATGTTATTTAGTATCCTCCAGTATATCGGAGCGGCTTATCTTGCCTATATCGGCGCAAAGTTAATCTGGTCAGCAATACAAACATGGCCGAAGCATCAAGACGTGCAAGCCGTAATGAATGAGGCCAGTGAGCAAAAGCTGGGCAAAGAAGCCCCTTTTCGCAAGGCGTTGCTAGTCAGTCTTTTAAACCCCAAAGCGATTTTATTTTTCCTATCATTCTTTATGCAATTTGTTGACCCAGCATACCCAAGTCCAGCCGTACCTTTTATGATTCTAGCGGTTACGTTACAAATCTGTAGTGCGGTTTATTTGACAACCCTAATCTATGCCGGAAATTATCTAGCTGAAGCCTTTCGCAAGCGCAAAAAACTAAGCGCCGTGTCAGCCGGAGGCACGGGGGCTGCATTTATGGGCTTTGCTGTTAAATTGGCCAGTGCATCCGCACTTAGCTGAGTAAAGCTATGCAGATTAAACCGCATCGTGTACACATAGCGAGCAAGTCATAATGCCGAACCATTTTCGATGGCATACCGACACCCGCCTACATTGGCCGTCACAATCGGCCACTCAGCATACTTTCGATAGCTTGCATGACAACACCGCTACGCCACATGAGATCATGTTGATTTCCGATGCTTGCAGCGTGACGTGCTTTACTGCGTTGCAATATGCGATCCAGCATCGTCGAGCGTTTTGTATCCACCCGCAAAATGCCTCATTTTCAGCGACAATACCGCCCCAAAAGGAAACTGATGGCTATTTTCAAACAATCAGTTCTGGCTCATCCGGAACTCCCAAGCGTATTCGACGCACGCAAGCCTCTTGGATCACAAGCTTTCAAATCAATACAACACAGGCACAAATAACGCCTGAAGACAGCTATGCCATATTGGGAAAGCTGTCGCACTCTACGCCGCTATACGCCACACTTGAAGCCGCTCATATCGGGGCAGATATTCATGTTTTAAGTGATTTAAGGCCAGACCACCAACGGCAGGCATTAAGCCATTTACAATCGACCATTTTATACGCCACGCCTACCCAATTGCGTTTGCTGTGTAAACAACGACATCATCATGTGCCCGAACGGTTTGCCGTGCGCCTGATTTTATCCGGTGGCGGTAAACTGGATGCCCATACCGCCGCTTTAGTTCATCAAACCTTTGTCGGCGCCACCGTGATTGAGTTTTACGGGGCGGCGGAAACCAGTTTTATCACCCTGAGCGACCACCATACGCCCATAGGTTCGGTGGGAAAGGCGTACCCCAAGGTACAAATACGCATTGATCCACCGGATACAGATGGCGACCTGGCAGGAAAAATTTGGGTTAAAAGCCCCTATTTATTCACTGATTATGCGGTTAGCAACAGCCTTGAGCCACCCAAATACGCCGCAACATGGCGTGATGGTTTTCTAAGTGTTGGTGAGTATGGCTATCAGGATAAACAAGGCTATTTATTTTTATCCGGCAGGCAGTCGCGGCGTATCAACATTGCCGATCAACTGGTGCATCCTGAGGAAATTGAGCTGCTATTGCTGGCAAATCCGGCTGTTGAGCAATGCGCTATCGTGCCTGTAACTGACACCCAGCGCGGCCAAGTGCTGATGGGGCTTGTGGTACTTAGTTGTGAAACAATGTCCGCGGATAATATTTGCCAAGAGTTATTGGCAACACTGCGCCAGCAACCTGGTAATCTGATCACACCTCGTAAGCTTTTCCCTGTGGAGTCACTGCCCAAGCTGGCCTCGGGCAAGGTGGACTTGGTGGCAGCGACTGAACTGGTACGCTCACTGTATGAAGCAACATAATTATATCATCGCCGCTAAACGCTCTGCCGTTGTCCCGCGTGACACACTGTTTGCTGATTTGGACATCCATGAGCTTGGCGCACCTGTCATTCAGGCATTGCTGGCAGATAACAACATTTCCCCTGCACGGATTGATGAACTCATTGTTGCCAATGCGCTCGGTGCTGGCGGTAATCCAGCGAGGCTCATTGGCTTGGCGGCGGGTTTGGCAGAACGTATCGGTGGACTCAGCATAGACCGGCAATGTTGTGGTGGATTGGATGCGCTGTTGGTGGGTAGCGATATGCTGAGTGCAGGACGCGCTTCGCTGGTCATTGCAGGAGGTGCTGAATCATACTCGCGTCGCCCCAAACGCTTACGTAAACTCACAACGAGTGATATGGGCAGTGAGCAATGGCAGGCTTATGAGCGGCCACCCTTTACCCCTTGGCCCACACGCGACCCTGATATGTCGGCCGCAGCGGAGGAAATTGCGCAACGGTATGACATTTGCTTTGAACAACAAAATGACTGGGCCGTAGCAAGTCACCAAAAGGCTTTGGCTGCCCACGAGCGGCTGCGCGCAGAGATTGTGTCAATTAAAGGCGTTTGCCACGATTCGTTTGCCCGTCGCTTAAAGCCCGCCGTGTGCAAGCGTTCCCCCAGAATCATTGGCAGTATTTCAGCGGCAAATACCGCTGTTGCGGCGGATGGTGCTGCCTTCTGTTTGCTGGCTGGAGCCGATATTGCAGAACAATACCCCAAACCCAAGTTACGGATTCTCTCCGGCTGTACCGTAGGTGCTGACCCTTTCCTGCCAGGCCTGGCACCTGTACCAGCGATTCGGGCAGCCTTGCGTGATGCTGGTATCAAGGCGGAGGACTTGCAATGTGCCGAAATTATGGAAGCGTACGCGGTACAAGCGATTGCCTGCATTCAACAAAGTGGCATCAAACCTGAGATTTGTAATTTAGGAGGTGGCGCACTATCGAGGGGACATCCGATTGGAGCATCCGGTGCGATTTTAATCAGCCGTCTTTTCACGGAATTACAGCATAATGGCGGTGGGATTGGCTTGGCGGCTATTGCGGCGGCTGGCGGGCTAGGAACGGCGCTTGTGGTGGAGTATCTGGAGTGACACAAGTACCTGAATATTGTGTGGTTTATCGCCGAGCCTGTAAATCTAAGTGTGCATCTGCCACTTATTAATTGCTGAGTTGGGCCAATGTTGGTAAATCACTTGTCATCAAAACCATAAAACATCGTGAAATTCTCCAGCGGCTCACGTTCTGTCACAACAGTATTGACCGGATGTTGAGTATCGGCATAGCCCAGTGCGATACCACACACCACCATTTCATTGTCTGGCAGTTGCAGATAATCGTGCGCGATGTCCGCATAATTAGCCAAAGCGCCAATGCCGGTACTGCTTAATCCCCGACTTTCTGCACTGGCAAACAGGCTCATAATGGCCATTCCCAAGTCCATAAAGCAGCCTTTCCCCATGCTTGGGTCAATGGTCACGACAATGCCAACCGGTGCGTCAAAAAAGCGGTAGTTCAATGCGAACTGTGCATTCCTTGCCGCCTTATCTTTACGTTCGATGCCAAGTGCCTGGTAAAGCGCCCGCCCTGCCCCAAACTGGCGCGCCCGCAGGTGCCTGGCCATTTTTTTGGGAAAGTAGGAATACTCAGCTACCGGTTCACGCTGTATATCGCTTGCCTGCACCAACTGCTCAACCAAGCCCGTTAACGCCTCACCAGTCAACACATGAAAACAACCCGGCTGTAAATTGCCACCACTGGGCGCACGTCGAGCAATTTTCAGCAGTACCTCCAGCGTTTCCCGAGCCACCGGATCGGGCAAATAAGCCCGAACCGATCGACGCCGATTTAATACTGTTTCTATTTCAGTCAGCTTCATGACGCGAAAAGACGCTATCTGGTCTGGCTTTAAACAGTGCCGCAGTTATCAAACCAGCCAATACCGCTTTGATGACATCACCGGGAATAAAGGCCGTCACTAGTTTGGCAGCACCCAGCATTGGCTTATCCAAGGTGTAAGCCATGCCAACAATACCGAAGATATACATGACAATGATGCAGCCAATCACCGATGCAATCGTGGCAACAACGGCTAAGGCAGGAGTTCTAACACGCTCAACAATCCAGCCGGTCACAAATGCTGAAATCGGCCAGCCAATCAGAAAGCCAACCGAAGGCGTTGCCAATAGCCCAATACCACCACGACCGCCGGATAATAATGGCAAGCCGATTAGGGTAAGACCCAAAAATAACAGTACAGCCAGTGCACCGCGCTTTGCTCCAAGAATCGTACCACACAGCATAACCCCCAAACTCTGTGCGGTAATGGGAACTCCAAAAGCCAATGTCAGTTTGGGAATCAGTCCCAGCGCCGCAATCAGTGCCGCAAAAAGTGCGATAAATACAACATTTCTTTCCATCTGCTCTACTATCCTCTGTCGTGTGTTATGAAAATTGTGCGTGATAAAAAATTCGGTTATGGCTTGGTTCGTGCGCCACCACGAGCTTTTAATGCTTCAGCCACCCGCTCAGCATCATCAATTGCCACGATGGTCAAGGGGAAAATCAACCGCCAGCTAGGGCGGGAGGTAGCTCGCAGTCGCCAAGCCTCTGTCAGCTTCGTTCCTTTTTCAATTAATATCGGCGTAAAGCGCACCACCAATGCAATCGCCATTTCAATTGGTCGAGTACTGATGCCTAATTTTCTGAGCGGCAACATGGCACGGTGAGCGAGCGCAATCAGGTCAGTTAGTCTGGATGTCATCGTCATTAAATTAGACAAGGCCACGATGGTGACCAGCCTCAGCACAATGCTTATGCCTTGCAAGGTGGTATCGGTAATGGCGTGCCAAATAAAAATAATGAGCGCCATTGGCCATAAAAACCAAATCCGCTTAAAACCTGTACTAAAAAAGCGTTTACCACCCACGAAATACAGGCCAACACAGACACATAAGGCAATGAGCTGCACCAGTAAATCATCACAAAGGAATAAGCCCAATGAGCTAATACAAACCGCCAGAAACTTCCAGCTCAGCGGAACACGATGCCAAGGCGTGCGAACCGGCGACTCAAAGGATAACATTCGTTTGCCCTAAGGTTTGCATGTGTTGCCTAAATACCGGAAAGACCTCAGAAGGGGTGCCATCCAGTTTGAGCTGGCCATTGTCAATCCACCAAATACGCTCATAGTCGCTCAATGTCTCAAGGTGATGACTAATGTGGATCAGCGTCGCATCCACATCCTGCAGATAGCGATTAAGCTGTAAGGTGGTGGGTATATCAAGCCCTGCATACGGCTCGTCCAGCACAATCAACTTGGGCTTCATCAGCAAAATAGCCATCAGGCAGACAAAGTGTCGCTGTCCTTGTGACAAAGTACTAATCGAACGCTGTAGCCAGTCTTGCATACCGAAGGTTTCCAGCAACGCCTTTACCTCGGCAATGGCCTGTGCTTTTTTCTGTCCCATTTGCTGCAAACCAAAGATCAACTCTTCTTCAACCGTTGGAAAAATGACCTGATGATCTGGATTCTGAAATAACATGCCCACCGTATGAATCGCTTGCTGGCGGTCGTTTGCCACATCAACACCGTTGATTGTCACCGTGCCACTACTGGGCTTTATCAAACCACATAATAAACGTGCAAGGGTTGACTTTCCTGAGCCATTTCTTCCGACTACACCGATCCTCCGCTCATTCGCCTCAAGCGTGAGTGATTTCAACAGTAGCGAGTCACCAGCAACGTAGCACACATCGAGAAATTGAATGATTGCGGTTGATGAAGGCTTAACCATTACGTCCAGATATTTTGTGTCGGGATTTTTGTGGTGGCGATAGTATCATAGCGTGCCAACATGCGCACGATTGGGTCACAAAAAATACTGAAAACACCCTGTCTGGTGTACCATGCATCGCCTGCTATAAAAGTTAACCAGCGGGTTGATTCTCATGTTATTAAATTTTCAAGCCATACTGCCGTTATTTCTGGTGATCATGCTGGGTTATGTCGCCAAACTAACCATCTTTGATAACAAGATGCTACCGGGGCTGAATCAGTTTGTTTACTTTTTAGCAGTGCCCGCCTTGCTGTTTAAGGCTGCCAGTGAAGCCCCTGTTGAAAGCTTAATTAATCCCAGCGCACTGGGCGCTTTTGTTGTGGGAGTCGTCGCAACGGCAGCAATTACCATTGTAGGGAGCCGCTTTTTGTTTAATGTGCGTGAGGCCGAGCAGTTAGTGTTGCGTGCCTTAAACGGTACATTTGCCAATTATGCGTACATGGGCATTCCACTGACCTTTGCGATATTGGGTGAGAAAGACCACGTCGCCACAATCAGTATTATTCTTGCGGGTAATCTCTTACTGATAGGTGGCGCCCAATTATTGTTGGAAACAATCCGGCAACAGGCGCTGGGAATCAAGCCAGTATTATCCATTTTGGATCGCGCGTTACTGCGTAACCCCATTTTTATTTCAACCATACTGGGATTTATTGTCTCAGCAAACCAAATAACCCTGCCAACCGCTATTCAACGTTCACTGGAGATGCTGGCACCTGCAGCAGTTCCTGTGGCTTTGTTTTGCTTAGGTGCCAGTTTGCAGTTCAGCAAAACAAACATTGTATTATCCGAGTTGGGCTGGATGATTCTGGTGAAGCTTTGTATTCATCCCGCACTCACACTCGCCGCATTTTGGATACTCGGTGTCAATGATCCCGTTTGGTTAATGGTCACGGTGTTGCTGACCTCCCTGCCCACCGGCGCCCTAGCGCATGTGGTGGCGCTTAAATATGATATTTTTGAAAAAGAAACCTCACAGATTGTGGTGGTGACCACGATATTTTCATTAATCAGCGTCACGATCTGGATGAGTTGGTTGCAATAATACTGTGCGATGGATGGCATCTATCTCTGGTAAGTCAATATAATCGAACGAAACTATCTCAAACACAAATAAGCAATGAAGCTATTTCAGTTACAACTTTTGAAAACAGTGCTTAACAACGGCCTGAATATCTCACGGGCTGCGGATCAACACTTTGTTGTGCAAAGTGCCGTCAGCCGACAACTGAGTTTGCTGGAAGCAGAGCTGGGAGTCCCCTTGTTTGAGCGCAAAGGCAAGCGCTTGTTAAGACCGACACCACTAAGTCTAGCCATTGTTCGGGAGGTGGATGCGATTGAATTATCACTGGAGAACATTCGTGCCATTAGCGATGACTTTCGGGATGGCCGTCAGGGGGATATTCGCATTGCAACCACCCACATGCAGGCGAAGTATTTCCTTCCGCCGGTATTAAATGAATTTCGGCAGCGTTATCCAAAAGTCAAAGTGCATTTTCTACAAGGCAATCCCCGCCAACTGGTTCAAATGCTCCATGACAATGACGCTGACATCGCTATTTGTACCGAAGAAATTGCTGATGATAAGGCGCTCACCAGCCATTTTTGCTACACATGGAACCATGTCCTGATTCTTCCAGAGGGGCATGAATTATGTGAAGGAGAGTTAAGCCTTGAGCGCATTGCCCAATACCCCATACTCACCTACGTGCTCGGCTTCACCGGACGCTCCAAAATCGAAACTGCCTTTAAAAAACAGAAACTCACCATTGATACCAGCTTTTCTGCAACGGATAGTGATGTCATAAAAAGCTATGTGAGACTGGGTTTTGGTGTTGGGATTATTTCTGGCATTGCACATATTCCAGAGGAATCTCAGGGCTTGGTAATGCGAGACCTTTCTGCATTTTTTCCAGAATCTATTACCCGCATTGCCTATATGAAAAATAAGCACCTTAAAAGCTATCTCATTGATATAGTGGATATTATGAAACAGAAGGGTCAACTAATCAGCTCCTGAAAGATAACCCATTAAGGCCATATCTCCTCCGTGTTTCTTACACTTCCCTACATGAGTACCGATTGGCTACCCTATCCCATTGTAAATCCCGGTAGAACCTGACGATCAAACTCATTATAAAATTATTTTTTGTGTCATCACATCAGGCTCACCGAGAACATAACCGATGTCCATGGAGTGGTGTATTGCCTAGCCTCATCGCGGATAGCATCATGGGGGAAATGCTAAAGGCCAAGCAATCTCGGGGCACGGTTAGCGCTGTTTTTAACCAAAATGCAAGTGGATTGGTCATGCTACAGCACAAAGCACTGTACCTGACAGGTGACGGCCGAATAATTATTATTTGAAGTAACTCAGCGACACGCAGTGAATAAGAAAGGAAGTCGAAATAAAACGCGTTTCGTAAAATCCTTTTTATCTACAACGTGTTTGTCATGTGTCGTGGCACAGCCTTAACGTTATCTGAATTTAGCTGCTCATCATCCCAGTTAGCGACAAAGTGAATGAAATCGGGGATAAGCTGTCATTCGATTAAAAATTAATCATCAGAAAGTGGTCAACCCACTAAACCACCTCGTGCTAAACTCTGCCCCCATGACAATAAAACACATCAACAGACCATGAAACAAGCTGGAACGACGCTCAGGCGGGTATTGGCAGCCCTGGTTGCTATCTCCTCTGTCCTGTTACTGCTGTTTATCTTCTTTGCCACCCGTAGTGTGCTTGACATCTGGGCGCGATTACAGGAGTTGCCTGCAGGCATTTTTTACACCTATATGGTGCTGATTGCCGCGTTTGTCTTAGGCGCTATCTGGTTGATCTGGCGGCTGCTTAAACCGGTCAAGGTGGCAACGCTGTCAGATAATGACAACATCAGTAAAGAAATCGTACTGGAGGATATTGAACACGCCGAAAAGCAAGGCATGGATACCGCGCAGCTTCGCCGTGAGCTGGAGGAGCTGGAAGCCAGAAAGGAAGCTGGCATTATTTATGTTGCATTGTTTGGCAATGTGAGCACCGGCAAGAGTTCTATCATTAAAAGCCTGCTGCCAGATGCAGATGTAGATATTCATGTGCGCGGTGGCTCGACTCAGGATATTGCCCGCTACACATGGACATCAAGCTCCGGTGATAAGCTGGTCTTGACTGATCTACCCGGCAGAAATGAAGCCGACGGTACATTGGATGCGATAGCGAATGATGAAGCAGTACGCGCACAACTGGTTATTTATGTCACTGACTCCGACCTTTCCCGAACCCAGTTTAATGACATTCAGGCATTGCAGAGCTTTGGCAAGCCGCTGATTGTGGCGCTGAATAAAAGTGACCGCTATAACGATGAAGAACGGCAGCTACTCTGGGATCGCTTTAACGAACGAATGCACGGTGAAACCACCTTGGTATTTGTTCAGTCTGGTGGCGAAGAAGAAGTGATTCGCATTGACAAAAACGGCATGGAGTCAGTCCATACCCGCCCCCGCAAACCTAAGATTGACGAGCTATCCGCGGCGCTTCAAGAAGAAATCGATACCCAAAGTGGTCTGTTGGACAATTTGCGCGATGCCTCGGTTTTCGTGCTGGTCAAGCAAAAGCTGGACTCGGAGAAAGTCGCATTCCGCCAGACAAAAGCCGCTGAGATTGTCAAAGGTTACACCCGCAAAGCTGTACTGGGTGCGATGGCCTCTGTCAGTCCCGGTGCCGACTTAGTGGTTCAGGGCTATCTGGGGACACGCATGGTCAAAGACTTATGCGAACTATACAACGCACCTGTTAAGCAACTGGACATCGATAAATTTTTAGACTTCAGCCAGGATCAGCTCAAGAAAAGCGTTCCACTGATATTGGCCGTTGCCGGTAATGGCTTAAAGGCATTTCCGGGCATTGGCACGGTTGCTGGAGGCTTGGTACACGCCGTTGCTTACGGAATGATTTTTGATGCACTGGGTAAATCAGTGACCAAGACGCTGGAACAACGTGGTCAACTGCGCGCAGCACCGGCTGCCCTGACTTTTAAGGAGATGTTGAGTGAAAATCTGGAATCACGTGCAAAGCTATTTGCCAAGCTGGTTTTCGAGCAACGACAAGACCAATCCTGACGGCGAACCCACAACAGACACGGCTACGCACGAACACTCACCGATCAGACACGGTGACAACCATCTGGATCTTGCCAAGGAAAGCCTGAGCCAGTTGCTTAATGATGAACGAGTACCTGCGTCCGTACGAAGTGGCCTGCAACATGAGTATCAACGCATCCGGCAAATGCTGGATAAACTGGAACAAGGTCAACTTCACATCGCCGTCTTTGGCCGCGTCAGCGTGGGTAAATCCTCGGTGCTGAATGCACTGATTGGTCACGAAGCCTTTAGCGTCAGCCTGCTACATGGGGAAACCAAAACCGCCGACATGGAGGCTTGGCAAGAAGTCGATGCCGGAGGCGTGTACCTGATTGATACCCCGGGAATTAATGAGATTGATGGTGAATCCCGCGAAGCCTTGGCACACGAAGTGGCCAATCGCGCAGATTTATTGCTGTTTGTGGTTGACAGCGACTTAACCGATGTTGAGTTAAAAGCATTACACACCGTAGCAGAAACCAAGCGCCCGATTATATTGGTGGTCAATAAGGCCGATCAGTACAACGACAAGCAAAAGCTGGAATTGCGTGCCATTATTCGTGACCGTGTTGGTGGCATTATCGCACCGGAAAATATCGTTTTTACTGCCGCCTCCCCCGGTATGCAAATTATTATCCGTGAAGATGAATTTGGGAATGAACACGAATCCACCCGCCAGCGTCCGGTGGATATTATTAATTTAAAAACACGCCTGTGGGATATTATCGAAGCCGAGGGAAAGACACTTTCTGCACTGAACGCTTCACTGTTTGCCGGAAACCTGAGCGAGCAAGTGGGTGAGCGTATGCTGGAAGTGCGTAAAGAAATTGGCGAACGCATCATTCACATCTATTGCATGGGTAAAGGTGTCGCCGTGGCATTAAACCCTATTCCAATTGCCGACTTAGTTGCCGCTGCCGCCATCGACGTCGGCATGATTATTCATTTATCACGTATATACGGGCTGCCCATGAGCAAAACAGAAGCCGGTGAGCTGATTAAAAGTATCGCAGCACAAATGGTCTTGCTTTACGGCTCATTCTGGGCGGTGAACCTTGCATCCTCGGCACTGAAAATATCAACCGTTGGCTTATCGACAGTACTCACTGGAGCGGCTCAGGGTGCAATTGCCTGGTACAGCACATTGGTGATTGGACGTGCCGCAGAAAACTATCTTGCTAAGGGAAAATCTTGGGGTGATAGCGGGCCAAAACTAGCCGTGGCGGAAATTCTCGATAGCCTCGACCGCGACTCAGTTATGAAAGAAGCCAAAGAAGAAATTATGATGTATTTAAAACAAGGTAAAAAATAACATGCAGCTTAACCGAAGCATCACAAATAAACTGGGACGTATTATTGGCGCAATCGTGGTGGCCGCATTGGTGGGTGGCTATAACTATCTGTTTAAAGATGATGGTGGCAGTAGTCTCAATACCAGCCAGTTCCCTGCTAAAGCCGATTCGGCCGCTACTCCGAATGTTGATAACCAGGCGGCGCTTTTAAAGAAAATCCGCTCGGCCAAGGAAGATGTCAACTCACAGTTCTGGATGACCACTGAAGCGACGGTGATTAAAAACCTCAAAGATGATACCAAAGGCAGTCAGCATCAAAAATTCCTTATCCGACTCGCGCCAGATGTGACCTTATTGGTTGCCCATAACATTGATTTAGCGCCGCGCGCGCCTGTGCAAAAAGGTGATGTTATCAAGATCAGAGGACGCTATGAGTGGAATCATCGTGGCGGTGTTTTGCACTGGACGCACCATGATCCCAAGGGTAGGGAACAAGGGGGTTATATTTATGCGGGTGGGAAGTTTTATAAGTAGTCATTCCTAAAAAACCTGCCTGACAAGATTAATGTGGTTTCTGGACAGAGTGGTATGGATGTTCGAAGGATTGTATGATACTGAGAAAACAACATTAAAATAAATCACACCACAAAATAATCACGGAGAACGTTCAATGGCTGAAAGTACCGATAAACTCAGAGATGTTTCCGAAACCATGCTGATTACCGTTTGGGCACGTGCAGTTGAAACCGAACGCAACGGTGGCTTGATTCAAGACCCTGCCGCGGTAGAAATACTCAAGCATATCGACTATGACTTTAGCGCGTTTAACAAAGTAACAATGAGCCAGGTCGGCTGTTGTATTCGTGCTAATGTGATGGATAGGCAGGCCCAAGCCTTTCTTGACCGACATCCCGATGCTGTGGTTATTCAATTGGGTGCTGGCTTGGATACACGTTATCATCGCCTGAATTGCCCGGATATTACGCATTGGTATGATTTGGATTTACCCGAAGCGATAGATATTCGCCGACAACTTTGCCCGACACATCCAAACAACACACTGCTGTCGATGTCGATGCTGGAAGAAGCGTGGATAGGCATGGTGTTGGCTCATAATAAACCCGTTCTGATTATTTGTGAGGGCGTATTGATGTATTGCGATGAGGCCGAGGTGCGAGCGTTTTTTGACATGCTGTGCCGACGCTTTGAGCGCACAACAATACTGTTTGATATGCTCGCATACATGGCAAAAGGCCAGTCCAAGCACCACGATGCCGTGAAAAGAACCAAACAAAAAGCTGAATTTAAGTGGTCATTGCTCAACAGCAAGGATATGGAGCGATGGAACGATAAGTTGCACATCACAGAAGAACATTATATGAGTGATTGCGACAGCAAACGCTTCCCGTTGTGGCTGCGCTTGCTTTATAAAACCCCGTGGGGATACAAGCGACTTAACCAACGACTACTTAGAGTGGATATCAATTAGTTGTAAAACTCCAGACCTGATCTGACGGTTACCGATTTTCAGAAGGTGTCAGATTAGGTCGGGGTTTATACAAATTAGTCGTAGTCGTTCAAACTTGATCTGCCGCTTTATACAGCTTCGGGAAATACTCACGCACCACATCACTGGACTGAGACCAGGTGTGGCAGGTGTTCAGTGCAAGTGCTGAGCTGTATTGGCGCATCTGCTCATCCATCATTGGCCATATCGCCTGAATTGCTGTCGTGGCAACGGGCTTTAAAAGCTCTAGCAGGTGGGTGCAACCTTTCGTTCCACCCAATAAATCCTTGGCCTTACGATGCCAGCCTGGCCCGAGGCGTGTCCCCTCAAGGCACTTAAAAGCCTCGGTAATTCGGGGGCACATCCCAAACGGTGTAGCATCCATCGACGCATGGATTTCGTGAATCAAGAACTGTTGATCGATAGTCATACGCAACGACAGATCGTGGTACGGCTCGCCCACTTCAAGGGTGCGCCCTTCTTCATTGGCTTCCACGAAGTAATGTTTAAAATCAACGACCTGACCATCGATATCCCATAAGCCATCCGCACGTCGATAAGCATCACACTTCACGCGCCGACTATGCAAATGCTCACGCTCAACAGGCTCTGGTAACGACATGATTCACACACCACCCTTTTATTTCTATGGCTTACATACCTAACATGCGTGCTCTCAGCCCCGCATTCACAGGCGTTTTAGATAGCCAGATCCCAAATAATGTCGCTTTAAAGGCTTTGGAACGAATTGTCTCAACCCGCTTGCCGTTGCGAATAATGTGTACGCCGCTGCCCGGCACATTCGTCAGCTCATAGACATCGCCTCTAGAAACACCTTTGTCAAATGAACTCATCAACTGATCAATTTCTTTTTTCAGTGGGGAGATATTGCCGTTCATTGCACGTCGAAAGCCCTGCAATGTTGTCGATTTCATCTTGTCAGGGGTGATCATGCTGGAGGTAATCGCCAGCCGGATACTCATTGGCTCATCTGCTTGTATAATGGCATCACCATCATTGCTCTTAGTCGTTAAATACAAGCCGCCAACGTAGATTGTCATTAAGAATTTTTTACGGACGCCCGCGCCATTCAACACCATAGTCTTGCCAGCATATTGAATCTGATCCGGCATATTAACACCGGCAATATTCGCGGCTGAAGCTTGCGTTGCGGTCAATGCCAACAGCAACCCTGCCACTAGTGCATAGATAGATTTCATATTCTCTCCTCGTAAGTTTCCAGATTGAGCATCCCAACAAGCGGCTGAAAGTCATACATATAAACAATCAGCCGCCGCTCTTACTCATGCCACCCGGTTAGCAACAAACCAGTCGCTAACAGGGTGATACATTTGCTAGATAGCGTTTAGTTCAGACGCTCAAACACCGTGGTAACACCCATTCCCATACCAATACACATGGTTGCCAAGCCCATTGTTGCATCTTGTTGCTCTAATACGTTCAGCAATGTTGTGGAAATACGCGTACCGGAACAGCCCAGCGGATGACCCAATGCAATCGCGCCACCTTTGATGTTGACATGATCTTCCATCCGGTCGAGCAACTTCAGGTTTTTCAACACCGCCAAGCCTTGCGCCGCGAACGCCTCATTCAGTTCAAAGTATTCAATATCGTCAATACTCAGCCCGGCACGTTTCAAGGCTTTCTTGGTCGCAGGCACTGGCCCGAATCCCATGATCGCAGGATCACAGCCCGCTACAGCCATACTCACAATTTTCGCGCGAGGCGTTAAACCCAGCTCTTTGGCTTTCGCAGCAGACATGACTAACATGCCCGACGCACCATCAGAAAAGCTCGATGAAGTACCTGCAGTGACGGTACCAACCTTCGGGATAAATGACGGTGGCAGTGTTGCCAGTGTCTCAACGGTGGTTTCAGGGCGAATAACCTCATCCGCTGTCACCATAATCTTGGAACCATCTGCCGCATGACCTTCAATCGGAATAATTTCATTATCCCAAAGGCCATCAACCGCAGCTTGTGCTGCACGCTGGTGAGAACGAGCACCGAACGCATCTTGCTGCTCGCGGGTAATGCCATTAATCTTACCCAGCATCTCCGCAGTCACACCCATCATCATACTGGCTTTTGCTGCATGCTTGGACATTTCTGCATTGACATCAACGCCGTGCATAATTGAGATATGGCCCATGTGTTCCACGCCACCCACAATAAACACGTCACCTTGACCGGCCATAATGGAGGTCGCAGCGATATGCAATGCCGACATCGAAGAACCACACAAACGATTAATCGACTGTCCCGATACTGAATGTGGCATCCCGGCCAGCAACAAGGCATTACGAGCGATATTGAAGCCCTGCTCTTTGGTCTGATTGACACAGCCCCAAATTACATCTTCAACCATCTCATCTTTAACGCCTTCGTTGCGGTTCAGCAGCGCACGAATTACCTCTGCTGACAACTTCTCGGCGCGTACATTGCGGAATGCACCATTTTTGGATTTGCCCATCGGCGTGCGTACGGCATCGACGATGACTACATCATTTGCATTTAAACTCATCGTTATATCCTCTTAGCCTGCTGCCGGAAAGTAGCTTTCGCCGTTTTCAGCCATGTTACGCATGGTCTCAGTCGGTACATACAACGGCCCCAGGTCCGCGTACTTATCCGCCATCTCACAGAACGCCTTCATGCCCATCTGATCCATATAATTCATCGCACCACCCAAGAATGGTGGGAAACCAATACCATAAATCAGACCAATATCCGCTTCCGCCGGAGATGCGACAATGCCTTCTTCCACGCAACGTACTGTTTCGATGCACAGCGGAATCATCATACGCTCAATGATCTCCTCATCCGTGAACTCACGCGCATCACCAAGCACATCACTCAATAGGCCGGGAACCGCCTCATCCGCCAATTTCTTAGGCTTGCCACGCTTGTCATTTTCATAACGGTAGAAGCCTTTCTGGTTCTTCTGACCAAAACGCTCCAGCTTAAACATGCGGTCAATCGCATTTTCATTGTCGTGTGACATACGATCAGGGAAACCTGCCGCCATAACGCCATCCGCATGATAAGCCGTATCAATACCTACCACATCTAACAAGTAAGCCGGCCCCATTGGCCATCCAAAACGCTCCATGACTTTGTCGATACGCACAAAGTCCGCACCAGACTCTAACAAGCCAGAGAAACCACCAAAGTATGGGAACAGCACACGGTTCACCAAAAAGCCCGGGCAGTCATTCACAACCACCGGCGTTTTACCCATCTTTTGTGCATAAGCCACAGTACGGGCAATCGTCTCCTCGGATGTCTTCTCACCACGGATAACTTCAACCAACGGCATTTTATGTACCGGATTGAAGAAGTGCATGCCACAGAAGGACTCAGGACGCTCCAAGGCTTTGGACAACTCGTTAATTGAAATCGTGGAAGTATTTGAAGTCAGCACCGCATCGGCAGAAATATGCTTTTCTACTTCCGCCAATACTGATTTTTTAACATTCACGTTCTCAACAACGGCTTCCACCACGATATCAGTACGATCAAAATCACCGTAACTAAGGGTTGGGGTAATTTTTGAAATCACCTGCGCCATTTGTGTCGCGTCAATGCGCTTACGTGTCAACTGGCCGTTCAATAGCTTAGTGGCCTCATTCAAACCCAATTGCAGCGCATCCTCATTAATGTCTTTCATTAGGATCGGCGTACCACGAGAAGCAGACTGATAAGCAACACCGCCTCCCATAATGCCCGCACCCAGCACTGCAGCCATTTTCACTGGTGCCGCTTCAGCGGTGTATTTCTTGGCAACACGCTTCACATGCTGGTCTTTATGGAACAAACCAACTAACGATGCCGTGACACTATTGGTCGCCAGCTTGGCAAAGCCTTTCGACTCAGCCAATAACGCCTTGTCACGCGTCATGGTGCAGCTTCTTTCCATGGTTTTCAGTGCCAGCATGGGGGCAGGATAGTGAGGCCCTGCTTTTGCACCGATCACACCGCGCGCACTTTCAAAAGCCATCATCTGTTCCATATTATTCAACAGAACCGGACTTTGCTTCTCAACACGACGCGCTTGGTAATCAAACACACCATCAATGCAGTCACTCAATAGGCGTAGTGCGGAATCACGCAGATCCTCAGGTGCCACAGCCGCATCCACTGCACCCACCGCCAATGCTTTTTCAGCCTTATTCTCAGTACCGCCACAAATCCATTCATTGGCATTGTCGATACCAATCAAGCGAGGCAAGCGAACGGTTCCACCCCAACCTGGGTAGATACCCAGCTTAACCTCCGGCAATGCAACCTTGGCACCACCTGTCGCCATCACGCGGTAGTCCGCAGTCAGCGTCAATTCAAAGCCACCACCAAAACAAGTCCCATTGATCGCTGCAACTGTCGGACACGGCAGGTCTTCAATGTCATTAAATAGTGCATTAATCTTGCCCAGATGCTCCGTGATAACCGACTCATCCGCATTAAACATGGACGAAAATTCGTTAATATCAGCACCCACAATAAATGTGTCTTTGGCACTGCTGATTAACACACCGCGAAGGTCGTCCTGTGCTTTTACCGCATCAACCGCTTCACGCAACTCGGCCAGCGTCGCCTGACCCAGTGTGTTGACTGCACTGTCTTTGTTGTCGAATACCAGCTCATAAAGGCCGGAACCGAGATTCTCTACCCGAATGGAGTTTCCTTCCATTACCATGATAATTCTCCGTGATTCAGTGAGGGATTAGGCAATCGGGAAAATATTTGCCAATTGTGTGGCTAACATCATATCGCCAGTCGCTTTAATGCGTCCCATCATAAATGCCTGCATACCATCCGTCTCGCCTGACATCACTTCCTTCAACGTCTCTTCATCCATAGACAAGGTCACACTCGGCTCGTCGTGCTCACCTTCAACAATTTCACAATTCCCATTACTGACGATCGCATGCCAATACTCACCATCAATATCGTACTGGAAGACTTCATCCACGCTCGACGCTGCATCGGCGTCGAATCGCTCACCCATTTGCTTAAAAATTTCGCTTATATTACTCATGACAATTCCTCAGTCTTAATTATTTTATTAAACACATAAACCCGAACTGCACGCCATACGCACAGTTCGGAAAATACCAACCCTCAACAGCATCAGAAGCTAAAAAACTCTGCTTCCAACGCCATTAAATTATCTGACCCTGAACTCATGGTTTCGACCAATGCGCGAGTCCTTGGCAACATACGCTCAAAATAGAAACGAGCCGTCTTCAACTTCGCTTGATAGAACTCCGGTTGATCAGCGCCATTATCCAGCTGCTCCTGCGCCGCCTTAGCCATACGCGCCCACAGGTACGCCAGTGTCACATAGCCAGAATACATCAGGTAATCCACCGATGCCGCACCGACCTCATCACGATTTGTCATGGCCTTCATACCAATTTTCATGGTCAGATTGCCCCACTCTGTATTCAGCTCAGCCAGAGGCTTAATAAACGGCTTCAGCGCCTTGTTACCAGACTCTGCCTTACAGAATTTGTGGATGACCTTCGTGAACTTACGCAGAGACTCACCCTTTGTCATTAGCACCTTACGACCCAATAGGTCTAATGCCTGAATCTGTGTCGTGCCTTCATACAGCATGGAAATACGACTGTCGCGCACATTCTGTTCCATACCCCACTCAGCAATATAACCATGACCACCGAATACCTGCAGGCCGTGGTTTGCAGCTTCAAAACCAAGCTCAGTCAAGAATGCTTTGGCAATCGGGGTCAACAACGCCAGCAATGTTTCGGCATCCTCGCGCGCTTCTTCATCTGGTGCGTGGGCTGCACTATCTACCATCAATGCCGTGTAATAACACAGTGCACGACCACCTTCCGCAATCGCCTTCTGTGTCAGCAATAACTTACGCACCTCAGGGTGAACAATAATCGGATCTGCTGGCCCTTCGGGATTCTTAGTACCGCTCAGTGAACGCATCTGCAAACGGTCTTTTGCATAAGCCAATGAGCCTTGGAAAGCCGTTTCTGCGTGTGTCAGACCCTGAATTGCTGTACCAATACGCGCCACGTTCATAAAGGTAAACATGCAGTTCAAACCACGGTTCGGCGGGCCAATCAAAAACCCTTTGGCACCATCAAAGTTTAGTACGCACGTTGCATTCGCATGAATACCCATCTTGTGCTCAATGGAGCCACAGGATACGCCATTACGCTCTGCGATATTACCCTCAGCATCAGGCAAGAACTTGGGCACGATAAACAGTGAAATACCCTTGGTGCCCTCCGGTGCGTCCGGCAGACGTGCCAGCACGATATGCACGATGTTCTCCGCCATGTCATGCTCGCCCGCAGAAATAAAGATCTTGGTGCCGGTCAGGCTGTAACTTCCGTCCTCATTTGGCTCTGCGCGTGTGCGCAACATCCCCAAGTCAGTACCGCAGTGGGACTCGGTCAGACACATTGTCCCCGTCCACTCACCACTGATTAACTTAGTCAGATAAGTCTGCTTCTGCTCGTCGGTTCCATGCGCTTCCAACGTAGCCATCGCGCCATGACTCAGGCCGGGATACATACTCCACGACCAGTTCGCCGTGCCAAGCATTTCATTCATCACGATACCCAAGGACTCCGGCAAGCCCTGACCGCCCCACTCTGGCTTATGCGACAACGAAGGCCAACCCGCCTCAACGAACTGCTGATAAGCTTCCTTAAATCCGTCTGGCGTCGTGACAACACCGTCATCAAACTGACAGCCCTGACGATCACCCGTTTGGTTCAATGGCGACAATACACGCTCTGAAAACTTGGCACCCTCGCCAATAATCGCCTCGACTACATCTTGTGTCACTTCTTCGAAGCCGGGTAATTGCTGATAATGCTGCTCGACATTAAACACATCGTTCAGTACGAACATCATCTCACGTTGGGGGGCTTTATATTCTGGCATTTTTGTTCACCTATATCATTGTCATTATGGGTAACATGATCTGTTATTTGCCAATATCGTCCAATGACAAAAGCCATCAAAATTAATAACAAACTTGATCAGCTTAACATTAAGCACCACGTTTGAATACATCAAAACACTGCCGTCTGGTAGCGTATCTAATGTGCTATTTGATGTATAACGCAGCTATCACAATGATATTCGCCACCACAGAAAAGCTTTTTTAGAACACGGTCTACACAAGCCACTGCCCAACCGTGTGTGAAAAACTACCCTCCCAAACGATGACATTATCGACCATCAATCTATCCTGAGCAATCAAACCTGGCACCCGAATCACATTGCCTGCCAGTGATATCATAAACGTTCATCAGCAACAGCTAATCAAGTATTTATCGATTACGTTTCAAAAGGAGGCCGAACAGGATGCAACGACTCAAACTCACCCGGCTTCTTTTGTACCTGTGCCGCCATACTCAGCATTAAGTCATTCGGCTGGAACATGCCGGATTGCCAAGTCGCCATGTATTGCAGGCTCTCGGCGACGCTGTGGTCACGCGCGTAATTTATCATGTGCTTGGTGCCCGCCACGGCCAATGGGGAATGGACAGCAATTTGCCTGGCAACATCCATCACCGCTTCCAACATCTGCTCCGTATCATCAAAGACCTGATTCACAAAGCCGGCATTCAACGCCTCACTTGCTTTCATCTTGCGCGACGTATAAGCAAGCTCACGCGCTAAACCGGGTGCAATCAAATTTGGCAAACGTTGCAGCGTTCCCAAGTCGGCGGTAATGCCCAGTGCGGTTTCTTTGACAGTGAAAAATGCATCGCTGGTGCAGTAACGGCTATCTGTTGCACAAACCAAGTCAACCGCGCCACCAATGCATCCACCCTGAATCGCAGAAAGTACCGGAATACGAATGGCTTCCAGCGTATTAAAACAGTCTTGTAATTGCAGCACCAAACGGCGGACATACTCACCCCGCCGCCCCGGCTCGCCACCGAACATATTGGGATCCGGTTTCTGAAATACCTCAAGATCCATCCCCGCACAGAAATGCTTTCCCGTGGAAGAAATCACCAAGGCTCTGGCCTCGCCACTTGCATCTATTTCTCTCAAGGCTCGCGGAAACTCTAGCCAAAATGCCTTGTTCATACTATTAAGCTGATCTGGCCGACTAAATTGCAAATGTGCAATATGGCTATCTATTTTGATAGCAAAACACTGATACGACACGGCATACTTCCTCCACAAGTTTCTCTGCTTGCTACGGTATAAGCTTATTCTGGTACTGTCAAACTTGGGCGGTGCCGTGTGTCTAGTTGCGTTTAATGGCGCTGCAAATTCTCCGAGTATTGCTTGCTCTGGCGATACTCCCCCGGCGTCATATTTGTCCAACGTTTAAACGAGCGGAAAAAGGCTGATGGCTCATCAAAGCCCATCAAGCCAGCAACATCCTTGATCGAAAGTTGCGGTGAGTTCATATATTCAATGGCCGACTGGCGACGGCAGTCGTCTTTAATCTTCTGATAACTCGTGCCCTCCTCCAGCAGACGGCGACGCAATGTGGAGACTGACATATTCAGTGTCTTTGCCACCTGATCAGCACTCGGCGGCGCAATGCTAAAATCACGCCCGATAAGCGCAACAATCTGCTCCCGAAGACTACTGTCTTCACTGTCAACCATCACCAATAACTGATAAGGCGCCGTTTTCAAAAATGCTTGCAGTGTTTTTTCATTTTGCACCACCGGATATTCCAGATAGCGTGCAGGAAACACGATCACATTATCATGCTGATCAAACTTCACATGAGAGCGGAAGCGTCCCCGCGTATTGGACAATGCTTGTGCTTTCGAGAATCTGAAATACGCTGCCTTTAGGGACACTCGCTCACCAATCAGCCAACTCATAAAATGATGCCACATCGACAATGAAGTAATAATGTCAGCAGGCGATTGATTATTCAAAAAATCCTCGGTCTCCTTGGCATCCATGCTATTTAATGCCGCGAATGAAACCTTTGCGTAACGACCACGCTGTATCAATAATGGCTTAATGCGCGCGCCCCGACAGATTTCGTGAAAATCACTGGCGCGGTCAATGGCTTCACCCAAGGTTCGACTGTGAATAATCGCCAAACACATCATGCGGAACGTACCATTAGGTACTTTCCCCACGCTAATCATTCCAAAGAATTCATCCTGCGCGATATACATAACCCGCTGATATAAAGCACTAAACAACTCGGCTGAGATCGGCTCCTCACCCTCAATGCTGTGATAATCAATCCCCACATAGCTCATTAGCTCGTGCAAGTCATAGCCCTGAGCTTCCACCTGAGATAATAAGTTCCGAACGTAACTTGCAGGTACCGTCGTGGTTTTCATTATCTTTTGATGCGCTTTGGTCGAATCACTTTGGCATCTTTGACCAAAATCACCATATTATTTTCATCACAATCCACCCGTTCAACAGCGCAGGTTGCCCCGGATACGACGCCTAGCTGATAGCTCAGCACAACCTTTTTATCCAACAGTTCTCGCTCCCGCTGACAAAACGCCGCATTTGCGACCTCAGTAAAGTTTTTACGACTCTCATCCCTCAGATCCAAAAAGCAAGCACCGTCCCCCAGCGAAAAGCCAATAATCGTACCAACTTTCAGGTCATTATTATCCACCGTTTCCGCATCGTGAATGGCATCTATATTTGTTTTAGGCACAAACCTTTGCACTGTATCTAATCTAGGTAGAGTGTCTAAATAGCTGTAAAGCTGGATGACCCGTGCATTCATCATCAGGTTTCTTAGCTCTAAAATCCGTAAGTGCTCCACGCTACCCGGCTCTATAGGGCCATGTGCTCGATCCATCCAGCGGTATTCCTGATCCCGATGGCGTGTCCAAAGGTGTTGAGCCTCCGTCATATTGGCACGTTGTGATGGCTTCATGCGCGTCATAACCAAGTCGAACGCGCGATTCATTTCCATATTTAGCGCACGCTCCAGTGCGTTATACGCGGCAATTTGTGCAGGGCGATTACCAGCGCGCTTCGCCACCGCGATTTCCATCGAACGCATTCGTTTATTGAAGCCGTCCATTTCGGAACTCGCAGCATAAGCGGTCAACACACTGCCAAACAATAATAGGGGAAAAATACTAACCACGAATAATCGACGCATAATAAACACTCTCTAAATACTCAGCTTGTAGACGCTATTCTCCCATAAAAATTCCACAGAAAAGGCACCGTAACGGATATCAACGGTGCCTTTTGTCCATAATTTGCTGTCGATTTTTCCACAGTGTAATTTGCAGAATAAACCTCAAAACAACATTTAAGTCGTAACTGGTTATTACTTATCCAGTGTCACATAACGAAGGTAAGGCTTGATGGTTGTGAAGCCCTGCGGGAATAGCTTGTTGGCTTCTTCATCCGAAACAGTCGGCGGGATAATAACATTATCGCCTTTTCGCCAGTTCACAGGAGTTGCGATAGTATTTGCCTCGCCCGTTTGAACAGCCTCCAGCGCCCGTAAAATCTCATCAAAGTTACGGCCTACACTCATTGGATAGGTCATGCTGAGCTTGATCTTCTTATCAGGGCCGATAATAAAAACAGTTCGCACAGTCGCATTCGTGGCCGCTGTACGCTCCTCAGAGGAACCCTCCTCATCCGCAGGAAGCATATTGTACAACTTGGATACATTTAAATCGGTATCAGCGATCATCGGGAAGTTCACTTCCGAGCCTTGAGTCTCCAGAATATCCTCTGCCCATGCTGCATGATTATCCACTGGGTCGATACTTAAACCGATTATTTTAGTATTTCGCGCATCAAACTCTGGCTTTAGCTTCGCGGCATAGCCCAGCTCTGTGGTACAAACTGGCGTAAAATCCTTGGGGTGAGAGAACAGAATTGCGTAGCTATCACCAATCCAATCGTGAAAGTTGATGGTACCTTCGGTGGTTTGAGCCGTAAAATTCGGGGCAATATCATTGATTCTAAGAGACATACTTTTCCTCAGTTGTGTATTTGTTTAAAGGTCGGCGCCCATTCTACAAAGAATTGCCTCGTGGAAAAGACTTATGTCTATGACGAATTGTCACGTTATTATCTTATTATTAGATATAAAATTTTTACCACATCTGTTTTTTAGGGACTGACTTGTATGCAGAAAGGCCGTTTCAGTACACACAAAAGCGCCGCTGAAACAACGGCGCTTTAAAAAACACAAGCCCCTTTTTGATTCACCAGAAAGGGGCTTAAGTGGTAGGTTTTACTGGCTACAGGTCGCTAGTTCGACGAAGTCATTATCCGTATTGACAGTAAATAACTTGGGAGGATACTGGGCAGCAACGGTATATGTGTCACTACCTTCCTGTTTTGCGTATTCCTTATGCCCTTTTGTGATAATAAGTAAACGGTCTTTGTTGTAAACGACCCGGCCAAAGCCCACCACAAACGCATGTATCTGATTAAGTGGGGTTGCGGGGGTGGTGGTGTGGTCTGTTTGTATAAGTAGATTCTGCAATGGCTTGAGAATATTTTCACGATATTCTACGTCAACATAGTCAATTCCGTTGTGAGAGAATAAGCCGTTAACCAATTGGGAAGGGGCCAGTCTAGGTGGTGAAACATCGATAAATGCACCCGTCTCTTCGTTAAGTCGGAAATGGTATAACGGCAGCCTCGTCCCATCATCTGAATATGCAGGTCCGCCAAGGAAGTAAGGTGTTAGTTCATTTCTCACCAGGTATATAGAGCTCATGTTATCCACAGGAGGATTGGTCAGGACACGCCTTGTTGTTCCGTCATGGGAATGGTAAGTGAGGCCAACCAGCTCAGGGTCAACGGGCTTGTGATCATGGCGCAATGACAAATAAGTCTCAGAATCCTCAATAACGCGATAGAGCAGTGTGTCCCCAAACACCCCAATGCCCGTGATATTCAGGTTGTCATCACCTGTTTCCAGCATGGTTTTGGTTTCACCATCA
>PDWI01001336.1_pt1 | contig 39072 bp, 28 predicted proteins | sample 1430891 | NCBI WGS metagenome assembly PDWI01 (sample SAMN01162508, study PRJNA174530) | Oral metagenome, whole genome shotgun sequencing project. | biome: Marine environment; feature: Marine mammal; material: Swab sample of the gingival sulcus; isolation source: swab sample of gingival sulcus... | reverse complement strand
AAAAACACTAAAAATAAAATTGCTAAAAAGTTTTTTTTCATTTTGTACCTTGAAAAATTTATTAGAAAGATTATTAATAAGATTTCAATTTTGGAAAGCAAAGTTATGTAAATCCTACAGAATAAATGTGTGTACAGAAGTAAAAGTGCGTTGGTTTAGTTTTTTATTTAAATATCCAATTAAGCGTAAGTCTATTTTATGAAAAAAATACGGTAAGAAATAAGAAGGATAATATATAATTGATATAAATACCATAGTTTAATTAAGTCTTTTATAAAAAACAAAACAACAAAGGCAGTAGATAAAAAGTAATATAATTCTTAATATAAGTATGAAAGTAAAGAAGAAATTACACAGTAAACAAGTAGTTTTTTTCTCTTCTCAGAACACCATAAACTTTTAGAATTACTCGTATATGCAATTACGAGAGAAAGAATTGCTCAAAGTAATTTCTTCCATAGTTCAGACTTTTCGGTCTGAGAGTTAACAAAATCTATTTGATACTATTTTGATTGATTTAGTAAGCGGTTTAAATTTTTTGTATCTTGTATTTGAGGCTTCTTTTTTTAATGTCTTAAAATAGCCTCTTCTTTTAACTAAATATGAGTTTACACAGAGAACAAAATGAAAAAATTTATCTTTTTAACACTATTATTTTTGCAAAATTTTATTTTTGCTGGGGAAAATGACACATTAACAACAGGAAATGTAATATTTATTCATCCGGATGGAACGGGATTAACAAATTGGTATGCAATGCGAACTCTTTATTACGGTCCGGATTCATGCTCAAACTGGGACAAACTGCCACAAATGGCAATTTATTCAACACACACCAAGAACACACTTACAACATCTTCAAATGCGGGTGCAACAATGCACTCTTACGGCAAAAAAGTAGTATATGATTCTTATGGAATGAATGGAACCGATACTCTTACTGCACTTTCCGGAAAAAAATTAAGTATCATGCAAGAAGCAAAAAGTAAAGGTATTTTAACGGGAATTGTAAACTCGGGACATATTATTGAACCGGGAACAGGAGTTTTTGCAGCAAGTTCTAAATCAAGAAAAAATACTGAAGAAATTGCTAAAAAAATCGCTCAATCCGGGCTGGACTTAATTTTCTCCGGCGGAGAAGATTTTTTATTACCAAAAGGAGTAAAAGGAAAATTCTGCACGGGAAAAAGAGAAGACGGATTAAATCTGATAGAGTGGCTTAAAGAAAATGGTTATGAGGTAATTTATACTAAAGAAGAATTACTAAATCTGACCGGAAATGAAAAAAAAGTTTTTGGTGTTTTTGCAGAAGGACATACTTTTAATGATGAATCCGAAGAAAAATTAAAAGAGTTGGGATTACAGAATTTTAATCCCGAAGCTCCTACAATTGCAGAAATGACAGAAGCTGCAATTAAATTTTTTGATAAAAAAAATAAACAATTTTTCTTAGTTGCTGAAGAAGAAGCAACAGATAACTTTGGTAATTATAACAATGCAAACGGAATGTTACAAGCCCTTAAACGTGCCGATGATGCAATTGGAATTGCAAGCAAATTTGTTGATAAAAACAAAAAGACAATGCTCATAACTGCTTCCGATAGTGAAGCCGGCGGAATGGAAATACTGAATCATAAAAAATTGGAAAAAGATAAGCCCACTCCTGCAAACGATAAGACAGGCAGTCAATACGATGGTCAATTTGGAACAGGAACAATTCCTTTTGTTGCAAAACCTGATAAGTTTGGGAATGCCATGCCGTTTATTATTGGCTGGACTACAGCTTCCGATTTACCGGGTTGCGTAGTTGCAAGAGCAAAAGGATTGAACGAAAATTTAATGCGAGGTTCAATTCAAAATACCGATATTTACAGATTTATGTATGCAACATTATTCGGTAAATTATTAGAAAAAGAAAAGGGAAAAAAATAAATTTTTAAGATGGATATTAAAAATAAAGTAATTTTAATAACCGGAGCATCAAGCGGAATTGGAAAAGAGTTGGTAAAGCAGCTCTCCAAATACGATGTTGAACTTGCAATTGCAGCTCGCAGAAAAAGTATTCTTCAAGAACTTGCAGAAGACAAATCTAATGTTTTCCCAATTGAATGTGATGTAAGCAGAAAGGAAAATGTAGAATCTGCTTATCAAAAAATTATTGATAAGTTCGGAAGAATTGATATAGCAATTTTAAATGCCGGATATTCAGTTAGAATGCCGCTTGAAGCTTATGATTCAAAAATTGCCGAAGACATTTTCGGAGCAAATGTTTTCGGTATTATTTATTGGGTTGAACAGTTAATTCCTGAATTTACCAAAAGAAAGTCGGGAATGATTGTAGGAGTTTCCAGTTTGGCTGATAGTAAAGGATATTCAAAAAGTGGCTTCTATTCCGCAAGTAAAGCTGCAGCAACAATTTATTTACAAGGATTAAAAACAGAACTTAAAAAATATAATATTAAAGTTTTAACTGTACGCCCAGGATTTGTTAAAACCCCAATGACAGATAAAAATGAGTTCCCAATGCCGTTTATGATGCCGCCTAAAAAAGCTGTAAATATTATTATTAACGGAATCAAAAAAGAAAAGAAAATGATTCAGTTTCCTTGTCAATTGGTAATTGCTACAAGGCTCATTCCTTTAATCCCAGATTTTATCTATGAAAAATTGGAATCAAGAGCAACCCAGTAAAAAATTTTTTACTAAAAAGTAAACTTCAAAAATGTTATAAACTATTAATATTTTTGAGTTTTTTTTACTTGATTAATCTTTTGTATAGGAATTTTTTTTTATTTTTATTTATTATATAATCAAAAAAAATATGCAAAAATTACTCCTACTAATAGCCATATCATTAAACATTTTAACTTTTGGGCAAAAAATGAATTATAAAATAATTCCGACACCTCAAAAAATTAAAGTAAACAGTAACAAAATTTTCACTTTAAAAAATGAGCTTACAATAAATTTTGATAAAAAAAATTTGGTGAATAAAAGTACTATAACCAAAACTCTTAAATCATGTTTGCTTAATAAAAACACTATGAGCAATTTTCAATCAGATAAAGAACTAGCTGATATAAATCTAATTTTAATTACCGACTTTGATTCTGAATTAAATATTCCTAAAAATTTTATTGAGGAAGCATATCATTTGGAAATATCAGATAAAAATATCTCTGTGCGTGCTTTAACTTCTAAAGGAATTTATTACGGAGTTTTAACTCTCTGCCAAATTATAGAATCTGCCAAGTCTAAAAAACTTGCACAATTGGAAATTGTAGATTATCCCGATATGAAATTTAGAGGAATTTCCGATGACATTAGCAGAGGTCAAGTTTCAACTTTGAAAAACTTCAAAAGAATTATCCGATTCATTTCGGAATATAAAATGAACACTTATATGCCTTATATGGAAGATTTGATTCAGTTCGATAAATATCCTGAAATCGGTAAAGGGCGAGGAGCTTTATCAAAGAATGAAATAAAAGAAATAGTAAAATTTGCAGAGGAACATTTTGTTGAAGTTATCCCGATTTTTCAAACTCTAGGTCACTACGAAAATATTTTGAGTCAGTCTGAATTTATTGAACTTGCAGATTGGTCAGGTGCAGCTTCTCTTGATGTTACAAATCCTAAAACTTATTCTTTTTTAGAAAATTTACTGAAAGAGATTTTTGAACTTTTCCCGTCAAAATATTTTCACATAGGAGCAGATGAAAGTTACGATGTCGGTTATGGTAACAGCAGAAAGTTAGTTGAAGAAACCGATTTAGCAACCGTTCATGCAGAACATTACAAAAAAGTTTATGACATCTGCAAGGAAAATGGAAAGGAAGTTATGATGTACGGCGATATGATTTTAGATAATCCCGGTATTCTTGATAAAATTTCCGATGATATTATTATTGTTAATTGGAAATATTTCCCGCGGTTTAATTACACTTCAACAAGGACTTTTAACAAACATAACTTTCCATACATAGTTTCTCCATCAGTGTGGAATTTCAATGCAGCCTTCCCTGAAAACTTTTTAGCTGTCCCAAATATTCAAACTTTTATAGAAGACGGGCTAAGAAACAATTCACTTGGGATGCTAAATTCAAGTTGGGGCGATTATGGAGCCGAAACTTTTCGAGAATACAACCTTTACGGATATGCTTGGTCGGCTCAATGTGCTTGGAACATTGCCGAGAGTAATATTTTAAGTTTTAATAATTCTTTTTTTAAGCAATTTTTTGGTACTGAACCAAATTCCGTTAAAAAAATATTTGATGAATTAAATAATCCTGTTAATCAAATGGTTTGGAATAATGTTTGGCGTAATCCTTTGCTTGGTTATCGTAAGCAAGATTGGCGACAATATAAATTTCCCGAACTAAGCAAATTTTACGGGATGTTAGAAAATAATGAAATACTGCAAAACGTAAATAAGTTAAGAAGAACCGCTTCGAAGAATAAAGGTTTTATTGATTTATTAGAGTTTACAGGTAAGTTAAAAAATTGGTTTATCCTAAAACAAGAAGCTATGATTTTATTGAGTGATGCTTTAGACTCGATAGAAATTGATTACGAGAAATTAAATAATTTGGTCAAACAAAATATTCAAATACTCACCGAATTAAAAACCGAATACTCAACCTTATGGAAACGGACTAATAAAGAAGATAACCTTTGGATGATTGAAGATAAGTTTACGAGAATGATAGAAAATTTTGAAGATATTAAAAAACAAGCAGATAAAAAAAATATAAGACTTCCGCTGTTACAGAGCAAATGGATTTATCTTCCAAGCAATGATGAAAAATTTATTTGGAGGGCTGATTTTAGAAAAGTGTTAAACATTGATGATGAAATCTTAAAAGCTCAGTTGCAGATTATTGGACACACTTTTGCCAGATTATTCGTCAACGGAAAAGAAATTGATTCGGTTTACACAAAACGTTCCGGTTCACTCTGGGTTGAACAACAAAGAGTTAAATTATTAGATATTAAAGAATATCTTTGTGAAGGTGAAAACGAAATTATTCTTGAAGCGAAAAATTATTACAATCAAAAAACTCCCGGTGTAAATGTTTATGGCAGAATAATAACTGAATCTGATACGATTATGATAAGCTCCAATGAGGACTGGCAAGTTAGAGAAACGAGTGATGACGAATGGACAAAAGTGGAACTAAGAGAAAATAGGTTAGAAATAATAGAACCTGATTTAGATAAAAACAGAAAAAGCTGGATTGAAAGATGATAATGAACTTTATTATTAGCAGCTTATTTTTTTAAGCTGAAAATTAGAAATACATTACTTTGAATAGTAATATTTTAACGTCTCGAACATTTCTAAATCTTTTTTATATTTTGTTCATTTACTAATGGAATTTGATGTTCATCGATAATTCAATTATCTTTAAAAATCATTTAATTTAGCTGAGTAATGTTAATAAGTCTTTTTACATTTTTGATGACAGGTATTTTTTTTATTGTTTTTGCTATTTTGTTTATTAGCAAGAAAATAAAAATGAACAGTTGGTACGGAATAAGAACCCCCATTACAACTTTAAGTGAAAAAATTTGGTATAAAGTACATTCAATAATGGGCAGGTATCTTTTGTGTTGCGGTCTTTTAATTTCTTCATTATCAATTTATTACTATTACGATTATACCGGAGATAATTTTTTCAGGATTTATGTTTTACTATTTATTTTAATTATTAGTTCAATCTTTTTTATCTTTCTCTCAAAAAAAGTTTCTTACAAAATCTATAAAGAATACTATTAATAATCTTAATTATTAAAATTACAAATGCTTTATTCAGAAAATTTCAATAATAAAATCACTAAGGATAAATTATGACAAAAAGAGTAGTTCTTATTGCTGCAATTTTAATTTTGCTTAACATAAAAAACTATGCATGCACAAATCTTATTATTACTAAGGGAGCAAGTAAAGAAGCTTCTGTAATGGTAACGTATTCAGCCGACTCATACTATTTTTACGGCGAACTTTATCATTTTAAACCCGGAATTTATCCCGAAGGTTCTACTATGGAAGTTTATGAATGGGATACCGGAAAATTTCTCGGTGTAATTCCGCAAGCAAGAGAAACCTATAATGTTATTGGCAATATGAATGAATATCAAGTTATTATCGGCGAAACAACATTTGGTGGAAGAAGCGAGCTAAGGAATGAAGAAGGAATAATCGATTACGGAAGTTTGATTTATATTACTTTGCAAAGAGCAAAGTCTGCAAGAGAAGCAATTAAAATTATGAACGAACTTGTAACCGAACACGGTTATTATAGTTCAGGGGAATCGTTCTCAATTGCCGATAAAAATGAAGCGTGGATTATGGAACTTATTGGTAAAGGTAAAGAAGAAAAAGGAGCGGTTTGGGTTGCAAGAAAAATTCCCGATGGATATATTTCCGGACATGCAAATCAAGCTCGCATTACAACCTTTCCGCTCGATGAACCTGAAAATTGTTTATACTCAAAAGATGTAATTTCCTTTGCACGCAAGCAGGGTTACTTTGAAGGAAAGGACGAAGATTTTGATTTTGCCGCTGCTTACGCTCCTTTGGATTTTGGTGGAATAAGATTTTGTGATGCAAGAGTTTGGTCAATGTTTAGAAGAGTAAATCCGGATATGGATAATTATACAAGCTACATAAAAGGTAAATCTGAAAATAGAATGCCTTTGTGGATTAAACCCGAAAAGAAAGTATCGTTGCAAGATGTAATGCAACTTATGAGAGATCATTACGAAGGAACCGATTTGGATATGAGTAAAGGAATTGGGGCAGGACATTATAATTCACCTTATCGTTGCAGTCCTTTAACTTTTAGTGTTGATGGAGAAAAATATTTTCACGAACGACCAATATCAACTTATCAAACCGGATTTTCATTTGTAGCACAAGCCCGCTCAAATATGCCAGATGAAGTAGGCGGTATTTTGTGGTTTGGATTAGACGATACTTATATGACTGTTTATACTCCGATGTACACTTCAATAACAGAAATTCCGCATAATTATAAAGAAGGAATTGCTTCGCTCAAGGAATTTAATTGGGATGCGGCATTTTGGGTTTTTAATGCAGTTTCAAATTTTGTTTATCCCCGCTACTCCCTTGCTATTAAAGATTTACAAAGAAAACAAAACGAACTCGAGGGGCATTATATTTCTAACCAAAAAATAATTGATAATACAGCTTTGGCACTATTAAAAAAGTCAAAAGGAATGTGTATTGAGTATCTTACAAATTATTCGTGTAAGGTAGGAGATAACACAATAAAAGTTTGGAAAAAGTTATTTGAGTATTTAAATATGAAGTTTATGGATGGTGTAGTAAAAGATGAATCCGGCAAACTTAAACGAGTAGGATTTCCGCAAGAAACATTAAATATGATTGTAAAAGAAAGCGGTGATGCAATCAAAATGAGAAAAATAAAATCCGAAGTGGAAACCTCTTATAAGGAAAATATACAAAAAGGAAAAAAGAAATTAGAAGCAAAAGAATATAAAGAAGCAATAAAATATTTTGAAAATGCAAAAAAAGATAAACCAAAAGAAACCGAACCCCAAAGAATAATAGATAAAATCAATAAAGTTCTTAACTCAATTGATGAATTACATAAAATTGAGTTTGCTAAATAAGAGAGGCACATATGAAATCCATTAAATTATTGATATTTTTAACTTTAATCATTATAAATTGTAATGCTCAGAATAAAAAATCTGACTTAAAACATCATGAACTAAATTTTATTGATATTTTTGTTTCTGATAGTCTGCCCGGAAATTCATGCTACAGAATCCCTGCTCTTATTACTGCACCAAACGGAAACATTATTGCAGCAATTGATGAACGTATTGGTTCGTGTGCTGATTTAAGAGACGGGCGAGATATAAATATTTCAATAAAAATTAGTAAAGATAACGGTCAAACTTGGTCGGAAACAAAAAGTATTGTTGATTTCCCGCTTGGTAAATCCGCTTCCGATCCTTCTTTTATTCTGGATAAAACCACAAACGAAATTTTCCTCTTTTACAATTTTATGGATTTAGATAAGGAAAAAAACATCTATTACTTGCATTATGTAAAAAGTAAAGATAACGGTTTAACTTGGAGCAAGTCAATTGATATTACTAAGCAAATTACTAAGCCTGAATGGAAAAACGATTTTAAATTTGTTACTTCAGGTAAAGGAACACAAACTAAGGACGGAACACTTTTGCATACGCTTGTAAATCTACATCGTGGGCTCTACATCTTTGGAAGCAATGATCACGGAGAAAGTTGGTTTTTTGTTGATAATCCTATTAAACCTGCAGATGAATCCAAAATTATTGAATTATCCGATAAAACTTGGTTTATAAATAGTCGTGTAAATAAACTTGGTTACAGATATATTCATAAATCAAAAGATAAAGGTAAAACTTGGGAAAGCTCAATTGATTCTACTTTAATAGATCCGGGATGTAATGGAAGCATAATTAATTATCCAAGTAAAAAACAAGATAGTATATTGATTTCTTCAAATCCTAACGATTCCGTACAGAGAAAAAATCTTACCGTAAAAGTTAGTTTAAATGGAGGCAAAAGTTGGAGCAATGAAAAAGTAATTTACAAGGGCAGTTCTGCTTATTCATCATTAACAATTCTTAAAAATGGAGAAATAGGGATTTTGTTCGAACGAGATGAATATACAAAAAACACGTTTACAAAATTTAGCTTAGATTGGTTATTAGAAAATTAAATCCGTATGAAAAATAGAAATTAGCTTCATCTGTGTTCTATTTTTCAGCCACAAACTCAAACCAAATTGAATTAGTTTGTTCAGGAGTTAAATATAATTTTCCTTTAAATTTTAATAAATCCTTGTCAAACTTTTTGGCAAGGATTTTTTCCAATACAGCATTATCCGAAACTCTAATTGTTACTCCGCTAACTTGAAATTTATTATCTTTAATCAGAATTACTTCAAATTTATTATTCTTAAACTTTATTATTTTATTTTTTAAAGATGGAATAATATACTCCCCTACAGGAGAAAACCCAAACATTGCAAGCTCATTTGCAGATTCTTTAATATCTCTGGTTGATAACCAAACAGACATAATTCCTTTTGCTTTGTTGTTGTGCTTGATAACAGAGTTTTGATTATTGTCAAAATAGTTAACAAAAAATATTGGGAAGTTCTTATTTATATGATTTGACGATAAAGTAGAATAAAGATTATTTGATTTTAAATTAGTAAAAGGTAAATCAAGTTTTTCCGAAAGAAATTTCAACTCATTGATTTTATTTGTTCTTAAAGCAAATTGCAGCCCGAAAATATTTTGGTTTATTAAGCCTTCATATTCCTTGGAAATATTTTCTTTTGGGTTCTCAACGCTTATAAATTTCAACTTGTTATTATCAGAAAACTCTACAAAAAAATTAGAAATTCCGTTTAAATGTTTCTTGCCTGCTTTTACGGTAAACCCAAAGTTGTTAATGATTATTTTTAGTCTACTTAAATCCTTAGTCCCGATAATTACATACTCTAAAGAAGCATTCTTAATGATGTCGTAAATTTGAGCTTTTACAATTTCTTTTTCACTCACCAATAAATTTTTCTTTTTGTTAAGTAAATCAATTTCTTTGTTCAGGCTGTCTGCATTATTTCTTAATTCATTTTTTGCCGCTTCCATTTTTGCAGTTTCATTATTGGTTGTATCTCTTGAACTAGAAACATTTTTAGTGTTATCACAACTAATTATACTAATACAAATAATTAAAATGGAACTAAAAACTTTAATAAAATAAGCCATAATTTAATCCTCAAAATTTAATTCCCCAAGTAGGAAAATATTGTGTAGATGTTGCAAAAAAGAATTTATTTTCTTCTCTGTAAACAAGCTCGAATAGTTTTTTACTAAGATTATCTTTTAATCATTATAAAATAGTAAAAGAGTTTGTAATTTCCCCCTTAATCGAAGATTATATTTTACTATTAAAATATTGACCGTTATTTTGCAGACTAGAAATTGTTAGTCATACAAAATTGCTGTAAAGACTAATCAGCAAGGTTTAATATATTTTTTATGTTATCGAAACTAAATAAAAATTAGTAAATTATTTGTAAGATTTTGTTTACTAAAGTAATTTGTTAATGGAAAAGAATCAACCGCTAACTTTAAGAGAAAAACTTCACGAGATAATTTTTGAAGCTGATACATACGCAGGTAAACTGTTTGATATTATCTTAATAGCGAGTATAATAATAAGTGTTATTATCGTAATGCTCGATAGTGTAAAATCAGTGAACAGAGTCTATGGGGATTTGCTTTTACAATTGGAGTGGTTCTTCACAATCCTTTTTACAATTGAATATTTGCTAAGATTGTATTCCGTACATAAACCAATAAAATATGCAACTAGTTTTTTCGGAGTGGTTGATTTACTCGCAATAATACCAACTTACATCGGGTTCTTTTTTCCTGCTACCCGATATTTTACAGTTGTTAGAATACTTAGAGTTTTAAGAATTTTCAGAGTCTTGAAATTTGTCCAATATCTCGGTGCAGCTAAAAATCTTCTTACAGCATTAAAAAACAGTAAAAGAAAAATTATAGTGTTCATTTTTACGGTTTTAACTTTAGTAATTATTTTCGGTTCTTTAATGTATATAATTGAAGGAGAAGAAAACGGCTTCACAAATATTCCGAGAAGTATCTACTGGGCAATAGTTACTTTAACTACGGTCGGTTATGGAGATATTTCTCCACAAACACCACTTGGCCAAGCGTTTGCCGCAATTATTATGATTTTCGGTTACGGCATAATTGCAGTCCCAACGGGAATTGTTTCCGTAGAAATTGCTAAAATAGATACTGATAAAAATATAATTACAACCCAAGCATGTAAGTCTTGTAGTATGGAAGGACACGATAGTGATGCAGCTTACTGTAAGTATTGCGGACATAAACTTTAAGTTTATTTTTTATAATTAAATAAATTTTGTTAAGTAAAAAAAGGCAATATATAACTAAAGAGAAAACATTACGGCTATCTCAATATAAAAGAATTTAAGAATTAATTATTAACAGTATAACTAAAAAAAGGTGAAACATGGTAAAAAAAATATCGTTTATTCTTCTTATAGCTTTATTAATAAGTTGTGGAGAAAAGAAAATTAAAGTGAATTATCCCAAAACTGCAAAAGTAGATACGGTCGATAATTATTTCGGTAAAGAAGTTCCTGATCCATATAGATGGTTGGAAGATGATAATTCCGAAGAAACTAAAAAATGGGTTTCGGCTCAAACAAAAGTTACTGAAGATTATTTAAGTCAAATCCCTTACAGAAAGAAAATTGAAAAACGCTTAACCGAATTATGGAATTATGAAAAATATTCTGCTCCAAGAAAGGTTGCTGATTATTATGTTTTTTCCAAAAATGATGGACTTCAAGAGCACAGTGTTATTTATATCCAAAAGGGATTAGACGCAAAACCGGAAGTTCTTTTGGACCCAAATAAACTCTCGGAAGATGGCTCAGTAAGTCTTGCCGGCTTATCTTTTTCCAATGACGGAAAATATGCAAGTTATTCTATCTCAAGAGGCGGCTCCGACTGGAGAGAAATTTATGTTATGAATGTAAAAACAAAAAAACTCTTAGATGATCATTTAATGTGGGCTAAATTTACAGGTATGGCATGGTATAAAAATGGTTTCTTTTATAGCAGATACGATGCACCTAAAAAAGGTAATTTGTTAAAAGGAAAAAATGAATTTCAAAAATTGTATTATCATAAACTTGGTGATAAACAAGAAAAAGATAAATTGATTTTACAAAATAAAAAAAATCCACAACTTGGTTTTAGTGCTTATGTAACAGATGACGAAAAATATTTAATCATCAGCGGCTGGCAAGGTTCTGCTAATGAAAATAGTGTTTATGTAAAAGATTTATCTAAAAATGGAAAAATTAATTTGATATTAGGTAAATTCGATGCACAATACGGTGTAGTTGATAACATCGGAGAAAATCTAATAATGCTTACTACTAAAGATGCTCCTAACTCAAAATTAATTTTGGTAAATCCCCAAAAACCTCAAGAAAAAAACTGGAAAGAAATACTTCCCGAAACTGAAAATTCTTTGCAATCTGTCTCTCATGTAGGAGGTAAACTTATTGCAAAATATTTAAAAGATGCTAACAGTTATATTACTGTTAATGCCGTTGATGGGAAAAAGCTTTATGATGTAAAACTTCCGGGAGTAGGTACTGCCGGTGGCTTTGGCGGTAAAAAAGAAGATAAAGAAGTTTTCTACACATTTACCTCTTTTACTTATCCGCCTACAATTTTCAGATATAACATTGAGGCAAACAAATCTGAATTATTTAGAAAATCTAATGTTAAATTTAATCCTGAAGATTATGAAACCAAACAGGTTTTCTACAAAAGTAAAGATGGAACTAAAATTCCTCTATTTATTACCTATAAAAAAGGATTAAAATTAGACGGGACTAATCCGACCTTGCTTTATGCTTATGGTGGTTTCAATATTTCTTTAACACCAAGTTTTTCTGTTGCAAGAATTCCTCTTCTTGAAAATGACGGAGTTTATGCTCTTGCTTGTTTAAGAGGCGGAGGTGAATATGGAGAAAAATGGCACAAAGCCGGAATGCTCAACAAAAAACAAAACGTGTTTGATGATTTTATTGCTGCAGCTGAATATCTGATTAAAGAAAAATATACATCCCCCGAAAAACTTGCCATACAAGGAGGATCTAACGGCGGATTATTAATAGGTGCAGTTATCAATCAAAGGCCTGAACTATTTTCTGCTGCCTTTCCTCAAGTTGGTGTTTTGGACATGCTAAGATTCCATAAATTTACAATTGGTTGGGCTTGGGTTCCAGAATATGGCTCAAGTGAAGACTCAACCCAATTTGAATATTTGTACAAGTATTCTCCATTGCATAATATTAACGGGAAGTTAAATTACCCTGCAACTATGATTGCAACTGCCGATCATGATGATAGAGTTTTTCCTGCACATTCATTTAAGTATGCTGCTGAATTACAAAAACAGTACAAAGGTGAAAACCCTATCTTGATAAGAATCGAAACACAAGCGGGACATGGAGCAGGAACTGCAACATCAAAAATTATTGAATTATATACAGATATTTATACTTTTATGTTTTACAACTTAGGCGTTAATTTTAAATAAATATTTTTTAGTGTCGTATCTCTTTATTATCTGCTAATTAACAAATAATTAATGAGGACGACACTTTTAAATTGTTTTTTGATATAAAACTGTTTATTATCATTTAAGAAATAATAGCCCTAATTTTAATACAAATGCTGCCCAAAAAGGATTTTTTTTAAATGATATGTTAAATACTTCCCTCTTCTAAAAATTTTAAATTGTGCCAATTTCTTTAAAAATAAAAAAGCTTTCTAAGTTATTATTTTAGAAAGCTTTATCTTGGACTCAAAAAAATGTGAGCGCGGGTGGTCTCGAACCACCGACCCTCTGCTTAAAAGGCAGATGCTCTACCACTGAGCTACGCGCCCAAAAATTTGAATTGTAAAGTTAATTATTTTTTTTTATTAATCCTATTTTTTTCTGTTTTTTTTCACTTTAAATTATCTTGATTTTTATTCGATTATATAGTGAATTATTATTGTTGAACAGTCAAATATTTATCATTAATAAATGATATTTAACCGGACTACAAACTCAAGCGGATCGTGAAAGAGGATTAAACAAAAAAATTATAAGATTTTCTGATTATTTATGAATTATAAAGCAAAAATACTTATCTCAGATGATGACGAGACTCTCTGTTATCTGTTAAAAGAAGAATTAGTGAATGAAAACTTTGATGTAGATATTGTCTACGACGGTAAATATGCAATTGAAAAACTCAATGAAAAAAATTATGATTTACTTCTCTTAGATTTGGAGATGCAAAAAATATCAGGAGAACAAGTACTAAAATTTGTTTCTGAAAATAGACCAAGATTACAAGTAATTGTCTTAACGGCTCAATCCGATATGCGAACTGCAATTGAGTGTATAAAATTAGGTGCTTACGATTTTCTAAATAAACCCTATGACTTTCAACATCTCTTGGTAACAATAGAAAGAGCTTTAAAGCATAAGAAGGTTTTAGACCAAAATAATATTTTAAATAAAAAAGTTGAATCTTATAAATCGCACAATATTATAGGCGAAAGTAAAAAGATTAGAGATGTAATTAATCTAGCCCGAAGAGTTGCCACATCAAACTCGAATATTTTGTTGGAAGGCGAAACCGGAACAGGTAAAGAATTATTTGCCGAATTTATTCATAAAAACTCTCTTAGGAAAGATAAGCCGCTCGTAGCAATCAATTGTGCTTCCCTGCCCGATCAACTAATGGAAAGTGAATTGTTCGGTTATGAAAAAGGTGCATTCACAGATGCTAAATCTTCTAAACAAGGTTTAGTTGAAATTGCCGATGGCGGAACTCTTTTTCTTGATGAAATAGGTGAAATGAGTTTAACTCTGCAACCAAAATTATTACGATTTTTAGAGAACGGAGAGTTTAGAAGAATAGGTGGAGTAAAAAATTTATCTTCCGATATTAGAGTTATTGCTGCAACCAATAGAAATCTTATGGAATTTGCTGAACAAAAAAAATTCAGGAAAGATTTACTTTTTAGATTAAATATTATAACGTTAAATATTCCTCCACTTGCAGAAAGAGAAAATGATATTTCTTTATTAGCAAATTTTTTCTTGGAGAAAAAGTGTTCTGTAAACGAAGTAAAAAAACTTTCAGTTGATGCTAAAAATAGATTACTTGCTTATGACTTCCCCGGTAATGTGAGAGAGTTAGAACATATTATCGAGCGCGCAATAATATTTTCTAACGGCGATTTAATTGAGCCACAAGATTTGAATTTGCCAAACCATAATAAAACATTCTCATACGAAGAATTTAATGATGCCGGCGAAAATATTTTAAAGTTGGACGATATTGAAAAGCTTCATATAAGAAAAACTTTGAATATACTAGATTGGAATAGAGAAGAAACAGCTAGAGCTTTGGGCATAAGTCAGAAAACATTATACACGAAAATTAAAAAATACAGCCTGAAGTAAAAATGTCTAATAATTTTCACAACGATAAAATTCAAAATTATGAAAACACAATTCATGATTTAAATAATCTAATTCATAATATTTTAAGTAGCGTTGATTTATTAAAACAACAATCTGCACGAGATGCAAAAGACTTAAACCTTATAAATAATATTGAGCAGAATTCTATTCTAGCAAACAACATAATTTCTCAACTATCTCATAATCCTAAAACTGAAAAAAATAAAATTGAACTAAAAAAATTATTAGAAGAAGTTGTTGCGTTATTTAATAATAAAATTAAACTTGAATTTGGCGGTGATATTTTTTTTATTCATGGAAATTATCTTGACTTAAAAAAAGTGATTTTTAATTTAATAATCAATTCTTTACAAGCCGGAGACAATAATACAATAGTGAAAATAAGCTTAAGTATTATTAGTACTTGTGAAGCGGAAAAAACTAAATTTATAAGATTAAAAATTTCTGATAATGGGAAAGGAATTCCCGATGAAATAATATCAAAAATTTTCAATAAAGGATTTACGAGCAAATCAAAAAATGAAAATTCAGGCTTAGGTTTATACATTACAAAGAAAATTATCGAAGATCATAACGGTTGGATTGATGTTAAAAGTTCACTTAACAAAGGAACAACATTTATGTTATTCTTTCCGGAGTATAAAAGTAAAACAAATTTGAAGCTAATTAAAAATAAGAAAATTCTCGTAGCAGAAGATAACTTGTTTCAACGCGAAGTATTAAAAGACCTATTAAAAAGCTTAAAAGTTAAAGTTTTTACGGCTTCTAACGGAGAAGAAGCTTATGATGTTTTTATAAATAAAAAACCGGATTTAATATTTCTTGACGAACAAATGCCTTTAAGCAGCGGACTTGAATGTGCTAAAAAAATCAGAACTACAAATAACTCTTCACGAATAGTTTTAATGACAGGCTCAGAGAAAATAAATTCATCTGCGGATGATGTTAACAAAGTTTTATACAAGCCTTATAGTTTTGATGAACTAAAAGAAACATTGTTTGAATTACTCTAAAACGTTTTCTTCTTTACTGTTTATCTTAAACTCATTATTCCGCAAGTTATCTATATAACCGGCAACATCCAATTTATCAATATTCAGCATTGAATTCATCACTTGCACAATTTCTTCAGAAGCTTTCTCAATAAATTCAACTCTTTGATTTAAAAGTTCTACTTGGGGGTTATCAGATTGTAATTCTCTTTTTAATGCAGTTACCGATAAATTAATTAATGTTAAAGGTTGTTTAATTTCGTGATTTGTTTTTTTTACGGCAATAGAAAAAGTTTCAATTTTTTCGAGTTCAAGTAAGAACTTATTCATTTCGGCAAATCTTAAGGCAGCTTTTATTCTTGCAAGCAATTCAATTTTATTGAAAGGTTTTTTTATATAATCAAAAGCTCCCGCTTCAAAACCTCTTTGAGTATCTTCTTGCGAATATAAAGCGGTAACTAAAATTATTGGAATTAGTTTAGTTTTCTCATTTGAAGTAATTTCTTTGCATGCTTCAAAACCATTCACTCCGGGCATCATGATGTCCAATAAAATTAAATCCGGTTTATCTTCTATTGCTTTTTTAATTCCGTTTTTACCATCGTAAGCCGTAATAACTTTGAAGCCTTCTCTATTTAACCTATCGTGCAACAAAAAGACATTTGCGGGCTGGTCATCAATTACCAATATTTTTTTTTCATTATCCATTAACTATCTCATCAAAAATTGCATGAAGTTTTCTTTCGAGTTTTGTAGTGTTTATCGGTTTTGTAAATAAACCGTCAAAACCATTTTTTGTAATTATTTCTTGATCCGCCAACATTGCATAGGCAGTTAAAGCATAAACCGGGATATTTTTATAGCCCTCTTCATTTCTTATTTTTTTGATTGTTTGAAATCCATCCATCTTGGGCATCATAATATCCAAAAGGATTAAATCTGGTTTCGATTCCTCAATTTTACTCAAACAATCAAAACCATCTTTGGCATAAATAGGTTTATAATTTAACGACTGAACAATTTCACCAATTGTAAATCTAGCATCTTCATTATCATCAACAATTAAGATAGTATTTTTTTCTCTATTAAATTGCTTTGCTTGGTTTTCTATTCTTTGTTCCGAAATAATTTTTTTATCGGATTCAAATATTGAGCTATCTATCAATTCTATTCTATCCTTAATTATTTTTAGAACATCAAGCGGATGATATTTATATTTCAATGTAGTTGCGATAAAACTATCATTTAATTTTTTATAATTTAAATTATTATCATTTCCAAAGAAACAAATTTTAGGAATATAATTTGTTGATAATTCTTCTTGCAGTTTTACTATTTCTTCTATCGGTTTATTTTTCTCACTTTCCATATCAATAAAAATTAGATCTGGAGTAATAGTTTTCAGATCAATAGTTTTGTTTAGATTATTGATTTCATACTTCTCTAAATCTTTTTCTATGCTTAAATATTTATTCTCATCCATAACGAATAATAATTTATTTATTTTGCTATTATTTTGTTTTTCAAGTTTTTGGATATTCGTTATAATTTGTTCCGATGAAATTGAGGATGCAAAATAATCATAGATATTTAAGCCTAAACCACAATTGTTTTTTTCATCCATGTTTACAACAATTACGGGAATATTAGAGAGTTTAGAATTTGATTTTATTTGCTGCAACTTTTCCCAACAATTGTGGGTAGAATCAATAACTACAATATCAATATCTTTTAAGCTTTCTTCATCTACACTAAAATCTTTGGGTAATAATTCTCTTACATTTATCTCGTAATTAGTTAAATAGTCATGTATTAGTTTTATTGAGTCTCTGTTTTCCGAAATAATGAGTGTATTTAGTTTTTTATCATGAATAATTTCTATAGCAGTTTCTTCAATTATTATGTTTGGAATAGATACTTTAAATGTAGAACCATTTCCGTATTTATTATTTAGTGAAATTGTTCCATTTAATAATTCAGCATATTTTTTGCATATTGCCAAACCAAGTCCTGTTCCATTAAATTTCCTATTAAGATTTCCATCAGCCTGTCTGAATTCATCAAAAATAATCTCAACATCATTTTCGTCTATTCCGGTTCCTGTATCTTCAACAATAATATTCAAATTGGTTTCATCAACTTCAAATTTTAATTTAACAAAACCTTTATTTGTAAATTTTGCGGCATTGCCAACCAAGTTAAAAATTATTTGTTCTATTTTCTTTATATCTGTATTGAGTAGATACTCATTGCTTCTGGGAGTTTCTAAAATAAACTTAACATTCTTTTCAAAAAACAAAGGCTGCACAAAAGAACCAATTTCTTTAGTTAATTCACTTAAAAGAATTTGATTGTATTTAACTTCAATGTTTCCCGCTTCAACTTTAGAGTATTCTAAAATATTTTCGATTAAACCTAATAGTTTTCTTCCATTTCTTAATACAACATTTAATCTTTCTTTATTCTTCTCGGAAGTTGTATCGTCTTTTAAGATTAGTTCAGTCAGCCCCAAAATCGCATTTTGTGGAGTTCTTAATTCATGCGACATATTAGCCAAGAACTGTGATTTTAATTTTTCGGATTCAACTGCTTTATCTGTCTGTTTTTCCAACTCATCACTTTTTACTTTAAGCTCAGCATGAAGTTTAATCAGTTCGTCATTCTTTTCAGTAATCTTAATATTTTGATTTTTATATGCTTTGTTAATACTCTTTAATTCTTCAACTAAAATTTTTAATTCCGAAAGAGCTTTTCCATTTGCAAGACCAATTGCCAGATGATATTTTATTTTATTTAAATACTCTTTTACATTTATTTCAGGTTTGTTTATGGCTCCTAGTTCTACTATTCCCAAAATTTGATTATTATAAAAAATAGGAAGTATGTATAAATAATTTATTCTTATCTTTGTTATGCCGGTTTCTATCTCAGGATTATTTTCGGAAAAATGAATTTCAAGAAGTTCGTTCTTCTTTCTTGCCTTTTTATAGAGAACCGATTCTTGCTTTATCGAACCCTTCTTTTCATTTAAACTAATTGAGTATATATTTTTTAATTTTTTATTATCTTCATAAAGGTATAGTGCACCAATATCCGCTTTTATTGCGTTTACGAAAGACTCCAATACTGCTTTGGATATTTCATCAAGCGAAGAATTTTTATTTGTCATTGCCAAAAATTCAGAATATTCTCTTTCCCCTTTATCCCGCTTTTCGATTTCATCTAACATTTTATTAAAAGTATTTCCGAGCTTTCCTACTTCATCTTTAGTTATTACCTTTACTCTTTCAGTTAAATTTCCTTTGGCTATATTTTTAACTACATTATTAATGTATTCCAATTGTTTTCTGTATTTTGTTGTAAACAAAAGTAAAATTATGCTTGTTAAAAATATTCCGGTTACAACAATAATTGCAGTAACATTTGTCATCGTAGATTCAAATTGATTAGCTTCTTCAAATAAAGTGAAAATTATAAAATCATTTTTATAATCTACATCAATTGGAACCGTTAAAGTCAAATGAGTTCCCGTAAAATCTATTTCATCTAATTCCTCGGAAATTATCTCAAAATTATTTTTGCGTTCTAATTCCCTTGTCAATCTATTAAGATTTGGCAGATAGTATTGATTTTCCGTGCGATTAGAAAAATTTGTTATTAGAGAACCTTCTTGAAGTGCAACATCGGCACGTACTTTTTGTGACAAGTCATTAAGTATTATATCATCAATAATTTGTCCGTAGTAAATTTTCCGATTGTTAAATTCAGTTTGTCTTATCAAAAGATTTTTATTGTAATATAAAAATTTAGATAAAGATTTAACCTTAAAATATAATTTTGTTTTATCTTTAATTTTAACTTCTTCTTGATTTATTAAGCCTTTATCATTTACACTTAAAACAAAATCTAGATTAGTACTTTTGATATTTCCGGTTAATCTGAATTTATCATTATAATCGTCATCTAATTTTTTACTTAGTTCCTGATAGGCAAAAATAAAATCATTAGCAGAGTTTATTATTGATTTAGCCTGCAAACTTTTTAATAGTTCTTGCGATAAGATATTATAAATAAATGCCGAAGTAGTAGAAATTAATGTTATTACGGAAAAAGCGAGAAAGAAAAGTTTAGCATTTATTTTCATTTCTTTTTGTAGGAATGTTTATTACTTTTGTTTGTTTTTAAGAGCAGACCCGACCAATAAAAGATCGGGTCTGTAAAAATTTATTTACCACTGGAGTTTTTGAGCATTTTATCATCATCAAATTTGATGTGGAACTTTTCAAACTCTTTATGGTCTTCAACTATTTCTTTCTTTAATAAATTTGTATTTCTTTTTTGAGCAACTCTTTCTTGTATAGTTGGAACGAGTTCTACATGCAACATAATAATTACTTCTTTTTTAGTTTGTTGAACTTTATCATATCCGGTTAAATATCTGATTCCAAAGACCCACCAAGGTAAATCTTTCAAGAAAGGAATTCCCTGCCTAACATTTATTTCTTCATTTATAAATAAACCACCGATTACTTTTTCTTCGCCTGATAACATTAATAAATCTGTTGCCACTTGAGTTTTCTTTATTTCGGTTGTTATTTCGCCCGGAATAGCAGAACTTCTTTCAGCTTCAACTTTAAGCAGAATATAATCTTGATTATCTTCATTATAAATATGAGGAGATACTTCTATAATTGTACCGGTAGAGTAAAATTTATCAATAATGTTCCCTGAAAAGTCTTTTTGTTTTATAGAGATATCGGAACCTATTTGGATCCTTCCTTTCATTTTATCTCTTACGGTTACTTTTGGTCTTGCTATTACTTCACCTAAATTTTCCGCTTCAAAATATTTAAATGCAGCTTCAACGGTTCCTGACCAATCACCAACATTAAATTCCGATACAATAGGTGTTAAAAACTCTAAAGGTTTTTGAAGAGCTGCGGAACCACCGGAGTTGGAATTTGAATTTGAATTATTACCTTGTTTTTTCGTTTCAGTAAATGCACGTAATTTGGGACCAACTTTTATACCTGAATTTGAAAAGAGCCATTGCCAGTTTATTCCTCTCTCTCTCATTTTTTGAACATCAGCTTCAAAAAATATTGCAGAAATTTTAACTTCCCGCGTATCTAGAGAAGCATAATTGTCTGCCGTTAATCCTTCGGCATCATCAATTTTTTTTCTTACAACAATTACTCTTTCTTTTTCTTCAAACTCAAGTCCGTTATATTGAACAATAATAACAAGAGCTTTCATAAAGTTAATTTTATTAATTTCAACACCAATAGGAGATGTAAGTCCGGCAGTTGAAATTATTCTTTTCCCGTTAGTTCGTTCACTTATTTTACTTAAAGCTTCAATAGCTTTATCAAACGGAGTATATTCTGCAATACTTACTAATTCATCAGGGTTTACGTAACCACTTAATGTTTTTTCCAATTGCTTTTGTGCAAATAATGTTTGTACTAATACAAATAGAGCGATTATAGATATTATCTTTTTCATGTTATTTACTCGTTAGTTGTTTTTTATTTTCTAAATTCTTTTGTTCTAATTCCAAAGTAATTTTTTCTATTACACCACCTTTGTTCAGAACAAATTTCACTTCATTATTTTCAAAATCGATTTTGGTTAAATATCCGAGATAAACTTCATCTCCTTCCCAAAGTAATCTTGTTTTACCTGTTGCATCCGACACATAAGCTCCGTCAGGAATTAAAGCAAGAAGCTGAGCCGTTTGAACATCCAACAAATCTTTAGAGTTTGGCGGTATCTCATCTCTAATTAACGGATAGAAAATATTATATAAAGGATTTGCCGTTAGTTTGTTCTCTTTATATTGTGATGAAGCAAAATCATCTTTATCTGAATAATAAACCAAAACATCTAAGCTATATGTTACCAAGTAATGAGGAAATTCTTCTTTATCTACTTCTACAAAGTTTCTTAAATCTCCTTTAAGAACTTTTTTTAATTCTTTACTTTGTTCTATTGCATAGATCATTCTATATAAATCATTAAAGTCGGCAGTTCCTTTAAGGAGATAATTATAACTCTTAAAATAGGGTTGTTCAACTTCTCCTTTATATTCAATATCAACATGAGAATATTCGCCAAATTTAGAGCTAACTTCATTAATAAACTTAAAAAACTCTGCCTGCGATATTGAAACGGGAATTACATATTTACGTAATGCCAAAATTGAATCGAGTTCATTAATCTTGCTTTGTAGTTGAGCTAATTGATTTTGAAGCTCTTCTGTGTCTTGTGCGTTAGTATTAAGTTCTTTTAGTTTTGCCTTATTTTTATCAATATCTTTAGCTTGGAAATAGTAAGTATAAACTGATCCGCTAATTGATATTACCGCAAGAATAATTAAAAGTAATACTGTGCTTAATATTTTACGGTTCATTTTTTATTTGCTCCGTCAGTATTGATATTAAAGTTCATTGTATAGGAATAAGCTTTGGTTTCTCTTAAAGGTTCATAAGTTATTGTGTTTAAGGAAGAAGAATTGTTGATATCGACAAATTCCGTTAACACATTTCTGGAAAGTGTATGTCCCTTAAGACTTACCATATTATTTTTGTTAGTTCCTAAAGTAGAAACCCAAAAATTTCTTCTTCTTTCCATAAAATCGGAAATATTAGATAACATTTTGCCCCAAACAGCAGCTCCCGCAGTTGCGGAATCCAGAATAGCTTGAGTGTTATCAAAATTTGAAATTTTTGCAGAATAGTTTTCCATTTGAGCAACAATTTGTTCGTTCTGTGCTTTAAGTATTTCCAGCCTGCTAATCTCACTTCTCTGCTCAATAATGTGTTGTCTGTTATCTAATATTTGAACAGTAAAGAAATAAGCCGCAGCAAAAAGTATAGGAAGTACAACTATACTGTGCCATCCAAAATGAATTATTTTTTGATTATCTTGGATATACTTAGGTAAAAAGTTAATTCCTTTATATTTACTTTCTTTTTCTTCAAAGTATTCAAGACCTGCGGTAATAGCAAAAGCAAAAGAAGAAATATTGTCTCTCTGCTCATCAGAAAGTTCTGTTAAATCTAAGTCTTCAAATTGCAGTTCATTTACATTTGCTTCAGGGAAAGTACCATAAAAAGATAAGACCAGATTTTCCGAGTTATCTTCACCGCACAGAAATACATTATCTAACTTAGGTATATTTCCATTTTCCATCTCTAAAAGGATTTTAGAAAAATAGACATCATAAGTATGAATATCTTTTGTACCTATATCCAAAGAAGAACCTATATGTGCTAAATTATTTCCTTTTAAGAAAATTAATTTACTTGATTCACTTCCGGTATTGATTATTAACGTATAGTCTTCTTCAAAAAACTTATTTGTCTTAGAAATATAACGGGCTAATGCTGTCTCGGAATTTTTTATAGTTGCTATTTTATAAAATCTTCTGTTATTCTGTTCTGCCAATGAGTTGATAAAATCAACACTTGTATTATCTTCACGAATAAATACACTATGCAGGGTTTTATCATTTATTGTTAAGTAATCAATTGAATCCGCTGGAACACTGATATTTTTAGTCTTTGCTAAATCATCAAGTATAGCTTGGATATTTTTCTTTTTACTTTTTTCTATTTTACCGGAATAATTATGATGGTTTACAATAGGATCTGTAACTACAGGAATAAACTCAGCATTTTTAAGTTCATCTTTAGTAAAATATTGTGAGGCATAGGTTACATCACTTTTATCTACAGCTTTAAGCTCATTGTTAGTTTCCTCTATTCCTTCGAAACTCATCTCGGCATCTAATCCGGCAAATGACTCTTCTGAAAATTCATTGGTTTGAGCATCATCAAAAGTATCAAAACCCGTCATAGTCATTGAAAATGTTTTTTTGACTTTAACTTTTCCTTTTTCTTTCGAAAGGATAACTATTTTAGTGTCTTGTCCTTCAGACGAAACGCATACTATTGGTTTCATATTTTATACCGCTTTTAATAATTGACGTATTCTATTTTTATTATTTGCAAAAGCAATTACATTTTCTTTAGAAATTTTTCTTTCTTTATATAATCGCATTAAGTCTTGTTCCATGGTCATCATTCCTTGCTGTCCGCCTTGATTCATCATCAAGTATATCTCACTTGTATTATTATTTTTGATTGCCGCTTTAACACTTTGAGTAACAACCAAAACCTCTTTAGCTAAAACGAACTTACCATCTATACCGGGAACCAGTTTTTGAGATACAACCGATACTAGTACATCTGCTAATCTCATTCTAACTCTTTCTTGTTCAACCGGATTAACTTCCGCAATAATTCTATCTATTGACTCAATTGCAGAAGATGTATGAAGCGTTGAAAAAACTTTATGTCCTGTATCTGCTACTTCTAATGTTGCTAATATTGTATCGGGATCTCTCATCTCACCAATAATTATTATATCAGGATCTTGTCTTAAGGCTTGTACTACACCTTCTTTGAAGGAAAGTACATCTCTGCCCACTTCTCTGTGTTTTATAATAGATTCTTTCGATCTATGAACATATTCAATAGGTGCAGCTATAATAATAATTTGACAAGGGTTGCTTTGATTATGATAGTCAATAACAGCATCTAATGTTGTTGATTTACCGGAACCCGTAATACCTGTAACCAAAGATAATCCGAACTTAATATATTTGTGATTCATTGCCTGTAAAGCATAAGGATGGAACTGATATCCGGTAATTGCTCTTAAAGTTGAAGATATTGCCCGCATGTTTAATGTAATAGCATCTAAATCGAAATAGGCATCGGCTCTAAATCTTACATTAGTATTATTTTTTTCATAATTAAATGTATAACTAAAATCTAAGTTTCTATTTACTGATAAATGCCTACGCTGATTATCATTTAATATAGCAGAAATAAACAATGATGCTTCATCAATTTTTAAGTTTGGTAAATCCTCAACTCTCCTTTTTATTCCTTGAATTCTAAACCAAATATAATTTCCTGCACCAGGTCCGCCAATTTCAATATCAGAAGCACCCCTATCAATCATTACAGATAAAATATGATTAAAAAACTTTAATAATATTTCTCGATTTTCTAAAGATAATTCTCCGGACTTATCTAATATATGGTTTGTTCTATCAGGCCCATGGTATGCTTCAGGAATTTCTTTAGTAAAATTTGATAATATTTCTAATGCTTTTTTTATCATAATTAATCTTCCATCGTTCCGCTAATTACTTCTTGAATAGAAGTTAAACCTTGCTTTGCTTTTTCTAATCCACTTTCTCTCAAATTTAATGTACCGTCTTTTCGAGCTTGAGCTCTTATTTTCTCTTCATCTACTTCTACACCCGAACGGACAATAATTTCTCTAATATCCTTTGTAAAATAAAGAGCTTCATGTATTGCCATACGTCCTTTAAAACCACTACCACTACATTTGGAGCATCCTACGGGTTCATAAACTTCATATTGTTTCCATTCTTCAATATCCAAACCAGCAGCTCTCATTTCTGCTTCATCAAATTCTTCAACTCTTTTTTTACAATTATCACACAATTTTCTTATAAGCCTTTGGGCAACTATTATATTTATTGCATAAGCAATAAGAAATGGTTCTACACCCATTTTGTACAATCTTGCTACTGCACTTGGGGCATCATTAGTATGAAGTGTTGAAAAAGTTAAGTGACCGGTATTTGCAAGTTTAATTGCAGTTTCTGCTGTTTCTTTATCCCGCATCTCACCAACAAGTACAATATCAGGATCGTGCCTTAATATTGCTCTAATTGCTTGTTCAAAATTCATTTTGTGCCCGATTTTCAACTGTCTAGCACCATCTATTACATACTCTACCGGATCTTCTACAGTAAGAACATTAACTGTAGGGTTAACTACTTGATACAATGCTGCAATAAGTGTTGTACTTTTACCACTTCCCGTTGGTCCTGTTAAAATTACCATTCCTTGCGGCTGCGTAATTGCTTTTTGAAAAGCATCGTTTGCATAGCCAACAAGCCCCAGTTTACTTAGATCTTTAATTACGTTTCTATCATCAAGAATTCTTATTACAATACTTTCAAACTTATTTTTTAATTCAGTTCCTACCATTGGAAGAACCGATACCCTAAAACGAATAATATGATTATCAATTTGTCTTTGTATAAAACCATCTTGTGCTTGTTCTCTTTCAAATCTATCTAAACCTTTAGAACGATCTTTAACTACCGCCATAACAGCTTCGGGTAAAGTATTATCTTGAACATACCATCTTGCAAGTTTACCATCCTGCCTAAAATGAATTTCCGTTCTTTTTTTACCTGTAGGGAAAATATGAATATCACTAACGCCTCTTCTTACACCTTCTACAAGAGCACCTTCAACTAAATTTATTAAAGCACTTTTGTTTATTTCGGAATCTACTTGTTCTTCAGATACATTCGACTCATCTACATCTGTATCAAGCATTTCATCAGAGTTTTCTACAAGTGTTAGATATTCGTTTTCCTGTTTGATTATTATTGCGTGCAGCTTTTCAAAGTCTTTTGCTTTCAGATAGTTATATTGATATTTTTTTACTTTAAGTGCATATGCAATTTTTGTTAATTCTCTATCCGTAGGATCTACAGCTGCAAGAATTAACTTATCCTTTACTCTTTCATCAAATTTGTAAGGTAATACTTTATGGTCTAACAATAATTTTTTTATATTATCACCGGCATTATCAATTAATGCTCTTAATCGCTCAATTCTTTGTTCGGTAAATTCAGCAGCATTAAAGTTTATTTCTTTGAAAGCATAAAGTAACGCGACTTCTCTAAAAATAATATCATGGTCAAAACTAAATTCTTGAACTAATATTTGTCCTAAATTTCTTTTAGCACCGGTTAGATCTTTTTCTTTTACATCCAATGCTTTTTTGAGTATTTCAATATCGATTATCCCTTTCTTTAAAAGAAGGTAACCAATCTTATCTGCCGTTTCAATTCTATCTTCTATCATCTCTCTACCAATTTTACATTGTTGGTGGTTTTGGGTTAATTGTTGCTGTTTCTGCTGATACTAATGTTAGTGCAATCATCACTACCATAATTACCATAGCAATAAATACTTGTATCATTTCAATTACATTTTTAAGTCTGAATACCGTTTCACTTTCGTAATAATTTGCAAGCTGGTAAGCAGTATTTTTTATTGTTCCGGTTTCTTCTCCGGAATGAAATCTTGATATTGCAGTAGGTGTTAATACTCCGCTTGCTTCAAGGGAATCTGTTAATCCTTTACCCTTACTGACCATCATGGGAATGGAAACATCTTTTATCTGTCCTTCAAAGTAAGTATTACCTGTTGCTTCAGCTGCAATTCTTATTGGTTCAATACTATCTGCCGAACCGGTATAAAGAGTATAAAACACCCGACAAAAAACTTCTATATTCGTTTTATGAATAAGCGATCCCATAATTGGAATTTTCATCATATATTTATCAGTTAAATATTTTCCTTTCTTAGTTTTAACAAATCTCCAAAAGAATATTGGCGGAACTACGAAAAACATAGTGATTAAAATGGGATTACCAATGATAAAATCACTAAAGTCCAAAGTAGCCGCAGTCATTGGAGGCAGTTCAATATCAAACTTTGAAAAAAGTTTTGCAGTTTCAGGGAAAATGTAACCTACATAAAATATTACTGCAATAAAAAGTACAAAAAGCGTAACCATTGGAGTGATTAAAGCACTCCTTAAATTTTTCTTAAATTCCATCTGTCTTTCAAGGAATTTCGCTGTTGCTTTATAAATTTGGGTCATGTTACCACTTTTGGAAGCAAGCCCAAGCATGTAAGCGGTAAACTTTCCGAAAACAGTTTGATACTTTAAATAAACCTGCTCACTATCAGCACCCTTTTTCAATTCACTATTTATCTGCTTTACTGTTTCACGTAATGCTTTATTCTCCAAGTCATTAGTAAGCAGCGTCATTATTTCGCTGAAAGGTAATTTTTGCTCTAAGAGTTCCGCACTTATCTTAACAAATGAAACTATTTCCTGCATTGGAGGTTTCATGTTAAGTTCAAAAAGTTTTTTATTTACAGAAATTACTTTGTATTCCAGCTTTGTTAATGCTTGAACTACTTCTTGTTTAGTAAATGCTTTTTGTTCACCGGTAAATGGTTTTTCTTTACCTCTTTGAACTTTATATATGAAAGTAGATTTTTTTTCGATGGATTTGGTTTTTAACCCATGCTTGTTAACTAAAGCTTGGATTTTCTTTTTACCTTCTGCGTAAGTTGGAGCACTAATAGTTCCTACTATTGCTTGTCCATTTGTTTTTATTGCGTTAAAACGAAGTTCAATCATGATTCAAATCACATATAATTTTATAAAAATTAAGAATTAAGAGATTCTTCTTGTAATCCCGTAAAATAGTTTAAAACTTATATATGATTATCGTCACATTTATAAAGAACTTTAGCTGTTTTTCGATAAAATTATTTTTAATCTTTTTTATACCTATCTTTAAAATAAAAAAAGCTGAAAACTTAAATAAGCTTCCAGCTTTAAAGAATGATTTTATTTTTTCTTAGTTATTAATTGTAGTACTTGTAATACTATCTGGAGCAACGACCATAGTTACTTTTACAACAGTCGAATTATCTTCACCTATTTCTTTACCCGTTCCTACTAATGTTATTGAATTAGCTGATGGTGTAGCTGTATAAGCACCATTATCATTGCTTTTTAATGAAGATGGAATTTCAAAACCTGAACCAGATTTTCCACCTTTATTAAAAGTGTTTCCGCCACCACCCATTGCTACTGGTTTTCTATAATGTTGTTGAGACATAGCTGCAAGTGTAGTTAAATCTGCAATAACTGCATCTCTATTTGCATTTGTACTACTTGCTGTAAATACATTAATACCTACAACTACTGCTATACCAACGATGATAACACCTAGTACGATTAATAATAATTGTTGTTGACCCATTTTTTAACTCCTTTTGATTTGTTTGTGGTTAATTTTGCTTTTCTATTAGAAATTTTTGTGCCAAAAGTTAAATTCTCTATTTTTTTCTAAATTTAGTCTATTTTTATTGTTAAAACTCTTTTAATTGGCTAATATTGTTACTTTTTATAATATAAGACAACATCTTTTTGTTATTACATGTAAGTTCTACAGGTAACTGCTACTTATTTACTAATTTATTATTGTTGTTTGGCATTTATCAGGTGTAACTTTTACTTCAATTTTTATCGGGTTACCCCCCGTTAGAACTTCGTTACCTGTTGCGGTAATAATTACTTCTTTAGGAGATGTAATACTTGCCGAAAAATTGCCCGCTTCTGTTTTTTTCATTTTTTGCGGAATATCCCAATTAGTAAAAGAATCACCGCCGCCGCCAAATTCTCTTGCTTTCCTATAATATAATTGTGCTTTACTTGCAAGTAAAGTTGCTTCGTTGATAAGTTCGTTTCTTCCTTGTTCGATAGTATTTGTATTAAAAATTACTATCCCCATAACTACTGCAATACCAACTACAATTACACTAAGCATTATTAATAAAAGCTGTTGCTGTCCCATATTTTCTTTCCCATTTTATTTAATTTTTTTCTTTAAGTTATTCAAAAATCTTGCCAGAGTTAAAAAAGAGATAATTGTTTGATAGATAAATTATTAAAGTATTGAATTGTTAAATGATAACATGGTTACTTTACTATATTGTTATATCTTTAAATATGGTATGCTTAAATACTTTAATTGGATGATTTAGATTGTATAATATAGAAGTAATGTTTTTATGTTTTACTTTATGATATTGCGGGGATCTTATACACAGACTTGGAAGTCTATGTTATGCTGAGACCTTGCCTCTTTTATTTATTTAGTATTAACTATTGCCCATTTACTATATTATATAGATTATTTTATTTTTTCTTATTGTAAAACTTTAATAGGTCCTTGGTTAAAAAGCATAAACATTGTTAATTGAGCGAAACAATAGTTTTTCACACAATTTACGTGAACGATTGTTGTACCTTAAAAGAAGACTGCTAACAAAATAATTAAATTCTGTTGGAAGCAAGTTTTTACAATCTTTTTTACATATTATTTCAGCTTATTGTCTTGGATTTCTTCAACAACAAAGCTACATTTTCAATGTGATAAGTTTGCGGAAACATATCTACAGGTTTAATTTTTATTAATTTATATTTTTCTTCACAAAGTAATTTAATATCTCTCGCTTGCGTTGAAGGATTACAACTTACGTAAACTATTTTTTTCGGCTCTATATCTAAAATATCTTTCACTGTTTTAGGATTCATTCCTGCACGTGGCGGGTCAGCAATAATTACATCCGGTTTGGGAATATTTTGTTCGGAAATAAAAGGTAAAAATGATCTATTCAAATCAACTTCAAATGATTTAACATTTTCAATCCCATTTATTTCACAATTGGTTTTGCCATCTTTAACAGCCGATTTTACAGATTCGAATCCGTAAACTTCTTTAACTTTTTCCGAAACAAATATGGAAATTGTGCTTGCACCTGAATATAAATCATAAACTATTTCGCTGCCATGAAAATCGGCATAATCAAGAGCTGTTTGATAAAGATTTTCTGCTTGCAAAGTATTGGTCTGGAAAAATGAGTTGGCACTTATTCTAAATTTGTATTTGTCTATTTTATCAAAAATTTGTCCATTTCCCAAATAGACTTTTTCAAAATCGCCGAAAGCAACCTGAGCTTTACGTAAATTTACATTATTGACAATTGTTGTAATAAAAGGAAAATTTTTGCTCAAGTTCTCAGAAAATTCTTTCATGATTTCGAAATTATCTTCAAAAGTAACTAAGTTTACCATAAATTCATCAAAAGCAAAAGATTCACGTAAAACCAAGTTTCGCAAATAGCCGTTATTTTCTTTTGTTGAATAAATTGAAGTGTTTCTTTCCTTAAAGTAATTTCTTGTAAAATTTAAAACTTCAGTTGCTTCTTTTGTTTGAAGATAACATTCTTCTATATTAATAACTTTACTAAAAACTTTGGGCACATGAAAACCAAGAGCAAAATTTTTATCTAAGTTAGAATCTGAATTTATTTCATCTTTTGTAAGCCAGCGTTGAGGAGTAAATGAAAAATCCATTTTATTTCTATAATAAAAAATCTTCTCCGATTTTAAAGTCGGTTCAATTTTAAAATCTGAAAATCCACCGATTCTTTCAAAAATATCTTTTACTTGCTCAAACTTATATTTAGTTTGATATTCATAATCTAAATCTTGCTGTTTACAACCGCCGCAAGTACCAAAGTGTTTGCACTTCGCTTCAGTTCTTCCTTCTCCGGAAGTAAGAATTTCACAAGCTACAGCTTCCCCGTAAGATTTTTTAAGTTTTTTTATTTCGGCATTTACAACATCGCCCGGATAAGAATTGTGCACAAAGATGATATATTTTTTATCGGAATTATCATTTATATGGTTTAACTCGGATTGATTAATTTTTGCAATACCTTTTCCTTCAAATGCATAGCTTTCAATTTTTAATTTTATAATGTCATTCTTTTTCATATTAAAGACCAAGGTTTAAATTAATTTTTCTTAAAAAGAGACGTTACAAATCCAATGTATTTATCACCACCGAGTTTAAGATAAACTTTTGATTCATGAGATATTTTATTAAGAACTTTTTTGTAATAAGATTTTTCTTGAGCAGTAAGCGAATTTTTATTTTTATCTAATAGCTTTAAATTTAAACTATAATATTTTTGTAATGTATCTGTTAAATCAACCGTATCGATTAAACTAAAATTTCTATTTTCGTAATATTTTGGAAACTCGTTCTTGGATAAAGGCAGAATTGATGATTCGTCAAATATATCAGCCACAAAAGGAGGAATATCATCTTTTAACTTTACAACTTCTCCAACACATAAATACCCTTCGTGTTTTAAGATTCTCTTGGCTTCTTTTACAATAGTTTTTCTTCTAAAATCAGTAAATGCACCTTGAGCATAAACCAAATCAATAGACTCATTATTAAAGTCCGTTCTTTCAAAATCCATTAACTTAATTTTTATATTTTCTTTTTTGCCAAGTGCCAATTTGGAAATCATCAGACTTTCATAATCTTCAACAATAATATCTATGGAATTACTTCCCTCAAGTAATTTTTCTGCAACATTTACGGTATTACTCCCATAAATGGCAATTGAAAAATTCTCGATGTTTAATCTTTGCTTAATAAATTTTAATTGTAAATCTAAACCGGGTAATAAATATTTTTCTTTTTTCATAACTGAAAATTAACAAGAAGATTTTAAAGTTTTTTCTTTTTAAACTTTATTCGAATCTAAAGTGAATTTTCTAAATTAAAACAATAAATCATCGATATTAAAATTTGGCATGTAAAAATAATTTTTATTTGTCAAAAAAAAGAAAGAATCAATATTGCAGATTATATAATTAAGAATAATAAATTTCTGTGAAGTTACATTGCCTTGTGATTCAGTATTCATATAAGTAAATTTCATGTTGGATTAAAAATGTTTTTTAGAAAGGAAAATTTTTGAATAAAAGTAATGTTTACATAGAAACTTACGGCTGCCAAATGAATCTTGCCGATACAGAAATTGTGCAGGGAATTCTTACGGATAAAGGTTATCAATTAACAAAAGAGATTAATAATGCTGATATTGTACTGTTAAATACATGCAGCATTAGAGAAAATGCCGAACAAAGAATTTATGGCAGACTTGGAAATATAAAAACTCTCAAGACCGAAAAACCTAATTTATTAGTTGGAATTCTTGGCTGCATGGCAGAGAGATTAAGAAGCGATCTTATTGATAAGAAAAAAATTGTTGATATTGTTGTTGGTCCTGATGAGTACAGAAGATTGCCGGAATTTATTGATATAGCTTATGCCGGCGAAAAAGGAATTGGTGTAAAACTTTCCAAAACCGAAACTTATGATGATTTACTTCCTTATCGTGCAAATGATGACGGACTTTCAGCTTGGATTTCAGTAATGCGAGGCTGTGATAAGTTTTGTACTTTTTGTGTTGTCCCATTTACACGAGGGCGAGAAAGAAGCAGATCTATTGATCCTATTGTAAATGAAGTTGCAGATCTTGCAGGAAGAGGATACAAAGAAGTTACATTACTCGGACAAAATGTAAACTCCTATTTGGATAATGGAAGAGATTTTGCCGATCTACTTGCTGCTGTTGCAATTGTAGATAAAACAATAAGAATAAGATTTTCTACTTCACATCCTCAAGATTTTTCGGATAAATTGCTCTATACAATTTCGGAACATGAAAACCTTTGTAATTATATTCATCTGCCGGTTCAATCAGGTTCTAACAGAATTTTGGAACTTATGAACAGAACTTACACAATTGAACACTATTTGAATATAATTGAAAAAGCAAGAAAAATTATTCCGGGTGTTTCTTTCTCGACAGATATTATTTCAGGTTTTCCGACAGAAACTTACGAAGATCATCTTGCAACTCTGGAAGTTATGCGAAAAGTTAGATATGATGGAGCATATATGTTCAAATATTCTCCGCGTGAAGGCACAAAGTCTTACAGAATGAAAGATGATGTTGATGAACAAACAAAATCAAAAAGATTAACGGAAATTATTGACGAGCAACAAAAAATTTCTTACGAAATAAATCAAGAACTGATTGGAACTGAAACTGAAATCTTAATTGAAGGATTCAGTAAAAAATCCAAAGAATTTTTTGCAGGCAGGACCGATACAAATAAAGTTGTAATAATTCCGGCAACACAGAACTTAAAAAAATCGGATTACGTAAAAGTAAAAATTAACAAAGCAACTTCAGGAACTTTATTTGGCGATATAATTTTTAAAATTGATAAAACAAAAGAAAACAAACAAAAAACAGCTTAACATAATGGGAAAATATTTTTTATTCTTAGTTTTTAGCTTCTCAACTATTTTAATTGCTCAAACACCTAACATTGTACCTCAATTAAAAAAAATTGAAGCAGCTAAATTAGTTGAAGTAAATGAAGAATTGATTGAATTGAAAAATAAATGCCCCGGAGATCCGAATGTAATTTTTCTTGAAGCAGTTCTAACTGAAGACGGCGAAAAAGCAGAAAAACTCTACGAAGCGGTTTATAATAATTTCCCTAAGAGTCAATATGCGGATGCAGCTTTGTTCAGAAGTTTTTCATACTTTTATGCTTTAGGTCTATATAAAAAAGCAGAAGAACTAAAAAATAGAATAATTAAAGATTATCCCCGTTCTCCTTATTTAAAAAATACCGAAAGAAATTTTCCACATATAGATGATATGCTTATAGTTTCTTCGGAACCTTACAAAGAAAAACCTAAAACCAAAAGATATACAATTCAGGCAGGAGCTTTTGGAAATTTTCAAAATGCAGAAAATCTTAAACGGCAATTTATTAAAGACGGATTCTACTCCTCAATAATTCCTAAAGTAGTTAATACAACTGAACTTAAAATAGTAATTGTCGGAGACTTTTCGAATAAAACAGATGCCGAAAAAACTCTTCCTACTTTGGAAAATAAATATTCAATTAAAGGACGTATAATACCGTTTGAATAAATAAATTTTTCTGCAATTAGTTTCTTATTAAGTATTATTAAATATTGAAATATTTATATTTTTTTCTTCTGCTCGCTACAGAAAAGTTTACATCATAAATTAAGTATTTTTTAATTGATTTATAAAATATTCTAAAAACGAAAATTATATGTTTGATTTTAATATTTAAAATCCTTTTTTTAGTAAATACAAATAATTGATTACTGCCATTTTGACAGACTTAAAGGAAAAAATTATGAATGAACATAGAATAATTGGCAAATCTAAACAAATAAAAGATTTGTTAGATATAACCAAGCAAGTTGCTCAATCGAGTATTTCCGTATTAATTTACGGAGAAAGCGGAGTTGGCAAAGATGTATTTGCCAGAACAATTCATAATTTTAGCAGCAGAGCAAATAAAGAATTAATTAGTGTAAATTGTGGTGCAATCCCCGAAGGTATTTTAGAGAGTGAACTTTTCGGTCATAAAAAAGGTTCGTTCACAGGAGCGGTAGATAACAGAAAAGGCTATTTTGAATTAGCAGATAAGAGTACACTTTTCCTTGATGAAATTGGTGAAATGCCACTTACAACGCAAGTAAAACTTCTTAGAGTTTTAGAAACAGGTGAATTACTACCACTCGGAAGCGAAACTACAAAGAAAGTGGATGTAAGAATTATTGCCGCAACAAATAGAGATTTACAAATAGAAGTAGATGCTAAAAGATTCAGGAAAGATTTGTACTTCAGATTAAAAGCTGTTACTCTTTACATTCCCCCACTTCGTGAAAGAAGAGAAGATATAAATTTATTTACGGAACATTTCATAAATAATTATTCTAAAAAAAATAATATCGTAAAACCTTTAATTAGTAAAGATGCTTATGAATTATTAAACCATTATTATTGGCCCGGTAACATACGCGAATTAAAAAATGTTATTGAAACAGCAACGGCACTCAGCACTTCCAATAAACTTACAGCCAAATCTTTTGAAAATTTATTATCTCAAACACCCAAAAATGAGACAAGAAATCTGCCAATAGCTCTTCGCAAAACTAATGAAGCATTAGATCGCGAAATAATATTAAGCGCTCTTATAGAAATAAAAAAAGACTTAAATGAGTTGAAAAATTTTGCATATTCCAACTACACAGAGAACAACAATGTTGAACCAGTAACTAATCAAATTCACGAAATTATTCCTCTGGCAAATCTTGAAAAAAATGCAATTGTAAATGCCTTGGATTTCACCAACGGAAATAAGCGAAAAGCATCGCAGCTTCTTGGAATCAGTGAAAGAACCCTTTATCGCAAAATTAAGGAATATGAAATTTGATCTTTACTAAAAGTAATTTTTATGAAAAACATATTTTAGAGTGCTTCTTCCTGTTGCCGCAAAAAATTTTTACAATTCTTAAAAATAAAGGAACTACAATTATTTTCCCTTCACACAATGTATCATTAATCACAAATATTTCAGATAAAATCCTTATTTTAACCCAGAAAAAATATGAGCTTTTTAGATAATTTAACTAATAAGAGAAAAAAATATATTGAATAAAGCTATCTTAATTTAATTAACAATGTGATATTGAGATAAGTAAACTTTAAAACAAAAATGAGAGTTAAATGAATGCACTTGAAGTAAGAAATTTAACAAAAACCTTTGGGAAAATTAAAGCAACAGATAATGTTTCTTTTAAGGTCCCCGAAGGTTCAATATTCGGACTTATCGGTAGAAACGGTGCGGGCAAAACTACAACAATCCGAATGATGATGAATATTTATTTTCCCGATAGTGGAGAAATAATTTTAAGAGGAACAAAAGTAGGAGAAGAATTTAAAAATAAAGTTGGCTATCTTCCCGAAGAGAGAGGTTTATACAAAAAAATGAAAGTCCTCGATACACTTTTGTTTTTTGCGGAAATCAAAGGAGTAACCGGAAAAGAAGTTCAAAAAAAAGCAATGGATTATTTAAAACGATTTGATTTACTTGAAAGAAAAACTTCTAAAATTGAAGACCTTTCGAAAGGAAATCAGCAAAAAGTACAATTTATTGCAACACTTTTACACGAACCGGAATTTATAATTCTAGATGAACCATTTTCGGGCTTAGATCCGATTAATACAAATCTACTTCGCCAAATAATAGTTGAAGAAAAAAATAAAGGAAAAGTAATAATTCTTTCTACACACTTAATGGATTTTGCAGAAAAAATGTGTGATCATATAGCGATGATAGATAGTGGGAAAATTATTCTAAATGGTTCACTAAAACAAATTAAATCAAAATTTGTACAAAGAAATGTAAATCTAACTTATAACGGAGATATATCTTTCTTAAAAAATAATCCTATTATTGAAAGTATTTCTGATTATGGAAATACAACCGGAATAAAAGTAAAAAATGATGAACATATTCAACAACTATTAAAATTACTTATTGATAATAATATTGAAGTAAAAAATTTTAGTGCTAATGAAATTTCTTTACAAGAAATTTTTGTTGAGCTTGCAGGTAGAGTAGAAGGAGAAATTTTGGAGGGAAGAAATGTTTAATTACAGAATAATCGGTTTATTAAAAAGAGAATTCAAAGAAAAATTGCTTTCTAAAGCTTTCATTATTTCTACTCTTGCAGTTCCATTAATAATGATTTTGGCTCTCGGTTTTCAGGCTCTTATTATGAGTTACGATGGTGATGAAAATACAAAATTAGAAATTATAACGGAAGATGCAGCTTTAACAGAAGCATTTAAAAATGAATTCAGTAATTTAGGATTTGTAGAAAGTAATTATTACACTTTTGAGTATAAGACAAAATCTAACACAGAATTAGCAAACTATCTGGAAGAACAAAAAAAAGATTTACTTGATGAAAAATTAAACGGAATTATTTTTGTATCAGACTCTTCTAAAGCTTCTAAAAAAGTTAAATATTTTTCAAAAGTTCCAAATAATCCAACTATAAGTCAAAAAATCTCAAGACATTTAAATAAGGTTTTGGTTGATAATTATTTTGCTGATAAAGACCTTTCGAAAGATGATTTGAGCTTCGCCCGAACAAATGTTGCTTTAACAGGATTCAAAATTTCGGAAGATGAAGATATAAAAGAAGAAGGTTACGGGAAATTACTTTTATCATATCTCTTCACTTTTTTATTATACATTAGCTTATTAATGATAGGACAAACAACAATGCAATCAGTTATGGAAGAAAAAATGTCACGAGTTGTTGAGGTTTTATTATCTTCTGTAAACAGTAAAGAATTTTTAACAGCAAAAATTTTAGGAGCTTCAATTATTGGTGTTGTACAAATGATGGTTTGGTTAATACCAATAATTCTTGTTGGTTTTACAACACTTTTTACTCTTCCAATGAATTTCGAATTACAAATTAGTGCTTGGCAAATATTTTATCTACTTCTAAACTTCTTTATCGGTTTATTGACTTTTCTTTCATTGTTTGTAACGGTCGGTGCAATTTATGATAATCCGCAAGATGCACAATCAGCTATGGGTCCGCTTATGATGTTAATAATAATTCCGTTCTTCATCTCATTTAGCCTTGCAAAGAATCCGGGAAATCTAATTGCAGAAGTTTCTTCAATGCTTCCATTTTTTTCAATTATTGTAATGCCTGCAAGAATGACTCTTGTTGATATTCCGATTTGGCAATTCGTGGTCTCAATAGCTGTAAACTTATTAACTATTTATTTATTGTTCCCAATAGCAGGTAAAATATTTAGAATAGGTCTTTTAAAAACCGGTAAAAAACCAACACTAAAAGAAGTCGGCAAATGGTTAAAGTATGATTAATTTAAATATTTAATCATCGTAAAAGATCTAAAGTACATGTAGATATTGGAATTTAAGTTGAGACACCATAACTTCTGTATCGGAACTATAATTAAAGAATATTTATGTCCTAAACAAAGATAATTTAAGCCTTTTTCTTCAACTGTGCTTTTATAAAACGAATGTTTAGGACATTTTTTAAAGCTAACCCAACACTCTCCCGCTAAAAAATGCTCTTTATTCTTCCTGCATTATTAAACACATAAAGGAATTATTGAATAAAGAAATAATTTTGCCTATAAACAATTTTTTGTACTAAACGATAGTAAATGTGATTAATATCATAGTTTAATAAAATTAAAGGAGTTCAAATGGCAGGGCAAATCAAACTAGCTATTGATAAAATAATTGACGAACGTGCAAAGGGAAATCCATCTATTGCATCAACAACCCGCACAAAATTGATCTTGAAAGGAATTGATCCAAGTAGATTTAATGCATCAAGTCCGGACGATCCGGCAGTAA
>PDWI01001335.1_pt1 | contig 39080 bp, 31 predicted proteins | sample 1430891 | NCBI WGS metagenome assembly PDWI01 (sample SAMN01162508, study PRJNA174530) | Oral metagenome, whole genome shotgun sequencing project. | biome: Marine environment; feature: Marine mammal; material: Swab sample of the gingival sulcus; isolation source: swab sample of gingival sulcus... | reverse complement strand
AGTGGCAGACAAGCAAATTGAAGATCTATACGAGAGCCTTAATTCAGAAGATGATTGGGCGGCAATAGAGGACAAAGAAGCGCAAATTTATCAAGCTAACAAGGCCATCTACGATAAAATCGATGCCTATGATGAAGCGCAATATCAAAAAGAGATGGACCAGATGTATCAAGAAATGGTTGATGCTGGTGAATTTACAGCTGAGCAAGTCGAGCAGCTAAAAGCAGTCGATGCTCAAGTTGATAAGTTACTTGAACAAGCCGGTGATGATTTATCAGAGGAAGAATGGGCAGCACTAGATCAAAAAATCAATGCACTTTATGAAGGCTTAGATTTCTTGGCTGATGTCGAGGTTTATGAAGTAACCGAGTAGTAAGTTATTCTATATTGTTAAACGTCTTGCCAAAAGTGGAGCATCGGCTCAAGTAAAACTGATGCTCCGCTTTTGCTTGATAAGAATTTTTACTTATTATTGGTAGTTTGTAAGTATAGAATAAAAAAAGTATCATCTATAAAAGCGTATAGTAATTGCATTTTTAGTATTGACTTTTTATAGTATTCGTTGTATGCTCATATCGAGTGTTAATTATTGTTAAAGGAAGGAGAAAAGTATGGGTATAGCTTCGTTAGTACTTGGTATTGTAGCTTTGTTAATGACTATCTTTACAGTAGGTGTCATGGGTTGGTTATCGATTCTATTAGGTATAGTCGGCATCATCTTGGGTGCGATGGGCAGAAAGAACCCGGAAGACAAGGTGGCTACAGCTGGCTTGATTACATCATTAGTGGCCACGGTTTTAAGCCTAGTCCTTTATCTTGCATGCGTTGCATGTATTGGTGGTCTTAGTGCAATTTCAGAAACGGGTGCAATTATCAATTTTTTCTAAACGTTTACTTATTGATTTAAATGCTTCTAGGCTGCGGCTTAGGGGCATTTTGATTGTGGAGATAATATGCAGTTATATCTAAACATCTTTGGCTTACAGATACCCTCTTATGGCTTTTTTATTGCGCTCGGTGGTTTAATTGCCAATTTAGTGGCATTGTTAACGCTCAAAAAATGGCGCTTGCTTTGGGAAGACTTAGTCATTATCGAGGGGTATGTGGCGTTGGGCATGATGATTGGCGCCAAGTTGCTTTATATCATCGTGTCATTTAATCAATTTGATTTAAGACAAATTGGTAATTTGCAGTATTTAGGTGCAATTATGTCGAGTGGCTTTGTCTTTTATGGTGGGCTAATCGGCGTTTTTTTTGCGTTGTGGCTCGTTCATCAAATTCATAAAATCGATGTTCTAAATTACTTGAAGCATTTTGTTTTTATGATTCCGCTTTGTCATGCCTTTGGCCGTATCGGTTGTTTTATGGCGGGCTGTTGCTACGGCGTTCCCTATAGTGGCTTTTTAAGCGTGCGCTTTCCACACGGTTCTTTTGCGCCGGCCGGACTTGATTTATTTCCGGTTCAGGCAGTTGAAGCAAGTGCGCTTTTATTGTTGGCCGCAGTACTATTTACACTTGATTTTTTCTTTTCCAAAAAGTACACAGTCTATCTGTATCTAATTGTCTACAGCATATTACGGTTTATTCTAGAGTTTTTTCGCTATGATGCCATTAGAGGACACTGGGGCAGTTTGTCAACCTCACAATGGCTTAGTATTATGATATGCGCGGCAGCACTTTTGCTGATGATAGTGTCAAAAAAAAATTATGATTAGTAATGGATATTTTAGTTTTTGGTCGTTTTTTTACATTACCAATCAGACATGTTGGATTAATGGAGGGAGAATATGAGTAAGAAAGTTCTAAATTTATTTTTGGTAATTGTCTTATTATGCCATGTCACTGGTTATGCGGTACAAGCACCAGCGCCGGTTGAAGCACCAGCGCCGGTTGAAGCACCAGCGCCGGTTGAAGCACCAGCGCCGGTTGAAGCACCAGCGCCGGTTGAAGCACCAGCGTCGGTTGAAGCACCAGCGCCAGTTGAAGCACCAGCACCGGTTGAAGCACCAGCGCCGGTTGAAGCACCAGCGTCGGTTGAAGCACCAGCGCCAGTTGAAGCACCAGCGCCAGTTGAAGCACCAGCGCCGGTTGAAGCACCAGCGCCAGTTGAAGCACCAGCGCCGGTTGAAGCACCAGCGCCGGTTGAAGCACCAGCACCGGTTGAAGCACCAGCACCGGTTGAAGCACCAGATTCAACGGTTGAGGACGGCGGTGTTACCAAAATTGAAAATATCAATCCATTTCATTATGACATTTATTTAGATGACAAATTAACGCAAAAGGTGATAGCTGCTAATGGTATAACTGCTTCTTTATCAGCTTGGATACCGCATCCACTTATCTCTAAGATTTTAGGCACTTCGATGGGGGTGTTTGCGGGGGGGTTAGCTTTGAATAGTGAGGGAAATGGTGTGGTTTTGCATATTCTTAAGCTTCCGGGACCATCTTCAATTCATATATGTTATGGTATTTCGCCACAGTAATAATATGGCTTGTTAATGTTTGTTTTACTAGCGAATTAATTATATATGATACGGAGGCATTGTCGTCAGAATTTAAATCTAATTTGCGGTATAAGAAAAAAATCGAAATGATAGCAAAGAATCCTTTTCCCAAATCGCTTGGTGGTCTTGGCGAACCACTAAGGGGAGAACTGAAAAATTTGCTAAAATTTCGATTTAATAATCACTACCGCGTCGTTTATCAACTTAAGATAGAGCAAACCAGGATCAATATCTTAATCGTTGGTTTGCGGGCAGACGGTCAAGTTTATCAAGCGGCTACTAACAGGCTATAGCGCCTTGCGCGCTTTGGCAAGATGGTATTGGCTTAAATACCAAGTCGCTATACTGTAACAAAGTGTAAACAGTAGCTGAATAGCCATCAGTAAAGCGATATTTTCGCCACCGCTGACAATGCCGCGCGCAGCTTTTGCATAGTAGTATGCCGGCAAGAATTTAGCAAAGGCGACGACAGCGCTGGGTAAAAATTCCAGTGGAATAAAGATGCCGCAGACAAAAGACGTGGCCAACGAAATGACATTAGAGACGCCGTGAGCAAAATTTCGTTTGATATTAAGCGTGTTGAGCAGCATGCCAAAACTGATAACGGTGGTTGCAAAGACGATTAGGTTTAACAGATGCAAGGCAATTTGCTCAAGTGGCACATTAAATTTAATGAGCGTTAGACCGATTAAAAAGAAGAGTAGGGCGATCGCTATTAAATTGGCCGAACAGGCACTTCCCATTAAAAGTCTCTGCTGAAATTCAGACAGCTTTGCCAAACGGCGTCTACTTGCCACCACCGGTTCGTTATATTCACTTAGTACCAGAACAAGCAATATTGTAAAAAGTACAATGACAATATAAGCTAAATTGACCATATAATATGAAAACCAAACCGCCTCTTTATTTGTGGCGCTTTTTTTGTTGCGCAATTCAACCGGCACATGGCTGGCCATCGCTCGCTTAACTGCGGCATAGTCGGCTGTACCGTTGAATTTTTGACTGGCGCTTAAGTAACGAAAATAGCTGTTTAGCTGTGCGACCATCAGCGTGGCACTGCTATCTGACTGATTGTAATAGGTTTCCAAAACAGGTGCGCCATTACTTAAATTAGCGGCCGCTTGTTCATCTATCATAATCAGCATGGCATAGCTTTCCCCCTCAATTAAGTCACGTGCCAATAAAGGATCGTTAATCGACCGATCGATATTGGCGATGCTGCTTAAAAAGTCGACAAATTGATCGTTAAATTCGCTTGCAGCGCCTTGCTCAATCAAAAGCACGGTCGGTTTAGCGCGTTCAAATTGTCCATCGACTTTGTCATTTAACGCACCTAGCATCGCAAAGCTGATGGCGATAAAAACAAACAAGTAGATCAAGATAACGCGCAGATTTCTTTGAAAACTGATTAAAACGCTTTTAAATACTGTCATAGCGGCGTCTCCTTAACATTATGATAGCTAGTCCAAACAATAGGGCGGCGATAGCTAGAATAATTACAATCGACTGATAGTAGCTGCTGCTATCGCCCAGCATATTGAGTCTGAAAAGTGTGGTTGTAGCCAGTGAAACCGGATTGATCATTGCTAAAATAGGGATATTCTTTAGTATAAATGCCCGTAGTGTAATAATCATCATACCCGATAAGAAGGATAAAGCCAAGGAACTGGCAACGATAATGGCGCTTTTAATTTTATAGTCAAAGCGCAGTGTATTGATGACCAGACCAAGTGCCGCACCAAACAGATTGACTGCTAGGATGATTAACATACTCAGGCCCAGCTGATCAAAAATTGGCAGCCTCAGCACCAGTTTGACATAGCCGATACAGAGCAGGTTGGTTGTAAAGTTGATCGCAATTGACATCAACAGAGCAGAGCCGAATAATCGCCAACGCTGCTGTGGCGCCATCTCGACGCGATGGCCGATTGCGCTTAAATTGGCGGTGTAGCTAATGCCAACTTCTAAAATAGTAAAGGCGGCATACATCGCATTCATCGCAATAATAGCATAAAAGGGTGTATAATAAGCATCGTAGTGATTAGATTGCTTATTATTGCTTAAGAAATTACGCATAAAATTGAGTTGGCGATAGTCATAGCCCAGGCTTTTAACCTGCTCAATTTGGTCGACAATTGAGGCGATAATCGTCGCCGACATACCATTTTGTTCAACCAAAATACTGTTATCACTCCGGATATAGGCGACAATTTGCTGCTCTTTTAGCTTTGTTTCGGCAGTGGATTGCTCTAGTTTTTCAATATTCAATATTGGAATCATTTGATAAATCGGCAGATGCGGATTATCGGCATTAACGGCAATATTGAGTTCAAAAGAATCCGGATAAATTAAGCCGGAAAACGCGATTGTAAACATCGTGACCATAATAATCGGAAAGGCTACTTGCCAAAAGATAAAGTCTTTATCGCGTATGATATTGTGCATCAATAACCAATTACTCATTCGCGCAACTCCTTTCCGGTCAGTGTTAAAAACACCTCGTTGAGCGAGGGCTTGACGGCATAGAGCGATTCATAGCTCAACTGGTTTCGCTCGATAAAGTCGATGATTGCGGCAAATGGTTGTGAGCCCTTGCTAAAGGTTAATTTAACTTGATTATCACTGCTGCTGAGGTCGATGATGTTGGGTAATTTTTTTAGTTCATCGATTTCAGTTTCAGTGATATGACTAAACTGAATGGCAACTTGCTCACCACTATTGATTTGATCTTGCAGTTCGGCAACTGAGCCGTTGGCCAATGACTTGCCGCGATCGATAATGACGATGCGGTCGCACAGCATTTCGGCTTCTTCTAGATAGTGTGTCGTATAAACGATAGTTTTGCCCTGATTTTTTAATTTTTTAATGCCTTCCAAAATAAAGTTTCTGCTCTGGGCATCGACCGCCACAGTCGGTTCGTCTAAAAAAATTAGTTCCGGCTGATGAGCGATGCCACAGGCGATATTGAGGCGGCGCTTTAAGCCACCACTCAACTTTTTAAAGCGTACGTTGTGATACTCTTCTAAATTGACAAAGGCAATTGCCTCGTCGACCATTTTCTGACGCGTCTTTTTATCCGCAATATACAAGCCGCAAAAGAAATTGATGTTTTCGCGTACCGTTAGATTTTCCAGCAAAGCCAAATCCTGTGGTACGATGCCAATTTTCGATTTTAATTGATAACTGGTCGGCTGCAGCGTTTCGCCGAAAATTTTGATGTCGCCTTTTTGATAGTTGATAAGTGCCAACATACAATTGATGGCGGTCGTTTTACCGCTGCCATTGGGGCCGAGTAGGCCGACGATTTCACCGCGCTTGACAAAGAAATCAAAAAAGTTGAGGGCGAGCGTTTCGCCATAACGTTTGACTAGACCATTGACTTCAATTAGCATAATAGCTCCTTTTCTGTTGTTGTCTGGTTGACGATTATCTAGTATCATTATAAAATAGTATGGGAAATGTCGCTAGTGAGTATTGGCACTATTTGTATGTGACAAATGTCATGTACGTTAAGTTTTGGGACAAAACTTAACGAGCCGAACGCCCGTATGTTGTGCTTGCACAACATACATTTAGTGGAGTAATATACAAAAATATCATTAAACGCAAAGCTATAAACTGCCTCGAACTTGAACATTCTCAGCTGTCTGGCAGATTGAAACGTTGGTAAGCTAACGTTACTGGAAGGTTTTATGTCTTTGAATTTGATTTTGGATTTTTGTTTTTCCTTTCAACTTTAAGCTTTAAACTTTCCACTTATTTAGAACTTGAACATTCTCAGCTGTCTGAATGTACAGGTATCATTAAACGCAGTGCTATTATATTGAGCGATTGTCAGCAACGCCAGTGCGCGGCGGCGTTTTATCTTTCGCGTAGGCGTTCCGCCTCTGGCGGGTTGTCCTAGCGAAACGGTAAAGCAGAGCGATTTCAGCACAAGTTGCGTTTCAATCACAAAATTTCGGAGAAAGAATTTTGCAGGAAAATCGTGATTTTTCATTATTATTAGCTAGAATAACGCTTAATCTATTAATGGCAATATTTTTATTAATAGTCATTGCCGATTCGGCGATTAATGAGCAAATCGTCATCGCTTTGTTGATAGCACAAAGCTATGCGCTGCTCAGTTATGACGAAAATGACTATCGCTTTTTAGGCTATAGTACACTGTTTTTGCTGGCGATCTATTTTAATATTTTTTGTGCCGTATTTGTGACGATCAGTTTAATTTACACGCGCCACTTCAAAAAAACGACGCTATTGGCATTGGCGGTGACGCTCTATTATTTAATTGTCAGTCAATTTGCGCCGGTGGCCTTAGTCGGTGTACTGTTGTTTTTGGTGGGCGTTACGTTCAATTTTCTAGCCAGTCGCTACCAGTATTACCATTTCGCCTACGAAAAGCAGCGCGACCAAGCACATGAAACTACCTATCTTTATCGCAATCGCGAGGACCAAATCAAGCAATTGATCGACAGCAAATCACAGGCCTCGGTTTTGCAAGAGCGCAATCGTATCGCCAGTGAGTTGCACGACCATATCGGTCATACAATCAGTAGTGCCATCGTGCAGGCAGAGGCTTATAAGGCGCGTTTTTTGACAATTGATCAGGTTGACCGGATTGAGCTCAACGATCGCCAGCAGGCAATCGATGGCATGATAAAAACGCTTAAGGACGGCATGCGCGACATTCGCACCAGCCTGCACCACTTGCGCGATCAATCGCTTGATCTCGGACAGGCGTTAGAGGCGATGCGCGCCAAGTATCCCGGCTTGACGTTGTCGTTTTATCTGCACCAAAGCGAGCAAATGTCCTATGACATGAAGGCAAAGCTATTGCGTGTAGTAGCTGAAATTATCGCCAATGCTGTCAACCATTCCGACGCAACGCATTTAAAAATCAGCATTGTCCGGCAGCGCGATTTTTACAGCTTGATGGCAAGAGACAACGGCAGTCAGCCGGTTGGCGACTTAAAAGTCGGCATGGGTTTAGATAATATGCAGGCCATTGCTAGACAGTTTAGTGGCAGTTTTAACTATGGTTATCAAAATGGCTTTTATATTCATATGACATTATATGAACGAGGTTTAAAATGAAAAATATTATAATCGTCGATGACGATGCTATTGTGCGAACTGCATTACAGCAAATTTTAGAGGCTAAAAACTATCGGATTGTTGCAGTGGGCGACGATGGCAAGCAGGCGGTTGCGCTGTATCGCGAGCATCAGCCCGATCTAATTCTGCTCGATATTCGCATGGCTGAGATGACCGGTTTGGCGGCCTCAAAACAGATACTAAGTGAATACCCGACTGCTAAAATTTTATTTATTACCACCTTTCAAGATGATGCTTATATCAATGAGGCGCTTAAACTGGGCTGTGCTGGGTACATCTTAAAAGAGAATATCGGCGGCATTGTACCGGCGGTTGAGGCGGTGCTGAGTGGTCAAATGGTGTTTGGGCCAAAGATTATCGACAAATTGCCTGGCAGTGAACGCAACTGCCTGTCTAGTGGAGACCTGACCGAACGCGAAAACGATATTCTGGCACTAATCGCCGATGGTCTTAACAACAACGAAATCGCCGCCAAGTTGTATCTCAGTGAGGGTACAGTACGCAATTATATTTCGACTATGCTCGACAAACTGGCACTGCGCGATCGTACGCAATTGGCGGTTTATTATTATAAAACATTGCACAACAAAAAATAAGTATTACTTCTGGAGGAATTATGACCAAAAAACTGACTGAAACAGCTTTAATTGAACAGATCAATCAATTGCACGATGACGATCAACATCAACAAATCATCAAACTAATTGAAAATGAATGGCAAGAGCAACTAACGGTACAATTGACCGGTTTATTAGCGCGTGCCTACAATAATTTAGAATACGGCTCTGAACATATCGCCTATGATTTGTTATTGTCGATTGCCGATCAGTCAAGTGACGATTCAACTTGGCATTTTCGGGTTGGTTATAGTTTGTTTTTTATGGACAAATACGACCATTCACTACAATATTTTGAACGCTGTAAAGAACTCAATCCGCAAGAAGAAAATGTCGATTATTTTATTGAGCAATGCCATAAAATGATTAGTTTGCCGGTACAAATTACACCGTTTAAGGAACGCGTCGCCAACTTTTGGCAACAGTTTGTCGAACGTCAAGTCGAATTTGCCGATTTACTAAAGGAAAACCCAAACGACTTGGTCGAGCAATTAGATGGTCTGTTTAAACGGTATTTTGATTTTATCGACTTTGAAGTTGGCATGGCCGGCGATGTGCCCGACCTGGTATTATCACCCAATGGTATGATCGATTCACTGCTGGCTATTAAATACTTAGTTAAAAAAGCACCGGCGTTAAAAAGCTGGCAATTGACAATTGGGCGCAGTGCTATGTCGATGGGCATTGAAATGTTCGATGTCAAGTTATCACCTGATGAAACCTATTGCCAAGTAGAAAAGTTGGAACATTCCGGTTTTAAATTGCAGCTTTACAATGCGGCACTTGCCGAACTTTATAAACAAGATCAACAAAAAGCATTGCAATTATCTTATATTTACAGCGATACTTTCTTTGGCGAGTTATTTATGATGGAATATTGCCAAGGTGTCGATGTGGCAGTAGAACCGAGTGCTGAGCAGCAGCCATTACAGCTGGTGTTTGAACAATTAAAAGCCGATTATCAGCCATCGCAAAACTATCCGGAAGAAAACTTTATGGCTTATCAAATGCAGTTTGATGAATTTAAGGCATTGCGTGAAGACGTCGTTATCGGCAATACGATGAACGGTGCCTTGATTAATCAATACTATAATGAGGACAATGATATCGTCGCGACAAATCTCGGTAACGGCATCGTGTATTTCTTTTTATACTATGACAACAGCGATATTCCGCAAAAGGAAATCGTCAATTATAGAGGCCAACTAGAAGATGCCATCGCCGAACATTTTGCTGATGATATTGTTCTCAACGGCGGCGCGACCGGCAGTAGCTTTTCTTACATCGATTTAATCAGTTATGACTATCGCAGTTTTTTATCGGAAATCAGAGAATTATTGGCCGGTTTTGCTATCAAAGACCTGTCGGTTAGCGTCTATCGTAAAAATGCTACTTTTTATTCGCTGTCAGAACAGCAAGATGACGACGATGCGGTTGCACAGATCGTCTACAGCGAAGGCGACTTGGCCACTGTTGAAGCGCATATTGAAAAGTATTTTGGCAATCCGGAAAACGTCTTTCACGAGCTGGTTTCACCTGACATACACGTCGACGTTCACATTATTGAACCGACTAAAGAGCGCAACTATTATACATTAGTGACAACCGGTATGGGCGCCTATTTGATGAATATACCAAATGAATTTAACCATCTCAACATTGGCCGTGCCGAATTGATGATTCATCTGCCGCCCACTTGGGATATTCAAAGTGAGCAGGAAATCGACTATTGGCCAATTCGCTGGCTTAAAATTATGGCGCGTCTGCCAATCAATCAAGATACTTGGTTAGGACATGGTCACTCGATACCCAATAGCGGCTCATTTGCCGAGATGGATCGCTTTAGCGGTTTGATGTTGTTGTCGCCGGCATTGGCCGAAAGCGGTTCAGAAGCCTGCCTACTGGAAAACGGCGAGGCGGTTAATTTCTACAATTTGATACCGCTTTATGAAGAAGAAATCGACTTTAAGCTGAAGCGCGGCAGTGATGAATTAATCGGTATGTTTGAAAGGCGCAACATCGCACCGGAACAGGTCTTTGTCGTCAATATCAACCGACCATCAGCCATTGTTGGCGATAATTCGCCGCTTAACTAGTTAAAAGTAGAAGGCGTGATTGAAAAGCGGCAAGCTTTTCAGCTTTCTGCTTTAAAATACATATTACTTTTTAGTAAGGTAAATATCAGCGAACAGATTGGCATTGCCAGAGGCAATATTGCATAGGGTGCATAGCTGATGGAGCTGATGCCTATTAACGAATAAACCAATAGGGCATTGATATTCCAAGGTGGCAGCGCGACCAATATCAGCATATAATCTGATATTGACTGCGCCAGCCACCTTTTGTCGATCCGGCGCTTTTCAAATTCGGGTAGATAATGGTCGGCGGCAACGATTGCCGGCAACGATTGATTACCGGTTAATAGCATGACGATGCCGGAGGCGATACCCACACCGATAATCAACTGTTTATCGCTCTTTAAGAAACGGTCATAGTGATAAAAAATCGGTTGGAATAAACCAATGTGATTAAATAGTGAATTGAGTAGCGAGGCACTGCCTAAGACGATAAATATCGAGACCATTGAGACAAGGCCGCTACCCTTAAATATTTCACCAACGGCGGCAGAACTTGGTACATAGCCGCTGATAATCGCCTTAAAAAAGAGCACTACATTAGCGCCGTCGATGATTACTAAGACAAATGATGTGACTAGCGAACTAATCACGGCAAAGATAATACCGCGTTTGGCGATAACGATTAAACCGATCAAAAGCAAAACCGGAATAAAATGGTAAAGCTGCAAATTAAAAGTTTGTTGCAGTATCAGCCGTTTGCTGTTGAGCAAATCAAACATTGCGGCATCGGCCAGATAGCGGCTACCCAATATATGATAAAAGACAATCGAGATTATAATCGGTACAACTGATGTTCTTAAAAGCGTTTTGACATGATGATTAATAGTGATACCGACCACTGAAGCGGTCAGATTGGCGCTGCTGCTCAGCGGAGAGGTGCGATCGCCAAAATAGCTACCGGAGATAATGGCAGCTGCCACCAAGGGTAGCGGAATGGTTAATGATTGACCTAAAATCATCAGCATCGTACCCAAAGTGCCAATTGTACCAACGGCGGTGCCAAGTAACATCGATAGAATCAGCGATAGCAAAAAAGAAGATAGCAACAAGTTAAAGTTTGGTAAGATGGCTAGCCCCAAGTCCATACAGGCGGCCAGTACACCGGAATACATCCAAGCGGCAATCATCATGCCGATGCTACCCAAGACGTACATCACCGGAATCATTTTTTTGATATCGCTTAACGCCCTTTTTTTAAAACCGCTAAAGGAGATTTTTTGAACTAGCATTAGCACCACTGTAATGGCAGATGTAAACAAAAAACTGTAATACATCGCAAGTCGGTTAGCGATGACAAAAGTTAGTGATGCGATTAAAATAGCGATTAAAAACAATGTCGTTTTAAAATTGATTTGTTTCATAAATGCCCCACAGCTTTGCCAATATTCTAGGCTATTATATCATTGAATTGCTTAAACGACTATATTTTTGTTCGTTTACAAATCGGGTTAGTAGCTTGACAGATCGTAATATCTTTAATACAGTTGATATAGTCAGGCCGTTGTCATAAAGGGAATGCTATGAAAACAACTAAAAAACAAAAACGACAAAATAAGTTAGCCGCAAGGCTTGCTGCCGAACGCGATCAATTACGTGATAAAAAACGCCGGCAAGTTAGATTGTTGATTGGTGGTTTGGCGGTTATCGTCACGGCGCTAATGGCAATTAAATATCGCACTTCAGCAGTTTTGATTGGTTTTATAATCAGTTTATTGGGTGAGGCTTTGATGGCGTTTGATTATTATCGCTATTTTGGTAAGGATAAATGATGAGGTGTCTATGACCGGGCTACGACAATACTATCGCAGTTTAAATGTCAATTTGTGGTTAGTCGGTTTGGCGTTGATTGGTCTGGCGCTGGCCGGCTATAGCTTGTTGGCAGGACGCATTGACAGTACAGCGAGGCTTGCTGTCATTATACTAAGTCTGCCGTTATTGGCACTAATGGCTTTGTTTGATTTTAAATTGCAGATTATTCCCAATCATCTACTGCTTATCAATTTAGTTATGACGACCTTTATAATTTTTTGGCAATCATATAGCCAAAATTTGCCACTCTTAAGTTTGTGGCTTTATTACCTTGCAGCCGGCTCAGCCTGTGGACTGCTTTTTTTATTGGTCAAACTGCTCAAAAGCGGGTTAGGAGCCGGCGATGTTAAGTTATTTTTTGTACTCGGTTACAGCTTGGGATTTGACATCGGTTTAAGCGTTATTTTTTACAGCGGTTTGCTGGCAGTTATTTATGTATTATTTATGCTATTAACAAAAAGGATTGATTTTAATAAACGGCTACCACTAGCGCCATTTGCCTTGATTGGCTTAATTATCAGCTTGTTTTTAATTTTTAAGTAATTAGACTTTACTTAATTATTCAGTCAAAGGGCAATGGTGTCATCTCGACTATTGGTATGTGCCAATCGCGACTAGACAGAAAAATGATTAATTTTGGGAACTTTTTTGCTGCTTTTATCGTCTTATTATTACAACCGATAAGTTTGTAGACTGGCGCCTAGGATGGAGGTTGGTTTTGTCAGAAGAAAAACTATTAATCAAGCAAGCTAAAAAAGGCGATGTTGCAGCTTTTGAACGGCTTATTGCCGAATATCAAATCTACTGTTATAACATTGCACTTGGTATGCTTAAGTCGCAAGAAGATGCCAAAGATGTTTCTCAGGAAGCATTAGTTAAGGTCTATCAAAAAATAGCCACTTTTAACGGAAAATCGACTTTTTCAACTTGGCTTTATCGCATTGTTGTCAATAGCTGCTTAGACTTCATTAAAAAGCAGAAAAAATTGCAACTAATCAAAGATGACTATGATACGGCAATTGATCAAGTTGCAACGACGCACGACGGCGTTGCCGACCAAGCGATAAAAAATGAATTGGCGGCAATTATCGCTCGCAGTATGAAACAATTATCTGCCAAACAGCGCGCGCCAATTGTGTTACGTGACTATTTAGGCTTTTCCTACCAAGACGTAGCAGATATTTTAAACTTACCTCTCGGTACGCTTAAGTCGCGTTTGATACGAGCGCGCTCAAAGTTGCGCGAGATTATCACTAGCGATGCGGCCTTTAGCTATGCGTTAATAGAGGGTGAGGAGGTTTTATAATGAATTGCGAAAAATCTAACAACAAGCGCATTCTGGAATATTTAGAAAACATGCTAACGCCGCAAGAAAATTTGGCTTTTGAAGCACATATTGGCCAATGTGTTGATTGTCAGCGCGCCTTGCAAACCGAAAAAGCAATTGGTGAAACACTTGAAAACAGCGTCTTAAAACCATTGCCAACCGGTTATAGCGAAGCGCTGAGTGCCCGCCTTGCGGCAGCCCAAGAACAAAATAAAAAAAAGGGGTTTGGCGCATTATTATGGCGTAATAAAAGATGGCTGGCAGCTGTTGCGGTCTGCTTAATTGTAGCATTTGGCGTGGCGCGCTCATTTAATAGTTTAGATATACGTACGGCGGATGCTGCACCCCAAGAATCGCTTAATCAATTTGATGGCGGCTATCAAACAAAAACAGCTGAGGATTTTGTTGAATCAAAGGGCATAAACGATACAGGTGATGCCAACCTTGCCTCCGAGACGGTGGTAGGTGACGCACTGGAAAATTCAATAGATGCAGATGCGGCTTTAGCTGATGATCTACAAGCGCGCAAGCTAGTCAAACGAGGCAATATCACATTATCAGTTACCGATTACGATGTGACACTAGATCAGATCGAAACAATGCTCGGGCGTTATGGTGGTTATATTGAAAACAGCAATGTGACGCTTTTTCAAAAAAACTTAACGAATCGCATAGTTGAGTATCGACAGGGCAGTGTTACTTTACGCATACCGAATGAACAATTTCAAGCCGCCTTTCGAGAACTATTGGCACTGGGCGAGGTCAGTTTTCAAGAACAGTCAAGCGAAGACTTGACCAATATCTATCGCGATACCGTTAATGAAGTAAAAAATTTAGAAGTGCGCGAGGCGGCATTACGCGATATTATGGATCGGGCAGAAACGGTAGAAGACATCATTACCGTTGAATATGAATTGTCACGTGTGCGCGGTGAAATTAATCGTCTCAGCGGCAATTTGCAGCAGTGGGATCGCTTGGTCGATATGTCAACTATTCAACTAAGCATCGAAGAAAAAGCTGATGATGCAGTGGTTCAGCCGATTGATGACGGTTTGATAGGTCGTGCGCAACGCGCCTTTGTAGCCAGCTTAAATCAGATTATTGACTATTTAGAGGATGTATTTATTGGGTTTGTCGGTTTGTTACCGCTGATAATACCTTTAGTAGTAATATTGACAATTGTATTAGTTATTGTATTATGGAGGAGGAAAAAATGAAAAAATTAGCAGTAGGTTTAGCATTGGTGCTGGCGTTTGCAAGTGCCTGGGTCGGCTCAAATGTTATGGAGGTAGGTAAAGTGCATGCAGATCAGTTAGAGCAAGTGACACAACAAAATACTGTAGTGGTACAGGGTGAGGCGACAATTGTCGTTCAGCCGGATTTGGCGAAGATCAGCTTGGCTGTCGAAACGAAAGATGCCGATTCTAAAAAAGCGCAAGCCGAGAACACAAAAATTATGAATGCCGTAATGAAGGCGCTTGAAGAAGCCGGCGTTGCTAAAGACAATATTTCGACATCGTATTACAACATCTATCAGGCGTTTGACTATGATAACCCAGTATACGTCGCTGACCAAAAAGAAGACTACGCGCTCGTATACTATGTTTCTAATGGTATTACCATTAAAACGAGCAATATCGATGAAGTTGGCAAACTAATCGACGTGGCGACAGCGGCCGGAGCCAACAATATTGAAGGCATTAATTTTGAGACATCTAAAGCAGATGAATACTATCAGCAAGCACTCAAAGATGCAATGCAGAGTGCAAAAGCAAAGGCCGATGCCATTACAGCGACATTTGGTAAGACAGTCGATATTCCGCTCAAGGTATCAGAAGTTGGTGGCGCCGGCAGTTATAATCGCAATTTCTATGCAGAAAAGGTGGAGATGGCCGCCGATAGTACAACGCCAATTCAGCCTGGTGGCTTAAAGATTAGAGCAACCGTTACGGTTGAATACGGCTACTAAAAGGTTAATCGTTCAGTTTAATTGCGATTGAAACACTTTTGGCATAAAAAGCGTTGCTTGCTGATGATTGATGAGCAAGTGGCGCTTTTCTTTTACTTCCAGCTAATATTTTGTTATACTGGTTTAACTAAAGTGAAAGTGAGCGAGTCGTGGATAATAGTTTTAGCGAACAGCCGTTGGTTACCAGACAATTAATCGATCAGATTATCAAAAAAGAGGACCTAGCAAAGGTTCAATTTGGCTTTGTTAAAATTGGGGCGGCAGCAAAGCGGCCTATTAATGCAGCTGCTGACTGGGATTTTAAGCACAATCCGCACTTTCATGTAGCGTCTGCACGCTCGGCCATTGTCTTTTTATATCCCTATCAATTGGTTAATATAGCAGATGCAGCTAATGCAGCTAAGTTGGCATCAATTGGTTATCACGTCGATTACCACAGCGCGCTGGCTTATTATTTAGAACGAGTGGTTGCAGCGCTCAGTAATTTATTAGGCAACTTTGACTATAAAATTTTCGTCGATAAAGACGGGCTTGACGATGTTAAATTCGCGTTAAAAGCCGGTCTTGGTAGCGTTGCTAAAAATTCAATGCTGCTGAACGAGCAGTACGGCACGGCGCATAATATCGGCTATATTTTATCGACTCTAGCCGTTGAAGCGAAACCGATTGAGCAGGCGCCGGATTATTGTCTAAACTGCAATCGTTGTGAAGTGGCTTGTCCTAACCAGGCCTTAACAAATCGCACTGTCTTGCAGCAGCGTTGTCGCTCGTCACTTAATCAAAAGAAGGGAACGCTAAATAGTCGCGAAATTGATTTAATTGGCAATTGGTTTTACGGTTGTGATATTTGTCAGTACGCTTGTCCGTATAATTCTGTTAAATCAGTTGATGATGGCGCAATCGATTTAAATGAGGTAATGCTACTAACCAAAAAAACTTTTCGACAATACCATCAAACCAAATCATATGGCTACTTAGGTTTAACGCGTCTTAAACGCAATGCCATGATTTTGTTGTCCAAGCAACTTGGCATTGCCGCCTTAGAACCCTATCGCGCCATTATCGAACGCAGCCCGTTGCTGCTAGAGCAGTATAAGGTTTTGGTAAACAAAGAGCTTTAAACTTTCCACTTTTTTATAAAATAATACTCGCTAATGTGATATAATATTAACGTCGCCATTAGCGTTAACTTTTTATCAGTTACAAGGAGAGATTATGAAAAATATTCACGATTTGCAGTATCTAAAAGACAAGGTTGAACAACTAAAAACAGACGGTGTCTATCGCAAGTTACCGGTTTTAGATGGTGCCAATGAAGCGGTCTGTCTGTTAAACGGCAAAGAAGTGATCAATTTGAGTTCTAATAACTATCTCGGCTTTGCCAATCATCCGCGCCTCAAGAATGCCGCTATTGCAGCGGTTGAAAAGTATGGTGTCGGCGCCGGCGCTGTTCGTACCATCGTCGGCAATATGGATTTACACGAAATTTTAGAAGAAAAACTGGCCGCCTTTAAGCGCGAAGAGGCAGTGATGGTGTTTCAATCGGGTTTCAATTGTAATGCCGGTGCGATTCAAGCACTCACCGATAAGGGCGATTTAATTATTTCTGATGAGCTAAACCACGCTTCAATCATCGATGGCGTTCGTTTGTCAAAGGCGTCACGTGCTGTCTATAAACACAGTGACATGGCTGATTTAGAGCGCGTCTTACAAGAAAACAGTGGCAAATTCAATAATATGTTAATTATCACCGACGGCGTATTCAGTATGGATGGCGACATCGCCAAATTACCGGAAATTGTTGATTTGGCTGAAAAATATGGCGCTTTAACTTATGTTGACGATGCACATGGTTCCGGTGTACTGGGTGAAAATGGTCGCGGTACTGTCGACCACTTTGGTCTGCACGGACGCGTCGACTTTAGCATCGGCACACTATCGAAGGCAATTGGCGTAATCGGGGGCTATGTCGCCGGTAAAAAAGTGATGCAAGAATGGCTCAGTCATCGCGGTCGTCCGATTTTGTTTTCAACTGCTTTACCGCCGGCAGCGGTGGGTGCTATTATCGAAGCGCTTGATATGTTGACCGGTAGTTCTGAATATACCGATAAGCTATGGCATAATGCTAAATATTTTAAATCAAAATTAAATAAGTTAGGTTTTAATACCGGTAATAGTGAAACGCCGATTACACCGGTTATTATTGGTGATGAAGCTGAAACCATGCGTTTTTCAAAAGCCTTACTAGAGGCCGGTGTCTTTGTTTCGGGCATTGTTTTTCCAACGGTGCCGCGCGGTACGGGGCGCGTACGCTGCATGGTGACGGCAGCACACAGTGAGGCACAGCTCGATAAAGCGGTTGAAATCTTTGAAACAATTGGCAAGCAGATGGGCATTATTTAGGCAGGCCATGACCACTTGTTGTAAGATGTTTTATGATTATTGTTTTTAGATTTTATTAATGGGTAACCATGTAAAGAACTATGGCGTCAAGGCATATGCCTTAAAACAAATGAAAGGATGAAATATGAAAGAATTTTTGTCAGATATCGAAATTGCACAACGTGCCGATATGAAAAAAATTATTGAAGTTGCCGACAAGGTCGGAATTCCGCAGGATGCCGTTGAACTGTATGGCAATTACAAGGCAAAACTCGATCTAAAATTTATCGATCAACTGAAAGATAAGCCGGATGGCAAGCTTATTTTGGTGACGGCAATCAACCCGACATCAGCTGGTGAAGGCAAGACGACAACAAATATTGGTCTTAGTATGGGCCTTAACAAAATTGGCAAAAAGACCTTTACAACACTACGTGAACCCTCTTTAGGACCGTGCTTTGGTGTTAAAGGTGGTGCAGCCGGTGGTGGCTACGCACAAGTCGTTCCGATGGAAGACATCAATTTACACTTTACCGGCGATATTCACGCCGTAACGACGGCCAATAATTTAATATCGGCATTACTGGATAACCATATTCACCGTGAAAATGAACTCAACATTGATCATCGCCGCGTTTCTTGGAAACGCGTTGTCGATATGAACGATCGCGCTTTAAGAAATATCGTCATCGGTCTAAACGGACGTGCCAATGGCATGCCGCGCGAGGATCACTTTGATATTTCCGTAGCGTCAGAAATTATGGCAGTGTTGTGTTTAGCGACGAGTCTGGAAGACTTAAAAGCGCGCATTGGTCGCATTATCATCGCTTATACAGCAGAGATGAAACCGGTGACTGTTGAGATGCTCGGTGCTACCGGCGCCGTCGCACTTCTGTTAAAAGACGCCTTAAAACCCAATTTGGTACAGACCTTAGAGAATACGCCGGCCTTTATTCACGGCGGACCATTTGCCAATATCGCACATGGTTGTAATAGCGTAATGGCGACGACGACAGCTTTAAAATTAGCCGATTACGTCGTGACAGAAGCCGGATTTGGCGCCGACTTGGGTGCTGAAAAATTCTTTAACATCAAGTGCCGCTACGCCAACCTAAAACCATCGGTTGTCGTTATCGTCGGTACGGTAAGAGCGCTAAAGAGCCACGGCGGCGTCGCTAAAAAAGATTTAAATAACGAAAACCTAGAGGCTTTGAAAGCCGGTTTTGAAAATATTGAAAAACATGTCGAAAACGTTCGCAAATTTGGCGTACCGGCCGTTGTTGCCATCAATAAGTTTCCAACTGACACTGAGGCCGAGGTTAAATTGCTCGATGAATTATGTAAAAAACTAGGTGTTGATGTAGTCTTGTCCGATGTTTGGGCCAAAGGTGGTGAAGGTGGTACTGATTTGGCTAAAAAAGTGGTGGAACTGGCTGAAAATGGTCAAGCCAACTTTAAGCCGCTTTACGAATTAGATATGCCGGTTAAGCAAAAAATTGAAACCATCGCCAAGGAAATCTACGGTGCTGATGGCGTTGATTTTTCGGCTGCGGCACTTAAAAAATTGGCTACCATTAAAGCTTTGGGCTTTGATAATTTGCCGGTTTGTATGGCAAAGACGCAGTATTCGTTGTCGGATGATCCGGCGCTTAAGGGCCGTCCAAGCGGTTTTAATATCACGGTCAGAGATCTCAGAATTTCAGCCGGTGCCGGTTTTGTCGTCGTTTTGACCGGTGATGTAATGACGATGCCGGGCTTGCCAAAGGTACCGGCGGCAATGAATATGGATATCGACAAAGAAGGCAACATCTCCGGTCTATTCTAATATTGCAAGCGTTTTGTTTAGCTATTTGATTAATTGAGTCAATAGTAACAAGCGAAAAGTTGATAAAACATTTCAAAAAAGTAACAAAAAAGTGGTGCTAGATAGGCACCACTTTTTCATTAAAAAATTTTAATTATGTACGAAATTATTTTTGTGATAAAATGTTAGACGGTATTTTGTCACAAAAATTTTGTACAGCTTAAAAAAAAATAAAGGAGGAAAAAATGCCAAGCATTAAAAAAAGGGGAAGTTTTAATAGCAAATTTATGGTTTTGTTATTAGTAGTTACAGTAGTATTTAACTTATTTGGGTCTAATGTTTCCTTTGCAGAGGATTCAACATACCAAGTAAGCGGTGTTGTCTGGTGGGATCAGCAAGGTGGCGATAGCTGCGGCGGTCAAGCTGATGGTCTACGTCAAGCCACCGAGTTAAGACTTGCTAAAGTTAAGGTAGAACTATACGTTTTACAAGGACCGGGAACATTTTTCGCCGGTCAGTACCGACCGCTTGAAATGCCTATGGTCACATGGACAGATGACAATGGCGAGTATAATTTTGAGAATGTACCGGCCGGTGATTATAAAGTTGTTTTCCATAATCCGGGGCAAAGGGTTATTAATGGTAGCACGATTAGCGATTATGCCATGACGGCACCCAATGTAAACGGCAATGCCGATGATGATATCGATTCAGATATTATAAGTTCATTCGGCAGTGGTAACTTTAAGACCGATTCGTTTATACTTGACGCTCAAAAACCCAGCCAGAAAATTGATGGTGGGCTTGTTGGTTATTGCCTACCAAATACTATGACCTATGAATTAGGTGATTTTGTATGGCAAGATGATAACAGAAATGGCGTACAAGATCCAGGTGAACCGGGTATTGCCGGTGTCGAGGTCAATCTAAGTGGCAATGGTGTAAATCAGAACGCTACGACAGATAGTAGCGGCAAGTACAAATTTTATGATTTAGATGAGGGTGTTTACACACTGACGTTTACCATGCCAAGCGGTTATACAGAAACTAAAAAGAATGCCACTACTGATAATAAAGATTCAGACGGTTTAGTTGTTTCTGATTTTTATTTATTTGGTAATGATAATAGCTATGATCTTGGTTTAATCAAAGATGAAAAAATCGATATCAAGGTTACAAAAGTCTGGCAGCCAGCTTGGGCGGTTGACTTGATTCGACAATATCGGGATCCTAATTTTGCCAACAGTTGTACAATTAAACTTATTGCAAATGGTCAGGATACCGGAAAATCTATTACTTTAGACAGTTCAAATGAAACCGGTTACTTTGTATGGCAAGGTCAATTTGAAGACATTGCTAAATTTGATGACAATGGCGATCTGATTACTTATACAGTAGAAGAAGAACAACATGATTGTTATAGCAGTTATGTTTCAGGATCGGCAGAAAAAGGATTTATTGTAACAAACGAAATTAATGAAGGTTGTTATACGGTAGAATCACCACTTTCTATCTATAAGAGATGGGAAGATAACAACAATGAAGATGGTAAAAGACCTGATAGCATTACACTTCATGTAACCTATAATCCGGGCGCCGATCATCTATTTGGCGATCAGATAATATTAAATGCAGACAATGGTTGGGGTCGTACAGTTTATATCAACGAACAAATAGGAAACGTTATCGGCAATCCTTTTCAGAGTATAACTATTGAGGAAGAACCGGTAGAGGGTTATAAAACAGAAATAGCTTACGATTTGCCAAATGGTAGTTGGCCTGAACTTGGTTCACTTACTCAAATTACAAATGTTCGCGTGATTGATATAGTGGGGCAAAAGACTTGGAATGATAGTGATAACCAAGATGGTAAGCGCCCTGACAGTATTACGATTAGGCTGATGAATGGCACTAAACAGGTTGCATCTCAAGTAGTAACAGCAGCAGATGGTTGGTCATGGAAATTTACAGATTTGCCAAAGTATGCCAATGGTAAGGCAATTGACTATACGATTAAAGAAGATGCAGTAGCAGACTATTCGACAGAAATAGACGGTTATGATGTCATTAATACCTATATACCGGAAACGATTGACATTAAAGGAAGCAAGACATGGGCAGATGATAATGACCAAGACGGCAAGCGCCCTGATAGTATCACGATTAGATTAATGAATGGTACTGAAGAAGTTGCCTCACAAGTTGTAACAGCGGAAGACGGTTGGTCATGGAAATTTAGCGATTTGCCAAAGTATGCCAATGGTAAGGCAATTGACTATACGATTAAAGAAGATGCAGTAGCAGACTATTCGACAAAAATAAACGGCTATGATGTCACCAATACGTATACGCCGGAAAAAACTACAGTAGCAGTCGAGAAAAAGTGGGTCGGCGAAGCAACCAGTTCAGCGGCTATCCAACTATTTGCCGATGGCACAAAATTGGATGAAGTCGTCCTGAGTTCAGCCAATAATTGGCAACATACTTTTGCGAATTTAGACAGATATAAAGCTGGCAAAGCAATTATCTACACGATAGCAGAGACTGAAATTGCCGGGTACTCAGTAGCCATTAGCGGTGATGCAACAAATGGCTTTGTGGTAACAAACACTAAGCAGAAAGATGATACAGTAGCGCCGACGTCAAAAACATACAAACTGGGCGATTATGTTTGGGATGATAGCAACAAAAATGGTCTACAAGATCCTGCTGAAAAAGGTGTCGCTGGCGTAAAAGTTGTACTTAAAGATGACACTGGCAAACAACTTGCAGAAACGTATACAAAAGTTGATGGTAGCTATTTGTTTACAGATTTAGTCAAGGGTGAATACGTCGTCGAGTTTGGCAAATTACCGGTCGGCTACAAAGTGACCAAATCAGTTGCAACCGACAGTGCTAAAGATTCAAATGGCTTAGTGGTAAGCGCCACGATCGAGGATGCGGATAATACGACAATTGACCTTGGAATATATAAGGAGCGCAGCGATAATTCGGGTGGCAATGATACCAACCCGAGTGATGATACCGACACTAATCCAAACGGTGGCAGTGACGCCAACCCGGGTGGTAGCGATGATACTAATTCGAGCGGTGCTGATGATGCCGGCCCGAGTGTTTCTAATGACAATACGAGTGCTGTTACAAATCAAAAGACTTATCAAATTGGCAACCACGTCTGGTTTGATGATAACCGGGACGGCGTTCACGATGCTACAGAACAAGGTGTTGCCGGCGTAAAGGTATTACTTTTAGATAATGCTGGAAATACGATAGCAGAAACGACAACCGATGGCGACGGTCGTTACCTATTTACAGGTTTAACCAACGGTGATTATAAGTTACAGTTTAGTGATATGCCGGCAGATTACCAGGTCGGCGAGGTTAAAAATAAAACAGTTGGCTTATCACCGAGTGTTACCATTACTAATTCGGATGATCTATCGCTCAATGTTGCCATCTACAAGTTAAGCGATGTCGCTGTGGCGACACCGGCCGCAGTTACGTCTGAGCCACAGTTACCCAATACCAGCGAATCATTACCGCTATTGCCGATAACATTAGGTTTAATGCTATTGTTGGCAGGGGTAGCAATGTTAATCCCCAAAAACAGATTACAAATTAAGTAGTATTGTGTTAGAAAAGAAGCCGCGTTAATATAACGCGGTTTTTCTTTTAATTGCAGTGACTTTTGACATTCTTCTCAGATATGTTAAAATGTATTAAAGTTTAAAAATTGGAGAAGTTATGGGCGACGGCAGATATTATACCATGACACAGTTTGGTGCTGTTGTTTGGTTAACACTATTAATTTTTATCAGCATTATTATGCTAATTAACAGCTACTATAAAATTGAGAATAAATGGCGTCAGATAAGCCTTAGTGGCCTCGTATTAATTGTAGCATTATTTAGTCATTTTATTGCTGAGGTTATTCCTTTGGAAATGAATTACGCCTTCTTCTTGCAGTCCAAAAATATACTTTTCATTACATTTGGCCTGTTGAGCAGCTATTATCTTTTGATTACCTATAATGCTAAAGATAAGCGCCAAATAAAGTGGATGATACTTTCATTACTAATCCTTCTGTTAGCCGCTTTGACTTGGTTTTTTGTACCATCTATCTGGTGGCTTTATGAAGGATTATTTGTTTTACAATTTGTTTTGTTGGCTGATCAACTAACATCTTCTAGTCTAGGGGTTAATTTATTTACCGATATTAAAAAAGTGGTCTTGGATTATGTCATAATTACAAATGCCGGTGGCCATGTCGCATATGCCTCTGAGCAAGTGATTAATTCACCGTTTTTTGACCTGCAGAGCAAGATGAGCATTGCTGACATCAGCAGTTTTTTTGTTGGTGATGTTACCCTGCGCGAGTCTTTTGCCAAGCAGTTTATTCGTTTGCGAACCAATCAGAATTATTATTTTCAATTTAATAAAAAAGAAATTTACTCAAACAATAAACTGGGTGGCTATATTTTGACATTTGTCGATATCAGCGATTTGATTGCGCTGCTTGATGATTATGAGGCAAAGCGCGAAGCGGTTTTTAAGAGTAATGTTCGGTTACGCCGCTATAAAGATAAGGTCTATCAAATAGAGCGCGAAAAAGAAGTCAACCATCTGTTGCGAGAAATTGCTGAAAATCAAGAAAAATCGTTAGTGGATTTGAATCATGATATTGCTCAGTTGGCGCTTGAAGATGAAAATTTTCAAAGCAAAATTGATGATTTAATCGCGCGAGCAAAGGCCAATTTAAACGATGTTAGGCAAGCGGTAACGACATATAAAAATTATTATGGTGAGGGGAAATAAAGTGATTAAGATTATGATTGTCGACGATTTAGAATTGCTGCGTAAATCAATGGCGCAGTTGATTAGTATCGATGATGGGATTAGTGTTGTAGCGATGGCAGAGAATGGCAGTAAAGCCCTTGAACTTTGCAAGTTACACCAGCCTGACATCGTATTGATGGATATTGAAATGCCGGAAATGGATGGCATTACTGCCCTTAAGAAGATAAAATTACAATACCCGGATATTCGCGTCATTATTTTGACGACTTTCGATAGCAAAGACAATATTATCGAGTCATTTTTGGCCAATGCCGATGGTTATATTACCAAAGAGATTGCGCCTGATGAGTTGATAGCTACTATAAAATGCGTCAGCTATGGTCTGGCCGTCGTACACCAAAATGTCAAAACGATTATGGTCGACGCCTTTAAGCATAATACGTTGGCGGCTGTTAATAATGATACGACACTTTTATCAGAAGAAATAGATATAATAAAGTTGATCGTCGATGGTAAGAGCAATAAGTACATTGCTGCTAAATTAAATTATAGCGAGGGCACTATTAAAAATAAAGTTAGTCGCATTTACGATAAGTTAAAATTGACTGATCGTTTACAATTGGCCATCTATGCCGTCGAAAATAATATCGTATGATAAGTGATAATCTCAAACTGGAAATAGCTGTTATCAGCATTGTTCATATTGTCGCCGTTATACTGGCGCTGGTATTTGTTATGGTAATTTTTATCAAAGCGCGCCGCGACTATGCCGTCAAGGCATTTATTGTAATGCAAGGCAGTATGATTTTTTGGATGATTTTTAAAATTTTTAAAACGGTTTCGCCGACTGAAAGTTTACGCTGGTTCTTTATTGTTGCTTATTATTTTTGCATCTGTCTCTTTGAAGTTACTTTTTTTGAGTTTTCCTTTTCCTATTATAAGGGCCGACCGCTTATAAAACCGGTGCGTTATGCTTTATATTTACTTGCCTCGACGCAGTTTTTGTGGGTGTTGACAAACCCATGGCATCATCAGTTTTATGCCACCTTCGATTTTTGGCGGGATACATTTGGGCCATTGTTTTACGTACATACCGCCATTGCGTATATACTTTTATTGGTTGGTGTTGTCTACTGTTCATTGACTTTTCGACGGCGCTTTGCCAATTCGCCATTATGGTATAAGTTGGTGATGGCGACGGCGCTGTTATTTCCGCTGATCTTTAATTTTTTGTTTATCGCCGGTAAAATTGAACAGCTTCTGCGCTATTGGGGCATTGCCTTTACTTATGACACCGATATTACACCGCTGGTATTTGTCTTGGCAACATCAATTTTTATGTACGCTACCTTTAACTATCAGTTATTGGAGTTATCACCGATTATGAAACATGAAATCGTGCGCAAATTGGATACGGCCATTTGCGTTTTAGATCGAGAATATCGGGTGGTTTACACCAATGAAAAAACCATGCAAGCCTTTGGCCATCAGGCTAAAAATGTAATTGAACAGGTAATTGACAAAATGCAGAACGCTGGTGTTCTCGAACAGTCGAGTACCCAAATAATTGATAATCAGGTCTATGATGTTTTGGTTAGACCGGTTGATGTCTTGCTTAACAAGCAATATATTATGCGCTTTAATAACATTAGTGATTATAAAAAAGTAGAAGCTGATATCATACGCGAACAGCAGGTACTCAGTCAGACTAATCAGGCATTGCACAATGTCATTGAAGAGTTAAAAAAAGTATCAAAAATCGGTGCCCGCAACTATGTCGCCAGAGAATTGCACGATATTATTGGACATTCGCTAGTGGTGGCAATTAAGGCCTTAGAAGTGACAAAAATGTACTGCAAAAAAGATCGTGCAGCTAGTCAGAAGGCATTGCTTGATAGTGGTCTTGCCTTGCAGTCGGGCATCGCTTTAATGGGTGAGGTCAGCAGTGATAAAGCGCGTTTATATGGCGATGCGCTAAAACGCGATATTGAAGATATGCTACAGCGCATTGCCAGCAGTAAAATAAAAGCCCAATTGCACTTTAGAGGCGCGCATCAGTTAATTGATGGCGCTGTCTACGATGCGTTGAATCGTATTTGTCTTGAATTGGTTAGTAACACGATTAAACATTCTGGAGCGCACGAAATATTTATATCGGTGACATTGCGTATCGCGACGATTGATTTATTGTATATTGACGATGGGGGCGGCTGTGAACAACTGGTCGAAGGCAATGGTTTACGCGGTATTAAAAAGCGACTTTCCGCTATTAATGGCACAGCAGAATTTGTTTCATCGCTCGACGAAGGATTTAGCGCAAAGATCAAAATTATTCGCAAAAAGTGAAAAAAAGTGACTTAAGTCACTTTTTTTTTTAGAAAATTAGTGACTCTAGGCTAACAAATCAGTTACTTGCGTTACTTGTATAATGATAAAAAGTAATTTAAAATAGATATAAGCTAACATAATATGACAACATGATGGTTGCATTAATTATTTTGCAGTAACTGTTCAGTTGAAAATTATAAATGTGTCATCTCGATGTTACCGGAAAAATATCCGGACGCGACCCCGGGAGCGGTGTTTACGAAGTAAACATAATTACCAAAAGTGCGTAGCACTTAGTGGAGCGATCTCGCTTTTAAAACCTGAGGTTTCTCGATTGCGGCTGCGCCCGCACACGAAATGACAGTTCTTGACTGAATACTTACATTTTGCATACGAAAGGATGGTATCAGATGAAAAAAGTAATGATGTTTGTAATTGTGTTGAGTTTGCTTATCGGAATGACGGCTTGTTCATCGCCTGCTACAGATGGTGAGCAAACGACCAGTATGACCGAAACACAGGCAGATACGACACAGGCGAACGATGATGAGGCAGCAACAACCGAGGCAACTCAGGCTGATACGACGACGTCTCAAGCAAGCAATGACAATTTAGAAGGCGTCGAATTGCTAAAATCAATTTTTTCAAAGGGTGATTTTAAACCGGATAAGCTATATGTCAAGCTAAAACTGACCGGCGAAGAAATCCCTGAAATAGTGGCAAAGTATTACTATGTTGGCGACAGTTTTCGTAACGAGATGAATATGGCCGGTCTGAATAACATCAATATCTATGATAGCGAGGAAGGCTATGTGTATAGTTATACAGAGGGTGAAAAGAGCGGTACGAAGATGAAAAGTCAAGAAGCGGTTGATAGTGGATTCGATTTTAGCGCGCCGTATGATGAGGAAACGGACGAGGACGATTTTGAGGGTTTGGTAACGGCAAGATATGAAACATTAGATGGCAAAAAGGTCGTATACGTCGAATATGAAGATTTTGATGAAGACATGGGTGGTAATTATACCACTAAATTCTGGTATTCGCTTGAATACAAATTTCCGCTTAAAATGCAGGTATTAAATTCCGCTGGAAATGTCAAAACGTCGATGGAAATAATTGAAATTGAAGGCAATAAAGATTTTTCCAATATGATCATACCACCACAAGATGTTGAATTTGTTGAATATTAATTCTGGTTAATGGAGGAGAAAATGGCAAAAGCACATGAAGTAGATTACAAGCTATTTGGCGACGACATGCAGTTTGTTCAAATTGAGCTTGACCCCGGCGAGACGGTTCTCGCCGAGGCCGGCGCCATGATGTATATGGATGGCAAAATTAAAATGGAGACCATCTTTGGCGACGGCAGTGAAAAAGAAAAAAGCAGTGGTCTGATGGGCAAGTTGATGGGCGCCGGCAAGCGTGTTTTAACCGGCGAGGGCCTATTTATGACGACCTATACCAATGCACAATCGGGCAAGGCGCACGTCGCTTTTGCCGCACCCTATCCCGGTAGCATCGTACCGATTGACTTAGATGAGGTCAACGGCACATTAATTTGTCAAAAAGATGCGTTTTTATGTGCCGCTAAGGGCGTTGCGGTCAGTATGCATTTCCAGAAAAAACTATCAGGTTTTTTTGGCGGTGAGGGCTTTATCATGCAAAAACTAGAGGGTGACGGCTTGGTGTTCTTGCACGCCGGCGGTACGATAGTCAAAAAGAAAATTGTACCCGGTGAAGTGTTTAAGGTCGACACCGGCTGCTTAGTTGCAATGACGGCCGGCGTTTCGTTTGATGTAGCACTGGCATCGGATATTAAAAGCGCTTTCTTCGGCGGCGAGGGCATTTTCCTTGGCACATTAAGTGGTGATGGATATGTTTGGATGCAGTCGCTGCCATTTAGTCGTATGGCTGACCGCGTCATTCATGCCGCCGGTGGCAACAGAGGCGAAACGCGCGGAACGACGGCCGGACTAAGCGATTTATCTGGCTTAGCCAATATCTTTGGTAGAGATTAGGAGGAAAAATGAAAAAATCAGTTGTTTTATTAATGATGATGGCGTTAATACTAAGTAGCTTTAATTTGGTTTACGCCGTCGACTACAAGTCAAACTTGTTAATTAACGGCGGTGGTAGTAACATGGATTGGTGGACTGACCCCAATGGTGATATTTGGGGGCAAGGTGATGAAATTGATCCAGTTAGCGGGTTCTATTATATGTGGCCTAAGAATAGTAGTGGTTCAGACGTCGCTGAAGAATCATATATCTATCAGGATATCTCTTTAGCGGGCTATAATGCCGGTGAAACGGCTATTTTAACGGGATGGTTGGCCAACTATGATCAGGCGCCGCACGATAGAGGGACCTTAAAGCTGTCGTTACTCGATAACTCGGGCAATGTTTTGGCTGAGGACTATCGCATGCAGCGCGATCCGGAATGGCATGCGCACGCCATCTTTTTAAAAATACCAAATGGTGCCGTTACGGCGCGCGTCACGCTTATTGCAACGCGCTTTGTCGGTGCGGACAACGATGCCTATTTTGATGATGTGAAATTTATGGTCAGCAAAGAAAACTACAATTTAGTGACGATAACCGGCGACAAAAAAAACGCCCAAGCCGGTGAGATGGTACAGTGCGTTGCCGATAATGGCGTAACCACTGACCCGGCTGATTATGAATGGTCGACCTCTTATAGCGAAGTTGCCACGGTTGACGCCACGGGTAAAGTAACCATGTTAACAAATGATGAAGTTGCCGTTTACGCCCGCTATAAGGAGGCTTATTCAAACGGTGCTTATATAAACGCCGCTTATTTAAACGGCGTTTATTGGATAAACTCTGACAAGCAGAGTAACAATAATGATGATCAAGCAGAGCCATACAAATGCGTTTGTGATTTCGAGGCAGCAGGTGGTGAACCATCTGATTTTGCAACACAGGTTGTCAATCAAGGCGAAAAAATTGTAAAACCGGATGTTGAGCCAACCCGTGACGGCTTGCCATTTTTGTACTGGGCAAAGCTTGATGAGGATGGTCAGCATTATACGGAATGGGATTTTGATACGCCGGTTCAAGATGATATGGAATTGGTCGCGCAGTATGGCACTGCTGCGACAGAGCATCAGGTGACCTTTTTAACCTTTGGTGGCCAGCCGGAAAACATACCGGTGCAGACGGTTGCCCACGGCGGTAAGGCAACTGTGCCGTCAATTGTGCCGACGCGCGAAGGTGAAGTATTTGCTTTCTGGACCTATCTGCCGCGTCCCGGTGAAGAACCGAACAATGTGCCTTATAACTTTGATTTACCGGTAACCGAAGATTTGTTTTTAGCAGCGCATTATCAAGAGGCGCGTCCCTTAAAGGTAATTTTTGAGACGAGTGGCGGTACACCGGCCAACATACCAACTCAATATGTTGCACCAAATGGCTATGCCGTTCGTCCGGCCGATCCTCAAAAGCCCGGTTATATATTTAATGGTTGGGAATTATTGCCCAAACCGGGTGATGCCAATCCTCAATTTAGGATGTTTGATTTTAACGAACCGATAACCGAGGATATTATGCTAATGGCCCGTTATAAAGAGGTAGCTAGCACTGTTCAAGTTAGATTTGACACCAATGGTGGTACACCGCAGCCGCCAATTCAAAATGTTGCGATTGGTGGCCTTGTCAGCAAACCTGCACAGAATCCGCAAAAAGCCGGACATACTTTTGTTGGCTGGGTAACGGCAGAGGGACCGTACAATTTCAGTGCACCGCTACAGCGTTCGATCATTATTTATGCAAAATATCAAAAGGACGGCTTTAGCAATGATAGAAGCCACCGTTCAGATATCATCATTGACGATGACGATTACGATAAGGCGATTATCACTTATATCGAGCCATTTTTTAGCGGCTATCCGGATGGTACATTTGGACCCAATAAGACGATTACACGTGCCGAATTGGCAACTGTCTTTGCTAGAGTGCTTAAATTAGACACGACGACCATGGGCAGCAAGCGCTTTAGTGATATGAATGGTCATTGGGCAGCGGCTGCTGTTTCACAAATTGCCGACTACGGCATTATCAAGGGTTACCCGGATGGTACATTCCAACCGGATAAGCCGATGAAACGGGCTGAAATTGCCGCGATTATCAATAACTATTGGCATGTTACCGGCTTTGTACCCGATGCGTCAGCTGCGCCAATTACAGATATCAAAGGTCATTGGGCTGAAAAATTGATTACGGCTCTCTATAATCACCGCTTTACCGACCTTTACATCGACAAATCATTTAAGCCTGATGCACCGTTACAACGCGCTGATGTGGCACAAATCATGAACCGCATTACCGATCGGCCGTTATTACAAAATAGCGTCCAAAAATTTAGTGATGTAAGTTCTGATTTCTGGGGTTTTAATGAAGTTAATACGGCTTCTAGCCGCGTACCGCGTTAGTTGTAATATAAAAACTATCTAGCAAAAAGCGCCAAAAAAATGGCGCTTTTTCCTTTGCATATTTACGATAAGTAGGGTATGATAGAAACTAAGAAAAATGATCAGTTGTTTTGTATGGAGGATAAAATGAGTAGATTATTTGGAACTGACGGCGTGCGCGGTGTCGCCAATGTTGAATTGACCGCTGATCTCGCCTTTAAGCTCGGCAAATACGGTGCGCATGTGTTGTCGAAAGGCAAACAAAATGCCCGTATTGTCATCGGCAAAGACACGCGCGTATCGGGCTATATGCTTGAAGCGGCACTAATGGCAGGCATTATGTCGGCCGGTTGTAACGCCTACTTGGTTGGCGTGGTGCCGACGCCGGCTATTCCACATTTAATCAATCATTATAACGCCGACGCCGGCGTGATGATTTCAGCTAGTCATAATCCGGTTGAGTTCAACGGCATTAAATTTTTTAGTGGCGACGGCTTTAAGCTATCTGATAAAATAGAAGAAGAAATCGAGGGGCTGGTAATGGGTATTATACCTTATCATAAAGAGGTTGGTGGAACCGAAGTCGGGCGGCGCGTACATCATTTTGAGGCCAATTATGTCTATGCCGAACGGATTCGCGCATCGATAGATTGCGATTTGACGGGTCTTAAAGTGGCACTTGATTGCGCCAATGGTGCCAATTTTGAGGTCGCGCCGAGTACATTGCGCGAACTAGGCGCCGAGGTAACCGTTATCAACAACCATCCCGATGGTTTTAATATCAACAAGGGCTGTGGTTCAACGCATCTTGATAAGGTGGCCCGTTTGACTTGTGAAATAGGGGCCGATATCGGAATAGCCTTTGACGGCGATGCCGATCGCATGTTGGCGGTCGATGAAAATGGCGCTGTTGTCGATGGCGACAAGATTATGCTGATTATTGCGCGTCAATTAGCCGGTGAAGGTCGCCTTAATGACGACACGGTCGTTTCGACGGTTATGAGCAACATGGGTTTGGATAAGGCGCTTGCTGCCAATGGACTAAAATCTGTTAGAACAAAAGTCGGCGATCGCTACGTTTTAGAAAAAATGTTAGAGGAAAATTATTTGATCGGTGGTGAGCAGTCCGGCCATGTCATTTTATTAAATCACAACAAAACAGGTGATGGTTTGCTTTCAGCGGTTCAGTTGCTTGCGGTATTAAAAAAGTCCGGCCAAAAAATGAGTGAATTGGCCGCCGGTATGACAATTTATCCACAAGTGCTAAAAAATGCCCATGTGCCAAATGAAGACAAGTATCACATCTTGGAAAATGACGTAATTGCCCAAAAAATTGCCCAAATTGAACAAAAATTGGCCGGTGATGGCAGATTGCTGATTAGACCATCCGGTACTGAACCGCTGGTTCGCGTAATGTTAGAGGGAACAGATTTAGCGGTCATCACAGCCTATTGCGACGAACTAATCGCCGTTATTGACCAATTTTACCGTTCATAGTGTTCAATAAGGGAAAGGAGAAAACGATGGATTCTAAAAAGGGGTTACAGCGAAAGCACTTTTTCTTTCTACTTGTTATTATCATAAGTGTGTTGGCTGTCTATCATGTCTTAAAGACGATACTTTCGCCGTTGATCGAAAGCGTCGTTGACGACGCATCTGAAACAATTGCGCAGTCAAATCTGCCGTCGGGGCAGACGACAGTTCAGACAGATCAAACAGCTGACGATAGTGCCACAGAACCAACCGCACAAGATACATCTGAAAGTACGACCGTACAGCAACAGACTACTGAACAGCCGACCACTGCAGTGGAACAAGTAATGGAAACTACTGAACAGGCAGATGAAACTACTGAGCAGGCTGAGGAAACAGCTGAACAAGTAGATGAAATAGTTGAACAAGCAACTGAAGCTGCTGAACAGTTGACTGAAACAAAGGGCGGCACAGATGCTAGCGACCAAATGTCTGCGCTGCGTGTTGGCAATAATCTGACCGCTGTGCTGGCACAACTCAAGGCAGACGGTACTACCTATCGCATTGTTACCAATTATGTGCTTGAGCCGCAGAGCGGTGTAACCGCCATTAACGAAGTTGGTGATAAAGTGGTCCTATTTCAAGAATCGTTGCTTGACCAGACGCGTATTATGTGGTTACAAGAGCAGCTTAAAATTGCCGGCTATTATACATTGATAGATGGTATTTACAGCGATGATACCATGCGTCAAATGGCAGCTTTTTGTATTGATCAGATGGCGGCTGAAACGATTGGGACATTTAATAGTGAAATCGAACAGGCCCTAATAACATTTAATAAAACCCGCTTGGCCGGCGACATTGACGATTATTTGGTTTATGCCAGTAAAACAATTAACTTGCGCTCAAGTGACGTTCCCAGTCGTTTGGTCGATTTATCAGTTAATCATATCATAGCAGAGGGCGTCGAAAAGATTGAAGATAAGACCAATCAACAACTGGTCGCCATGTTTGACGCGGCACAAAAAGACGGCATTACCTTGCGGGTCGTATCGGCCTATCGCAGTTTTGAATACCAAATAAGATTGTTTAACAGACGCGTGGTCAAATACGGCTTTGAAAATGCCAATTATTCAACGGCAATACCGGGGCAAAGCGAACATCAAACCGGCTTGGTGGTTGATTTAGATGACGGCACGTGGACACATACGGTCAGGCAAAGTTTTGATCAGACGACAGCCTACCAATGGCTTGATGCTCATGCTCATGAATACGGTTTTATTTTAAGTTATCCAAAGGATATGGAAGAGATCACCGGCTATATGTATGAACCGTGGCATTACCGTTTTGTCGGCAGCGCCGAGGTAGCGACAGAGATTAAACAGCGCGCCATAACATTAGAACAATATGTTAAAGCTAAACTGGATAACCAGTAAAATTTCAATTTTGCTATGCTTTTATCAGCGTTTTTTCTAATTAATCAGGAGGCGATATGTTAGTAAATGTAAAGAGAACGATTGCAGTATTTGTTACCGTTGTTTTGCTGGTGACGATGCTACCGCCAACAGCTTCATTTGCCGCTGCCGCTAACGTTCGACGGTCTGAACAAATCATTACGCAACATGATAATACGACGTCGGCCTACGATGGTGATGACATTATTGATTTTAAGGATGCCGTATTTGAAAGGGCAGTTCGCAAGTATTATAATTTGCCGGACGGGCCAATTAAAATGAGCGATGTTGCTTATCGCGAAGAACTGGTTATCAAAGAATGGGACATTCCGCCCAGTGAAAATATTCATGAGATACTGGGTAATGACGATGTACTGGATGATTTAAAATATTTTATTAACTTAAAAAAGCTGTCATTAGATTGTTTAGGTAAGCGGTATCGATTTGGTGGAGATTTAAGCATTATTGCTGACTTGAAAAATTTGGAGTATTTAGATTTAGCTGGTAATGACATAGTTGGAAATTTGAAAGATTTAAGTAATTGCCATCAGTTGAATGTATTGCGCTTAGAGGGTAGTGCGATGACTGGCAGGTTGACCAGCTTAAGGCAATTAGATCAATTAAATGAATTAAGTTTATCGGGAAAGAGTTTCTCCGGTAAGATTTCAGATATTAACAGCTTAACCAATTTGCAAAAGTTGTTTTTATGTGGAGATGGTTTTATAGGTGAGATCAGTGATTTAAATAAGCCGAGCAAATTGGAAGAATTAGTGCTTAGATGCGATAATATTAGCGGTGATATCGCCGAATTTGAGATATTAGATCAATTTACCACATTGTCGTTAGATGGTGAGTGTCTTGCCGTCGATTTAAGTTTTGCTGATAAATTAGCTCGTATAAAGGTTTTAGGTCTATTTGTCGATCAGTTAACCGGTGATTTAAAAGATTTAAAGAATTTAAATCAGTTAGAAGAATTATACATTGGCGGTGATGCCGTGACGGGTCAGTTAAGTAGCCTAGCGTCGTTAAGCAATCTTAAAGTGCTTCATTTAACTGCTGAGGGCATTAGCGGTCAGTTAAGCGACTTGGTGCCGTTAAGCAATCTTAAAGTGCTTCATTTAACTGCTGAGGGCATTAGCGGTCAGTTAAGCGACTTGGTGCCGTTAAGCAATCTCAAAGAGCTTGATTTATATGGCAATGGCATTAGCGGTCAGTTAAGCGGCTTGGCGTCGTTAAGCAATCTCGAAGCGCTTGATTTAAGCGGTGATGGCATTAAGAGTGATTTAAGCGGTTTGAATCAATTACATCAATTAAAGCATTTGACCATAACCGGTGAAAATATTACGGGTGATTTAAGCGACTTGTCAAGTCTAAGTCAGCTTGAAGTTTTATCCTTACGCAATACTGAAGTAACGGGCGATTTAAGTGATTTGGCGGCGATAAGTCAACTTATGTGGCTAGATATCGATGGTGATAATATTACCGGCGATTTAAGCAGTCTTTCCGGCTTGCAGCAACTGTGGTTGATTGATTTAGCTAGTAGTCATCTAACGGGCGACTTAATTAGTTTGACAACGCTGAAGCAACTTACTCATCTGCTAATGGAGAGTGATAATATAACAGGTGATTTAAGTTGTTTAAAGGAACTCAATAATCTAGGATTTGTTGGTCTTGCTAGTACTAAAACGACGGGGAAATTACGTTTGATTGATGGAATGCTTGTTTGGGGCTACAAAGATAACCCTTGGAGAACTAATGATTTAAATAATACCATTGATGATAGGGTTGCGGCCGATTATGGCAATTATGAGCAAGCCAAAGCACTTAACGAACTGGGTCTATTTAATGGCAAAAGTGCAGCTGCTTTTGAACCGGCGTTGACTGAACAGACCAGTTCATACGAAGTGCTTACAATAATTGGGCGCGCTTTGCAATGGCCGGTTGATCCGGCCGCTGTGAGCGCTTATCAAGATGTACCGGATTGGGCTGTGCCTTATACGGAATACGCCAGAACGCATGGCATTATTTCCGGCATTTCTGGTAATCAATTAGGTGCCGAGGTTAGCGTCAAACAGATGATCGGCTGGTTTTTGCAGGCGATCGAAAGAAATGATGAAAGTGTTTGGCAAAAATTCGAATATTATAGCAGGTTTTACGATATTGACCTAGAGCAAATGAATCTGAACGATCGAGCATTACGTCAGCATGTTGTCTATGTTATATATCAAGGCATTCAGCATTCGATTTCTTATCAAAGCGTGCCGATAATCGATAAGATAAAGACGCAATTATATGCCGATGATTTTGACGATGATATGATAATCGTCTTTCAGGATAAGGTGCTCGAAAGCGCCGTTAGACAAGTCTATAATTTAGCGGATGGTCCAATTAGGCTAGCTGATATCGCATATCGCGAAAAGCTGGTTTTGTCCGAATTTGATAATGAGACAGGGCGTTATGTCAAGTATGCCGAATTAGACGGTCAAATTAACTCGCTTTATGATTTAAGATGGTTTTTTAATTTAAAAGAGTTGGTTATTGACTGCGGTAAAACCAGATGGATTAACAATGCAAAATTATATGAGATTGAATCTTTAAGAAAACTTGAGAAACTAAGTCTAGACCATGCCCACTTTACCGGCAGTCTTGACAGATTAGAAGGGTTTAAACAGTTAAAATATCTTAGCTTGAAAGGGAACAATTTTTCCGGTGAACTAAGCGATCTGGCGTCCTTAACTAATCTCGAATCGGTGAGATTAGGCAGTGTAGGATTTAGCGGCAATATCAAAAGTTTATCCGGTTTGTCTAATTTAGAACGCTTATCCCTATATGGTCATGACATAGAAGGGGATTTAACTGATTTGGCAAACTTTAACAAATTGCGTCGCATGGAATTTCTAAACGTTCGTTTGACCGGTGATTTAAGTGTTCTAAGTGGTTTAACTGAGCTGCAAAGCATTAGTTTGTGGGAAACAGATGTTACCGGTGATTTAAGCAGCTTGGCCAATTTAACTAAACTTGAGTCGCTGTGTGTAATAAAAGATCTAATACGTCAGCGCGCTTATTCATTATATGGTTTTTGGGGCAAGCAGTCTATAACGGGTGATCTAAGTAGCTTGGCTAACTTGACTAATCTGGAATACTTAGAAGTTGGTCTCGATGACATGACCGGTGATTTAAGCGATTTAGCGCGCCTGACCAAATTGGAAAAACTATACGTTGTCGGTGATGCTATAACCGGCGATCTAAGCAGTATGTCAAATATGAAACAGTTAAAGGAATTTATACTGCTGTCTGATGGTTGTAGTGGCACATTAGAGCCGCTAAGCAATCTAACAGAACTAGAATACTTGAAATTAGCCAGTGCCAATTTAATTGGTGATTTAAGCGGCTTAAAAAATCTGAAAATGCTGAGTGATTTGACATTATACTGTAATCAGCTTGATGGTGATCTACAGAGTCTGGCAGAGCTAACAGCCTTAGATAATTTGGAGTTAATTGGCGAACGTTTTAGCGGTGATTTAAAAAATCTAAGTCAGTTGAGCCAATTGAACTATTTGCTGTCGAATAGTCCAAATCTCTACGGCGATTTAAGCAGCTTGGCAAATTTGTCTAATTTGTGGGATGTAGAGTTGGATAGTCCACATATTACCGGCTCTATAACCCTAAAAAATGGTCAGGTTATTTCGGCGGATAATTAATTTTTACAAATTAAAAGTCCTTGCCGTATGGACTAATAAGTATTGATTTTTAATTTTACGCATGTTATAATCTAACCCGTTGAAAACTGATTTGTAGGAGGTTATCAATTTTTATCTGGAGAATAAGCGGTTTTACTACAATGATGGCTTTATGATACATTAAGGGGATATGTAAAGGCATAGCTATAACTGAAGTAAAAGTGCTTATTGAAAACTTATTAAACAAAGAGAAAAACGGTTAACTTTTTTAGGAGGAGATATGTATTTTCATGGTTTGTCATTTTTTAGCAGTGACCTGCATATAGTGCCTAGGATTTTCGCTTATCTGGGAATGTTAAAAGCTGGAAGGGCTATTTATCTTAGCTTTATGGTGCTTGGTATAAATGCGCCAATTGAGTATACAATTGGTATTTTTTTACTTCTTATTGTTAGTTCAATTGCCGTACTATACGGATACTTACTTATTTTAAATTCGTATAGGTTAGGCTTTTATATAGTATTGGGTATTAGCCTACTGTTTGGTGCCATATCGTATTTTTCTACCGGTTTGTCACTTGAAACAATTGTCCATTTTGTCGGTCCGCTTGTCCTGTTCGGGGTGTTACAGATTGATAGCACATGGCAGTACATGGAATAATATATTTGTAGAGAGGGCAGAAAATTAAATTTTACAGTCTATTTATTGCTAGATTTTTATATTTAGGATATAATAGTGATGTATTAACATATCAATGTAGTTAGGCTAAGTGATTTTGTGAAAAATAAGGAGAAGGTATGAAAAAGACAGTTGCAGTTTTATTAATGGTTGTAATGATTTTATCAGTCGCTACCGGTTGTTCTAATAAGCTGGATGGTACCTATAAATCGGTAGGTGAGGAAGAAGATGCTTTTACAGTTACCTTTAAGGATGGCACGATGAAAGTTAATGCCGGTGGCTTAATTTTTGAAGGCACCTACGAAGTAAAAGGCGATAAAATCATAATGGAAATGGAAATGATGGGTCAAAAGAGCACAGAAGAGCTCAGTTTTAAACAAGAAGGCGACTCAATCTTTATAGATGGCGATGAGCTAAAGAAAGTTAAGTAGTAATGTTGTAAGATAAAACGGCTAATGATGATAATCACTAGCCGTTTCAGACTGATGACAAATGCCCAATTTCTTTGTTGCTGCGCAAAATATCTGTTCAGTACATTTTGCTACGCAAAAGCCACTTCCTAGGGTCGTGGTCGG
>PDWI01001334.1_pt1 | contig 39095 bp, 39 predicted proteins | sample 1430891 | NCBI WGS metagenome assembly PDWI01 (sample SAMN01162508, study PRJNA174530) | Oral metagenome, whole genome shotgun sequencing project. | biome: Marine environment; feature: Marine mammal; material: Swab sample of the gingival sulcus; isolation source: swab sample of gingival sulcus... | reverse complement strand
AGTGCAGGTCCAACTGGTGGTGCAGGTGTTGCAGATCCAGCCTGTAATTGAATTTTGATGAGCCCACTTACTTTCTTTGCCATGTGTGCACCTCCTCGCCCTCATTACGAGAGCATTACAGCTTTAATATTTGGTGATATTCTAGCTCAACAGGTGTTTCCCTACCGAGCATATTGAACTTGACCTTTACCGTCTGGCTATGGGTATCAATTTCAAAAACATTCCCTTCAAAACCTTCAAATGGACCTGAAGTCACTTTGATCGCCTGACCGATTTCTATATCCATTTCTATGACTTTTTTCTCAAGTCCCATAGAATAAACTTCATAATCGGTTAGAGGCACAGGTTTTGAAGCAGGACCGACAAAACCTGTTACACCGCGCGTATTACGCACGACATACCACGATTCATCAGTCATATACATTTTTACAATTGTATAGCCAGGGTAAATTTTACGGGTCTTCACCGTTCTTTTTCCATTTTTTATTTCCGTAACTTCTTCTGTCGGAACCACCACTTCGAGGATAATGTCTTTCATCCCTCTGTTTTCGACGATTTTTTCTATATTCGCCTTAACTTTATTTTCGTGCCCTGAATAAGTATGAACAACGTACCACTTTGGTTCAGACATATTTTTTTCGCTCAAAGCGGATTACCTCCTTATTATAAAAGTTGCATCAATACGCGGATTAGATTTCTAAACACGAAATCAGCAATCCAAATAAACGTCGTTGCAATTGTGCAAAAAACTAAAACGACGATGACGTAGTTGATTAACTCTTCTCTAGTTGGCCAGATAACCTTGCGCAGTTCCTTTTTGACACCTTCAAAATAATTGCCAGATTTACTTCCTACAGCTTTTGAGTTTGAGTTCATAGTCTACCACCTTTAAACAATTACTTAGTTTCCTTATGAAGCTGATGCTTCTTGCAGAATCGACAATATTTTTTCATTTCGACTCTATCAGGATTATTTTTCTTGTTTTTAGTCGTATTGTAGTTTCTTTGCTTGCATTCAGTACATGCTAAAGTTATTTTAACTCGCATTAGCTGACACCTCCTACAAAATTGTATATAAGCACATTCCCGCTGAATGTGTTATACCCACAGTATTGGCGCTACAAAATAAAAAGACCTTTACAGTCTTTAGCGCCATCCTTATACTAATGTGACTAAATAAGTTTACACGAAAAACACTTATTTGTCAAGGGTTTTAGCGATAATTATCGATTAGATTTGACTTTTTTATAAAAAATCACAGAACTAGCTACTATAATAAAAAAAAGAGAAATTAACTGAGCCTGTCTAAAGCTAGCAATCATTAAACTATCCGTCCTCAATCCTTCTATCCAGAAACGTCCTATTGAATATAAAATTAAATAACAACAAACGATATAACCATCAAATTTCTTTTTCTTACTTAGATGTAATAATATGGCAAAAACGCCCAAATTCCAAATTGATTCATAGAGAAATGTTGGATGTACCTTTTGTCCATCAACCATTATCCCCCAAGGTAAATCCGTCGCGCCACCGTGTGCCTCTTGGTTAATAAAATTGCCCCATCTGCCAATTGCTTGTCCTAAAATTAACGAGGGCATCACAAGATCTGCCAATTCCCAGAAGTTAAGATTTTTTCTCTTACAAAACAGATAACCACCTAAAAGTCCACCAAGTACTCCACCATGAATAGCCAATCCCCCTTCTCTTAAATTAATCATTCTTAGAATATCGCCATTATAGCGTTGGAATTCAAAAATAACATAATAGGTTCTCGCACCGATAACAGCCATTGGTAAAACCCAAAGGGCTAAATCGATAATCGTATCTTCATCGTAGCCAAGCGGTTTACCGCGTTTGATGATAATACTGACGCCGATAATCATTGCAACTGCCATAATAATACCGTACCAGCGCACAGAAATCCCAAAAACTTCAAATGCCACTGGATCAATAAATGCTAGTAAATTCATAAATTCTCCTTAAAAGGTTTTATTTTCATAACTTTTGCGTTATAATATCTATATTATATACTACTGTAACTATACAGTCAACGATAAAAGCCATGTCATAGAAAGGGCGAAGTTAAGATTATCACGTCGCTACGCTCCTCATAATGACAACGCGGGCAGTATGAAGTAATTTACTAAACAAACTATGAAGGAGTAATAATGAAATTAGGAATTGTAGGTTTACCCAATGTAGGTAAAAGCACTTTATTTAACGCTATCACAAAGGCAGGCGCCGAATCGGCGAATTTTCCCTTTTGCACAATAGAACCCAATGTCGGTGTCGTTAGTGTGCCAGATAATCGCCTAGATGTTTTACAAAAAATGTATGATTCAAAAAAGATCGTCAATACCGCAATAGAATTTTACGATATAGCAGGTCTTGTTAAAGGCGCAGCAGATGGCGCGGGCCTCGGCAACAAATTTTTATCGCACATTAGAGAAGTAGCGGCTATTATTCACGTCGTTCGCTGTTTTAACGACGACAATGTCGTTCACGTCGACGGTAGTGTTGACCCTTTACGTGATATTGAAACAATCAACTTAGAATTAATATTATCAGACCAAGAAATGCTATCACGTAGAATAGAAAAAACTCGTAAAGCGCTTAAAGGCGATAAAACTTTACAGTCAGAAATGGTAATTTTAGAAAAAGTCAATAACTGCTTAAATGAAGGCTTATCGGCAAGAACACTCGATTTAAGCGAAGATGAAGAACAATTTGTAAAATCACTTAACTTGCTTTCTTACAAACCTGTTATCTATGCTACCAATATTGGCGAAGAAGATATATTAGATGACGGCGAGCATAACCAATTAGTTGAAACGGTAAGAGAATTCGCTAAAAGTGAAAATGCAGAAGTAATTACCTTTTGCGCTAAAATCGAAGCAGAACTTGCTGAACTTAGCGATGAAGAAAGAGTTGAATTCTTAGCAGATTTGGGTATAAAGACAGCAGGACTAGAAAAACTAATCAAATCATCTTACTCCTTGTTAAATCTAATTAGCTTTTTAACGGCAGGGCCTATGGAAGTTAGGGCTTGGACGGTTAAAAAAGGTAGTAAAGCACCAATAGCAGCTGGTAAAATTCACAGCGATATTCAACGAGGATTTATTAGAGCAGAAACGATTGCTTATGAAGATTTAGTAGCTGCTGGCGATATGAGCAAAGCCAAAGAAAAAGGTTTGGTTCGTTCGGAAGGAAAAGAATATATTGTCAAAGATGGTGATGTGATTTTATTCAGACATAATGTATAAAAAAGCGAGTATAATATGTATAAAGAATACCAAACGAAACGTTTAATTTTAAAAACACTAAGTATTGTTGACGCTAAAATCACGGTTGATTACTATGAAAAAAATAGACAGTTTTTAGACCAATGGTTTCCCGCAAGGGAAGAAGTTTTTTATTCACAAGATTATCAAGAAAATATGCTTGCCAATCAACAAATAGAATTAATCAATGGCAAGGGTATTAATTTATGGATTTTTGAAAAAGACCACCATTATAACACCATCGGAGCCATTCATTTTAGCGATATTATCAGAGGACGATTTCTCTCCTGTTTTTTAAGCTTCCATCTTGATGAAGACAAATTTAATCAAGGATATGCTAGAGAAGCTTTAACACAAGGCGTTAAAGTTATTTTTAGAGAATATCAACTCCACAGAATAGAAGCAAATATTAGACCAGATAATAAAAGGGCGATTAACCTTTTGGAAAGTGTCGGTTTTTATAGTGAAGGTATTGCTAAAAAGCATATCTATATTGATGGTATCTGGCAAGACCACGTACGCATGGTATTATTAAATCGTAGTATGGAAGTATTAGATTTAAAATTAGATGGTCTTAGTTAAATATTATTATTAAAAGTAACTATTCAATCAACCCGCGTTATCATTCAGAGGGCTTTAGCCCATAGGAATCTTAACGCGGGTTTAATAATAATAAAAGCCATAAGATTATCACGTTGTCCTTTACGCTCCGCCTCATAATAACAGTGCTCGACTGAATAGTTACCTATTAAAATATTAATTTAATCCTAAATTACTTAGCATTTTTTTCATTACTTCGGTATAAGTTTCTAAATCCTCTTCACTTATATCAGCGATAGCATCATACATGAATTTTTCTGCGACTTTAGCCATTTCACGATTTAACGCCCTGCCTTTATCTGTTAATTTTAATACTTTTTTCCTCTTGTCATCAACTTTATTAACACGAATCAAAAGTCCTTCTTTTTGACAGCGGTCAATTAATCTTACCACAGTAGGTTCTTTAATCGCCATTAAATTTGCTAACTGTTTTTGTGTTAATTCTTTTGAACGATCAATATAATAAATCGCCATCCACTGAACTCTAGTTACTTTGAATTCAACAAACCTAGCTTCTAACTCCGCAGACATTTTCTTCGAACTTCTACTAGTTAAAAGCATCACACAATCATCTAAATTAAATATTTTTTCTTTCATATTACCTCGTGATAATTATCTAATTGAATAATAAAAGCCGTGTCATTCAGAGAAGGAGCGATAGCGACGACGTAGGAATCTTACGGCTTTTTTAGTAATCCCACTTTAAAATTACTTTTATTTATTTTAACAAATCATTTAATACATCCTTTATATTATTACCCATATAGAATTGATTTAATAAAGCTTGTTCAATTTTATTTTTTACAGTGACATCCATACTATCAGTGAAAGCGTCAACTCCTACTATTCTGCCATCTTCTATAATTAACTTCAAAGTCACTAATTGTGAATTGATTTTATAACTAACCGTCATATCACAGTTAGAATTTCTACCATATATCCACTCTTTAGACAATAATTTCGTCTTAATTTGATTTAAGTGAGAATTATCTTCAATTAATTTTATGCTCGTTTTATCATAATATTCCTCAAAGCTTTCAACGATGCTCTGGCTTAACTGTTCTACATCTAATTCAGATGCCAAGTCCTTTAAATTAATTACGCGGCTTTTAACCGACTGAATAGCTTTTCCTTCAAATTTCAATAAATTTGGCGTTAAGGCTTTGACTACTTTTTCCGTATTAACATCGACCATTAATGTACCATGAAATAAGACTTTATTATTTTCTTCTAACCAAGCAGTTCCTCCGAATTTCTTATCGCCAGCAGTTAAATCGTTACGCCCGCTAAACTTCGCATCGATACCGAACTTTCTTACAGCATCTAATACAATTTCTAGCCACTTCTCAATCCACTCGTCGACATCTCTATTTGCAGTCGAAGCAATAAAACTATAATTAAGGTTACCTACATCGTGATAAACACAGCCACCACCAGTAAAACGCCTAACAGGATGAATAGATTCTGCTGTAATATAGTCTTCATTCCATTCTTGAAGTACATTTTGATTACAGCCAGCAATAACGCAGGCTTCATTGACCCATAAATAAAGGATAATTTCATCTTCCTCACAACTATCCACTAAATATTTTTCTAAGGCAATATTATGGTATGGATAATTCCCCGTATCTTTTACTAGTGAATAAATCATTGATGTATCATTCCTATACCGAGTCCCATTGCCGCCTCATGTAAAGCTTCACCAGTTGTTGGATGCGGGAAAATCATCGCCCTTAACTGCTTAGCAGTCATTTTTTCCTTAATAGCCAGAGTAACGGTATTAATAATAGTTGAAGCATCAGCGCCAATAATCGTCGCCCCTACTAAAAGACCACTCTCTTTCTCTTCAACTAATGTAATAAAGCCTTCCGTTTCATTCATTACCATTGCCTTACCATTGGCAGCAAATTCAAATTTAGAAAGCTTATGACTATCATCAGGGCGCGTAATACCAACGGTTGCAATCTCTGGATTAGTAAAAATAACAGCAGGCACTGCATCATAATGCATAGTACTCTCTTGTCCTAAAATATTATCGACTGCGACTATTGCTTGATGACTAGCAACGTGAGCGAGTTTCATAATATCTGTTACATCGCCAATAGCATAAATATGTTTATGACTACTGCGCATCCTTTCATCGACTTTAACTGCACCCTTTTCAATCTTAACACTTGTATTTTCTAAAGCTAATGATTCACTATTAGCACGATAACCAACGGTATAAAGAACTTTTTCACTAACATAATAATGCTCTTCACCATCTTTAAGATAAGTGACAATAGCCATACCGTTATCGGTTTCCGCTATACTTGTAACATTGGATGAAACACTAATATTCATCCCTTTTTCTTTCGCTATATCGCGTAAAAGTTCCGTTACTTCACTATCTAAACTACAAACAATATCCTCTGCATATTCAACGATATTAATTTCTACACCAAAACTATTAAAGATAAAAGCAAATTCCATACCCATTACACCGCCACCAATTATCGTTATTGATTTTGGTAGTTTTTCAAGCGCTAAGGCATCGGTACTAGTAATCACACAAGGTAGTTTTTCACCCTTAATGCCGAGAAATGCTTGTTTAGAACCTGTCGCAATAATAACATCCTTAAAGTTAAGCTGATATAATTTATCCGCTTTTACTTCTACTTTTTCATCACTGATAAAGCTAGCCTCACCACTTATTAATTCAACACCGTGTTTTTGCAATAAATAAGCAATACCATCGGTTAGATTTTTAATAACTTCTTTTTTTCTATTGAAAATCTTTTTAAAATCGTAAGTTATATTTTCAGCGTTGATTCCAAACAAAGACAATTCTTTAGCTTGACTATATAAATTCGCCGACTCTACAAAAACCTTCGTTGGAATGCAGCCAATATTTAAACAAGTACCGCCAACTTTATTTTTTTCAATTATAGTAACTTTTTTACCATTAAGCGCAGCGTAAATAGCAGCTACATAACCACCTGGACCAGCACCAATAATAAGTAAATCTACATCCTTTTCTACTTTTTCTAATGTCACTGCTTTTGTTTCGGTAGCTAAAGTTTCTTCACAATCTTTTATTTCCATCATTACAGTATCAGCTGGAACTTTTTCGCCCACTTCCACCGTTATTGACCTTACTTCACCAGCAACTTTACTCTTAATACTGCGCTTTCCTTTAGCGGTTTCAATCGTAAATAAAACATCATTAATAGCAACCGTATCGCCAACCTTTACCTCTATACTACCGACAACACTAGGTTTTTTAACTGGCAATTTAAACATTTTCACTTGAGTCATTTTATCCTCCTAAAAAAGCTACCGCGGAAAACGATAGCTTTTATTATTTATAAGACTAATATCTATTAATTTTACTTCTAACTAATTTAACGCCATTAGCAAGACAATCGCCAACTGGGCATGAACTCTCAACAAATTGAGCAAACTCTTCTGTTTTCTCTTGGCTTTCAGTAGTTTTAAAATTCATCGTATAACGAATCTCCTGAAAACCAGGTCGTACGTCAGCTAAGCCCATAAATCCGTCAGGATCAAGGTCGCCTTCTAATTCAACGTGATATTCTTCAAAGGTAAAATCTTGAGCTTCTGCAAAAGCGGCGACAACGATACTTTGGCAAGCACCTAAAGCACAAAGCAATGCTTCCACAGGATTCATCGCCGTATCTGTGCCACCTAAATCCTCAGGTTCATCCATTAAAATTTTAAAATTTCTCGCCTGCGTTTCAACTTGTAAACCCTCTGGTAATTTTTTAGCACTTGCAGTAAATGTTGTAAGCATACAATCCTCCTTATTGTTAATCGTTTGATTTGATTATATTTTAACACAAAGCAATCAAAAAGTAAATAGCATACTAAGTATTTATGGAAAATTTATTATTTTATAACTCCCATTCCACTGCTTTTTCGCGTGCTTTAATAAAGTTTTGATAAATTCCTTCTTTTTCTATTAATTCGTCATGCTTACCTATTTGTACCAATTCGCCATCGGATATTACTAAAATTTGATCGGCGGATTTTACGGTAGATAGTCTGTGAGCGATTGAAATAACGGTTTTACCTTGACAAAGTTCGCTAATTGCCGTCATTATTTCGTATTCATTTTCAGGGTCGACGGAACTCGTCGCCTCGTCTAGTAAGACGATATTTGCGTCTTTAAGTAAGGCTCTAGCGATGGAAATTCGCTGTTTTTCCCCACCTGATAAACTGCTACCGCCCTCGCCGACGATACTTTCATAGCCATCTGGCATAGCGCTGATAAAATCGTGACACATTGCCCTTTTAGCCGCAGCTATGATTTCCTCATCCGTCGCATCGGGTTTGGCAAAGCGGATATTATTTTTAATCGTATCATTAAATAAATAGACATCTTGGAACACAAGGGATAAATCTTTTAAGAGCACATCGACCTTGTAATCTTTAATATTATTGCCACCGATTGTTATCTCGCCCTGCTCTATATCATAAAAACGCGCTATTAAATTGATAATTGTCGTTTTACCACTACCAGAAGGACCGACGATTGCCGTTTTTGAACCCGCCTTAATAGCAAAATTAATATCTTTTAACACTGCTTTTTTATCGTAGGCAAAGCTAACTTTGTTAAAACTGATATCGCTAGTAGGTAGCGCTTTTAACTCACCGTCTTTTAGCTTAGGAATATCTAAAACCTCATTCAAATAATCGAGATGTGCGGGATTTTTAACCATCAAAATTGCCGAATCACCAAGTTGTTTAAGTCCGCTAAAGAGCATAAAGGATGCCACACATAAAGTCAAGGCTTGCGCTAATTCTATCTCTGCATTGGTAAAAAGTAGGCAAGCATAAATGCTCATAAGCAAGCTAGCAATACCCAAGAAAGCATTAAAGATTTTGGCATAAACGGTAAAAATCATTTCCGCCCGCTGATAAATTTCTTTAACAGCATCCGTTGTTCGGTAAACAGCACCGTGTATTTCTTTTTCGTGCTGCTTGTCAATGTTAGGAAAAGTTCTTAAAACGGAAACACCTCTAATACCGTTAACTAGGGCATCGTTAAATTCCGCCTCAATTTGATGTCCTTCAGTTATAACTGCCTTCATTTTATGAAATAATAAATTAACAAAAAGCCAAGCAACAATTACTAATACTAAGGCGAGCATCCCCATTTTTATATTCATAAAAAACATACCAATGAGAATGAAAAAACTAACACTTGCGCCTGAAATAATAAATATCACTGCCATCTGCGAAAAATTTTCTAAGTTTTTAATAATATTAGTGAAACAAGCTAAAATCTTAGACAAACTTTGCTCGTTAAAATAACCCATAGGCGCCGTTTTAAGCCTTTCGCCTACATTCAAACGATAATCCTTATAGATAGTAAAAAACACACCTGCTATGTTTTTATTTAAAAACCAATTGGCAAGAAAATTAAAGCAAAAGGAAAATACTAAAATGACAACAATCAATCCTAATTTTTGTCTTGTCATATTTTCCATATTTACAAAGCCCAAATACACTGCTGAAAAAGAAATCAACAGGGCAAAATCTTTGATAAATACCCAAAACATTCCCTTTTTAAAGCAGGCTTGGTGCTTACCAGCCATCGCTAAAGAACGCGTAATAAATTCAAACATTATGCCACCTCTCTATTATATTGACGATTTAACTGGGCGTAGACAGGGCATTGTTCTAATAATTCTTCGTGTTTGCCCTCAGCAATAATTTCACCCTTGTCGACGACTATTATTTTACCCGCATTTCTAATCGTGTGTAATCGATGTGCAATGACAATTAAGCTTTTGTCCTTAACGAGTTCGGCAATTCCTTCCTGAATTAAAGCTTCATTTTCTGGGTCTGTATAAGCTGTCGCCTCATCTAAAATAATAATATTTGCTGGCTTTAAAATTGCCCTTGCCAGTGTAATTCGCTGTCTTTCGCCACCAGATAAAAGTCCACCCGCATCGCCGACGGTCGTATCATAGCCCTGCGGTAATGCTGTGATAAACTCGTGGCAATGCGCCATTTTCGCCGCAGCTATGATTTCTTCATCCGTGGCATCGGGTTTTGCCAACTTAATGTTTTCTTTAATCGAGGTATCAAAGAGATAATTATCCTGTGACACATAGGAAATTTCAGACATTAACTGATGAAAAGATATATCTTTTATACTAACACCGCCGACCGTAATATCACCGCTATCGACATCCCAGTAAGAACAAATTAATTTGGCAATTGTACTCTTGCCACTTCCCGATGCACCGACCAAAGCCGTCATTTCATTCTTATTCGTTTTAAAATTAACGTTCTTTAGTACCTGAATGCCACTTTTATAAGAAAAATTCACGCCCTTAAATTCTATACCTTGATTTTGGTCTAAGTCTTTAACATCACTGGCATCTGGTCTTTTTTGTTCTGGCATATTCAAGAGTTCACTAATTACTAACCACGCATTGCTGGCAATCATAAAAACGTCCATCCCCATCATCATAGAAACTAATTGCGGGATAATACCAATAGCCAAAACCAAAGTTAAAATCAATTGAAACGTGCTGATTGCGTCCTTACTATAAAGACTTAAAGCGACAGGCAAGGTGGCAATCAAAGGCGATGATGCCGCAGCAGTTACAATTGCCATACTAACCCAGCTAACGCGCCACCAATCCATGGTCGAATGAAAATAAAAATTCACCGCATCGGCAAAGTGCCTATAAGATTTTTCTTCCTGTAAAAATGCCTTGATAACGGGGATGCCCTTAATATATTCCGTACTCCTATCGGCAACATTTTCATAAGAACAACTCCAAACCAAGCCTCTTGCCCTATATTTATTCATCATTATCGACATTCCTAAAAAAATAAGCGGTACAGGCGCAAGCAGAGACAGTCCAATTCGCCAATCGATGACAAATAAAATAATAGTACCTAGTAAGGGATGCAATAATTTACTCGGAAATTCAGGCATAATATGAGCAACCCAATCTTCAAGTTCGCCAACCTTTTCAGAAATCGTCACCTTGATTTTGCCGACTGGATTTTCTATCATATAACCAAGCGGAACCTTGGCTAATTTTTCAAATAAAGAGGTTCTGACCTTTGCTAAAATCGCAAAAGCAGTTTGATGGGATAAATTAGTGCTAATAGCACTTAGAATTAAATAAACAATAACGGATGCAAATGCCAAGCCAGCATATTTAAAAAGCGACTCTCTACTAGGATTGCCCCCAGCGACATAATCCATAATCCACATCGCAGCGTAAGCGCCAAAGAAATAAGAAGCAAAATTAAAGACTTCAGCAATCATAGCCGTAATAATAGATATTAACATCACATTTTTTCGTTCAGGAGCAACTGCCATTAATTCTTTCGTCAAGGTACTAACTGAAATCTGCTGACTTTCCTTCTCCAGCTTCAACTGTTTTTCGATTTTTTGTAAAATATCGACAGGTACATCGTAATCAAAGCTTTTCAAATCCGCTTTGACACTAGTCAATTCATCCACTTGTTTTTTCTTAGCCATAAAACTTTTCTCCTTACATAATTTTCACAAAAACATCTTCCCAAAACGGTTCGTAAATCCCACTCAAAATGTTAAAATAATTCATTCGCATAGCATCATCAAATTTATCATCAAAAACACTAAGCATCATCTGATAAAATCCCTTTAATAAGAAATAAAGTTCCGTATCTGAAATAATATCTAAATATTTCTTTTCCTTATCAACAGTATTTAATACCTTACGCGTAATCTCAAATTCCCATTGAATAAACTCTTCAAAAAAGTTTTGATACTTCGTTCCTTCGCTTTTAAACAAAATAAATTTCCAAATATCTGAATTCGATTTAATATAAGCATATAGCCAAGTAAAATCATTTTCACTCATAACCAATGCTTTAATATCTGCTCTGGTTTTAATTGTAGAGAGTTTCTCTTCAAACTCTTTTAGCATTTTATCACATTCTAACCACCACTCCTTTACACAAGGCTCCACAATCACATCTAAAATTTCTTCCTTGCTATTAAAATGCTTGTAAAGAGCGCCAGAACTAATGTGCGCATTGTTAGCAATCTCCCTAATACTAGTTTCCTTAAACCCTTTACGAAAAAATAACTTTTTTGCTTGCACTAAAATGAGTGCCCGCGTTTCTAAGCCGTTTTCATATTTCATACACTCCCCTTTAATATAGATTATAAACTGTTTTATATTAATAAAATAAATGAATTATTTAATCACCTTGTCATTGCGAGAAGAAGAACGACGTGGCAATCTTAACGTGAGTTTAGTAGCAAAGTCGTACGTTGTCAGAAAAACCAACGAACTATTCAATAGTAATCACCCGATTACCATTATAGTATAATGATAATCATTATCATAATCAAGAGAATTTTTGAAAAGCAAACAAAAAATAAAATCGTTAACATTTTATCCTCAACAAAAACACATTGGTGACTGACCCTTATACGTTTTGATGTTTTCTCTTGAAATAAAGAAAATTTTGTTTTACAATAACACATAAGGGACAGTCCTCAATGGATTGTTGAAAGTGTCGTAAACCACAAAATTAGATAGGAGCGTAATATGAATAAGCATTTCAAAGTACTAATTGCCATTGGAATCACTTGTTTATTATTTTTTAGCAGCATCTCATATGCCTATACCGATGTACCAAAGGGACATCCTGCCTATGATGCCATTATGAACTTGTCTAATGATGGTATTATAAATGGTGTAAGCAATGACCAATTTGCACCTGATGTCACAATAAATAGAGCAATGCTCGTGACAGTGTTATATCGTATAGCAGGCATGCCAGAACCACAAAATTACAATATGCCATTTAAGGATGTCAAGGATACAGACTGGTATGGAGTTCCCGTTTTGTGGGCTAGTCAAAATGATATCGTCAATGGCTATAGTGCAGATGAATTTAAACCTAATATGAAATTGACAAAAGAACAGTTTATCACTGTACTCTATCGCTATTATCTAAGCATGGGTTATCCAGATGATAGTGTATATATGGATGTACCAAGTGTCAAAGACATAGAAACTGTAAGTAGCTATGCTGTCGATGCTATGTGCTGGGGCTATTATAATCTCATTTATAAACAAACAGACCGTATGTCGCCAAAATCAAAAGTATCGCGCGCAGACCTCGCCGAGATTCTTATGGCATTTAACACCTATGTCAATACAATGAAATATAGTTCTGGCGAATTTTCACCTGTTGGCATTTGGACGACAGACGTTTTGCCTACATCTTCTTATACAGAAGTTGAAACGATGGCGCTATTTAAAGACAACACGTTCATTACCGATGAAACAGAGGTATTTAAACTCAATTTAAAAGATAGTTCTGCAAAAGTTTACGTGGCAGGCGATTGGAGTCAAAGTGATGGTCAAATTAATCTTATGGCAACCCATGTATTAACCTTAGATTATTTTAACTCCAAGTCAAAATTCAATACAACAGAATATAGTAAAAATATCACGATAGATGCTGCTGTTCTCTTTAACGATTATATATTACTAGAAACACCTAATGGTTCTGAAAATAATAGTTTTAAAGGAAAATATGAATTAACAGGTGATAGCGCTCGCTGTGGCTATCTAATAATTAAAAACAGTACGCGTAACTATATATTAGTTGGTGGAGAGTTTGTCAATAATTTCGGCGGTTATAATATGGGCACTTTAAACGATATAGCTTTTATCAGAGATACTAATAAGGCATTTATCGTTGGCAAAACTTATTACCGAACCAAAGCAAGCCTCGCTGGTGTTATCGATATACAAAGAGATAAAAATGGCGAACTCGACATTGTCCTCACCAATGATGACATCGACTTGGGCTTTGGTCACGGCGTAACAATGAACGGTCACTATAAACTTGAAAACAAAAAGTAATTATAAAATTTTATATTATTAAAACTAATATGTATTAAAAAAGACAAGCTCTCATCATAAAGCTTGTCTTTTTATTGAAATCCGCTTTTAGCGTTAATAAAACAAATTTAATAAATTTCACTAAAACTTGTTTTTATATAGTCACATTTATTGTAACATTTGTGTTTTTAAATTAGTAATTTCATTTAAACTGAGATTAGTTACTGAACTAATAACAGCAATATCTAGCCCTTGCTTTAATAAATTGAGAGCAATCTTTTTCTTCTCTTTTTCTTCGCCACGCTTCTCACCCTCAATTAAAGCCAGTTTTCTCGCTTCTCTTCTCGCTTCTTTTTTCGCTTCTTTTATAGCATAAGAACGTTCAGCCCATCTATCCCGTTCCGCTTTTTCATACATATCAGCCCAATATCTTGCGACATCATCTTCTGAAAAGTATTTTAATTCTCTAACCGCTTCAGCCATTATATCGCTCCTTTCTGATAACTCAAAAAGTTTCTCATCACTATCCGCTAACAATAAATCTGCCCAAATATCACGCTCTACTTTGTTTTTTGCTAATAATCGCTGGTATCTACTAAGTTCAACAAAACATAAAGCAATATCATCGATAAATGGGGTCAAACTCTCCTTATGATATAAAGACACATTATTCACATAACTTAAATCTTTATATTCTCCATTACCATCTTCTGCAAATACATCATATAAGGTAAAAGTTAAACTAATCGTTTTCTTTAGCGTATCATAATTTTCGCCACTTTTCAATTGTTCACTATAAAGTTTTGTATTATAATAATAAATTCGTTTGAGAAAATAATCTTTACTAGTAAGCTGCATTTCTACATTGATTTGTTCACCATTTTTAAGCTTTACCCTTAAATCTAAAGTTGGGATTTTACCATCAGAGCTAATTGGTGGTAATAACGGTACAACATACCTACCAGTAAGAGCCGTCGGTGAAGCACTAAACCTAGACGTCAGCTGGAATGCTAACACAAAAACAGTTAGCTTAAACGAAAAACAAGCAAAAGTCGCCAAAACAGAGCCAAATAAAGAAAAAGCAGAGAATCAGATAGTTTTTATTGATGTGATGCCTTATCATGATTATACATTCAGTGTTGTAAATAGTGATAAAGCAGAAAGCGGCAAAGAATATAAAAATGTAGTATACTTTGATAATTATACTGGGGGTTATGCAAATTATAAGCTTGACAAAAAATATACAACATTATCAGGAACATTATATAATGCAATTTCTGAATATAAGGAAAATGATGATGCAAATGATTATAAAATAGAATTTAAAGGCGATAAAACTTTACTCTATACGCGTACACTAAAACCTAATGAAGAAATTAATTTTAATATCGATTTAACGGATGTAAAAGATTTAAGAATAGATGTTGATGAAGACGCTATAAGAATAAGCGATGCTAAATTGACATTGAAATAAATTGTAATTCATATCCAAGCCGTAAAATACCTACATCTTCGCCATTAGTAAAACAAAATGCTTAGGCTACGCTGTTTGCTACGCAATCAGCTTTCGCCGTTCACAAAAATTTTCGACTACGTCAGAAAATTTATTGTGAACCCGATTGTCAGAAATAATGCTTTAAACGAATATTACAAAATTGCTTTCTCGCAATCATTCAGGCGCACAACTCACGAAGTCAAGCTTAATCCACTGCTTTGGCATAGATAAGTTTCTTTTATTAAGACTTCGTTAGAAGGATTAATATTAGAAACTTACAAGCAAAAGCAGTTAGTAAGCTTGACGTAGTAGCCGATTGCGAAAAGTAATTTTGTAGATTTAATTTAAAAAGCATTATTTCGTTTCAATCGTGTTTTATAATAAGTAAACTATTTTGCAAAAACATTATTTGTTTTCTTGTCACTATTAAACGCTATTACGTTTCAATCGCGATTTATCAAGATTAATCAATCCATAGAATTTTCACATCACTTTGCTATGAACTTCCCGTCGGAAGCTACGCTTCCTTTGGTCAGTCGCGCTAGCGCGCTCAATGCCAAAATTATAAAAAATCACTTTAAATGCAAGCATTTAATTACTTTTCCATAATTTTGTCGCTCATCGCTGTTTAGTTCACGGAGATTCCTACGTTGTCGCTAGGCTCCGCCTCTGAATGACAAAGGCGAGAATATTTTCCCATGATAAGATCCTCACGTCGCTCTGCTCCTCGCAATGACATCGCGGGGGAACTCTATATGACACGGCTTGGTAATTATTATTACTTATTCAAGTAGCTTTCTAATAATTTAGTAAAGAGCATTGGCACTTTTGCCAATTTCTCTGGTGTTTCGACAAAGGAAATTCTAAACTGTGTATCGCCTACATTTTTCTCACCTGCTGGTACATCATAGAAGCCACTCATTGGCGCAACTAACAATGTCGTCGATACGCCGTTATCATCGACCAAACCTTCTGAAGCACAGTAAAGAACAAAGTCTATTGCCTTAAATTTATCGTCGACTAGGTTTTTAACGTCGATAACGGTATAGATAGAAGCATCTGGATTGGATACGATTAATTCTGGATTGAGTCTTAACAATTCGTCATGAACGTTAACGATATGCTGACGATAATAATCGCGCATTTGCTTGCACCACGCTCTAATATCTTCGTGTTTTTCCTCTGCCAAAGCGCCAAAGATATATTGACCAATTGCATTAGGACATAAATTCGCTGTATTTTCTGCAACAGAACGCTTATGGAATTCTTCGTTATCCGTAATTAATGCGCCTATTCGAAGACCACAAGCATTCCATACTTTAGAGGCAGTATCAATACTAATTCTTCTACCTTCTATACCGTCGACATCTTTATTACTCAAGCCCCAAATACTAACCAACTCTTTATTTTCATCGTAATAAAGTTCTCTATATGCCTCATCAGAAATAATCCACATATTATATTTGACGCAAAGCTCCGCTAAGGCTTTTAAAGACTCATAATCGTAAAGCTGACCCGTAGGATTATCGTAAGGAATGACGACCATAGCCGCTGGTTTTTCACGCTTAATTGTCTCTTCGATTTTATCGATTTCTGGTAAAGTAAAAGCACCGTCATCGTTTAAACTACGAGCAACAGAAACGATTCTTCTGCCTGTACGCTGACAAAATGCGATATAATTCGTGTAGGCTGGGTCAATCATTAAAAGCGGTTTTTCATCACTACCAGCTGCTCCACAAACACCGAGAATTAACAGTTCCATTGCAGCAGAACCGCCTTCAGTAATTTGAACGTGTAATTTTTCTGTTTCAAAACCTTGTGCCGCCAAAATATTTTTAAACGCCGCTCTCGTTTCTTCAAAACCAGCCGTCGTCGTATAACGAATCACACCATCTTTAAATGGGCTATTTTCGCCATCAAGCGCAAACATACGCTTTTTCATCGCTGGATTAGTAGGTAGGGAAACGTTTCCAATACCGACATTAATAACCGCATCTGGTTTATTTTCACGTGCCTCATAAGTCATCTGCGCTAGACGTACTGCTGATGGCGTACGCGATTTAAAATGTTCTGATAAGATTGCTTGCATAATTTCCTCCATTTATTTTTATAACTGTTCAGTTAATCGCCTTTCATTATGCGAGAACTATTCGACGAGGTAATCTTGAGGTAATCTTAATATAGACTTACTATAAAAACCATAAGATTATCACGTCCACACTTTGTTCGTCCTCATAATGACACGGCTTTTAACACCACAGCTATATTATAATATATTATACAAATTATGCAAGTGAAATATTTAAAAAAAGTAAACTTCTATAAAAACATTAAGATTGCGACGTCGCGTTGCTCCTCGCAATGACACGGTAGAAAATTAAGATTGCGATGTCAATTCGTTCCTCACAATGACACGGTAGAAAATTAAGATTGCGATGTCAATTCGTTCCTCACAATGATACGACTTTTACTATTCGACTGAATAGTTACGAATTTAATTATTAAAAATCATAATTAATTTGCTTTATTTCCGTAAAAAAATATGATATTATATATATAAAGGAGCTAAAGATGAAAAAAGAAGAAAAAAATACAGAAATGCTAATTACAGCGCTAGAAAATACAGAAACTTACGATGCTTTTTTAGAAGAAAATGCTGAAGCCTTGGGCTTAGAAAAATTAAAGTTCGCCTTACGCAAATATATTGCTCAAAGCGAACTCGATATTAAAGATGTGATTAAAATTTCTGGTATGGATAGAGCCTATGGCTACCAATTATTTAACGGAACGCGTAATCCATCCCGCGATAAAATCATTCAAATAGCATTTGCGATGAATTTAGAACTAGATGAGTGTAATCATCTTTTAAAATGCTCAGGTAAACAAGCACTTTACGCTAAGGTGAAACGCGATTCTACCTTAATTTATGCTTTCATTAATAAATTATCACTCAATCAAGTGGATGAATTATTGATTAAACACGATCTCTTGCCCTTAAGTAAATAATGCTACGTTTATGGTTCCTTTGGACCCGATAGCTGCCAAAGTACACTTTCCATATCAACTTTTAAAGTTTTCATCAACTCTTTGATACTATCTTCATCTTTTCCTATATAACACATATCATCTGGCACACCTAATTCTTCTTTCAATCTATAATAATATAAATCTTCCCTATTTTTCCCGTGAGGATTAGGAATGACATATTCCCATTTTGCCATCTGCGGACTACCAGTTAATACTAAAATCACTTTTGGCTGCTCATCTTTTGGTTCACTACCAAATAGTTTTGGTTCTAATTTCTCTTTAAGTTCTTTAATATATTCTATGGAAAGATTAGAACCCTTAGTGTATACTCTTGGATCACCAACTGCAAATAAAGCACTATAACCTGTATCATCCCCGTTGGCATTTCTATCGTCTTGCAAAAAATGTACACCGTCAAGACTATAATAAGTTGGTATACCAACAGAAAAAATTATGATAAATTTTTTACAAGTAAAATCAGGATCTTTCGCCTTATAATAATCTTCGTATTCTTTTAAGCTATGCAAAGCCAAGCGATAGCCATCACCTAAATTACAATTGATAGCCGCATTAGCGCCATCACCTTCAGCAGAGGTAGCAGGTATGTATTTGGGATTAGAAAGTTCTGTTAAAATCGCCTTTTTATCCGAACGAAGATTTAAAAAATTTGTTCCCAATGCCGATTCAAAAACTTTTCCCCTTGCATCAAAGCGTGTAAATGTCAAGTCAATATCTAAACTTTCATCGAGTTCATTTATCGTTTTCGTCAATTGCTCCATTAAAAATTCAGCTTTTAATGTTCCATCAGCCATTTTTGTTTCCATGCGACTTGATCTATCGATTACAAGGGCAATTACGCCCTTTGTTTGAGCATCTTTTTTGTCTGTTTTAACCGCTAGGGTAACTGCTTTTTCACCAGCTTTTGGGTCATATATATAACGATCAGAATTACCAGCTTCCGCTATATTATTAATTGTCCTTGACGTATCAAGAATTTCATTTTGTTTTTCATCTAAAAGTATACCAGTAAACTCATATTCCAATAAGGATTCGTGATTTTCCTTTGTTGTATTATCTAAAAATTCTACTTCAAAATTAGCCTCTCCCTTTAAATCGGTGATTCGTTTTTCCTGCCAATCCTTTGTAACAGTATCATATTCAGCGATAACTAACTGCCCTAAATTTTCTGGTTTTTCACTAATATAAATATACTCCCACGTTTTATCCGCCTTAATTGCATCCTTAGACTTAGCAAATACCGCGCTATTTTTTTCTATTAGCTTATCTAATTTTAAAGCGGCATCCCTCATCTCTGCTTGTAAATAAAATTCTTTCTGCGATATATTTGAGATTCTCATACTCTGACTTAAAATTCCATAGACAGCAATTATTATTACCGATGCAACCATAAGTGAAACCATTAACTCAATTAGCGTTACAGCCTTGCTCTTTTTCATTATAATATTGTTATTCATAATGGTCATCCTTCGTTTTATCCGTATCAACATAATATCGTTTCGTATATTCCGTCTTGCCATCTACCTGTACTTCTGCCGTGATTTCTATCATATTATGATTTTCGCTGGAACTATCATCTATCTTTTTTAAGCTCAATTTAACATTCGTATTATCTGGAAGATTATCAAAAACAGTTTTATCCAGCGTCTCTTCTAATTTTATGGTATTACCACTTAGCTTTTTAAAATCTTTATATAATCTACTATTGTTCGCAAATAAAGATGCTTTTCCTATTTTTATCGCACTAGTCGCCAATAAATCACTTTCATGATATTCTGTAAAGTTATCAATGGAAGAGAAATTATTATTAAATAGTGTAAATACTAATAACATAAAACTAATTAAAGCGATAAATACTACTATTACGATAATTAGAGAAGCACCCTGTTTTTTATTTAACATATTATAGTCCTCCCTATTGATATTGTGCTTTAAAATAGTCAACTAATTCTTGCATTCTATCAAGATTATTGCCATAAAAACTTGCATATTCGATTAAACTAAAGCTCGCATCACTTGGATAGCGCTCACTTGCGCCAAATTCTGCTGCATGATGATTTGTATAATAATTCATTTGCTCTTTCGTTCTTTTGCTAATTATTGGTTGACCATTGAATGAGTAATGTACTTTAGTTTCTGATTCGGTTACTATTAAATAATTTTTTCCCTCTTTAGCATTTAACCAAACTTTAAATCTTGAGGAAGGAAAAATTTTATATCCTCCCTGTTTCAATACTAAACTATTATAACCATCTTTATATAACTGTATTCTATATTTTTGTTCTAATAGTTTAGTAAATATAGGACCAACTGTATCATTGTCTAAATCATCGAGTACAATACAATAAGTCATATAGCCGTCTTTGAGCAAATTCATATTATTAACTTGATATTTAATACTCTTGCCTGCACTGATGGCAAAACCATCTTTAGCATCATTATAGCCAAGTTTATCATTGGGATCAATTCCATCGGCATAAACTATTTTAAAATAATCATCATTAATTGCATTGTGTTGTGATGATTTTCGCGAAATAACATCTAAAAGATTGGCAATATAATTAATATCTCCATCTTCTTGCTCAAATCTTCTCATACCATAAGTAATAGGCGCACTTAAATGGTTGAGCATAAAATATGTATTCGGTATATTGATGCCATAAATTTTACAGGTTTCTACTTCTTTAACAGCATCTTCTATTGTGGGGTCTTGTGTCTTTGGTTTTGCTTTTGCTTGAATATAAACGTCATGTTTAATGGCTAAATTTGGGTCTGGATTATATAATTTATTCGCTATTATATCCGCCGTTGTTGAATCCATATTTAGACCACTAATTTTTTGAAAATCATCATTTGTAGGAAAACCCTTACCAATATTTTCTGCCTGATGATCAATAATCATACCCTCGCTATACACAGCAAAAAAAGGTTTAAAAATTGCATCTTTTTTTGTGACATACCATGAATATTCATTTGTAAATGTACCAGCATCAACTTTTTCCGTCGCCACTAACTTCAATTTATCGCTAAAATGCCCACTATTAATATAAAAATATAGCGGATTTTCTGTTTTAACGCTTTCTTCATTCTTACGCCAACTAGGAATTCCCGTTTTATTACTAGCTGGTTCATATTTTGTTTCACAAATCGTCGTCAACGATGCTAATGCTGGAATATGATGTGATTTTAAATCCAATCTCATCATTGGACTAAAAAGCATAGCTTTTTTACCTTCTCTCGATTCATAATTTTTCTCTACATAATAACCTTTTATTTTAGACTTATACTTTCCGCCAGCATAATTTTCAAAAATATCAAATTCTTTATAATCTAATGTATTTAATTCATTATCCGTTTTTAGTCTCAAAAGCTCAGCTTGCTTAGCAGCTAAGGTTTTACCAGAATCACTCAAAACTCTAAGTTCAGCATTCACTTCTTCTAAGGTCGAATCAATTTGATAATTATTTATTGTCATATTTTTGCCTTGCGATAAAAACACCGTGTGAGAAGTTATAGAATTTAACATAATTACAAGGAAAACACTTAATAAAATGACACTAATTATAACCTCAATTAAACCAAGCCCCAATTTTTTCGATTTTAAATTAATTTTCATTTTATCCCTTACCTTTTTTAAACTATCTATTTTTTTCATAAAATTAAATTTATCCCTAAAAATATTTCTATTTATTCATACCCGAATTTATAACTTCTCAAGCATCCTTACCGAAGCTTTATGAGAGTAGTTTAAATAAAAGAACTAATACAGCTATACCAAGCGCTATATTCCACCACTTAAGATTCAATCTTGAAAGAGCTATCTCTTTTTTTGTTCTAGTCACCTTTTCCACTTTATCAATAATGAAATGGTCATAATACTGTTCACCAACAATATTTTCTATTGAAGCGTATGCATTTTTAGATAAAATTGCGACATCAAATGCCAATGAATGCGCCAATAATAATCGGACAATTGCATATTTACCTAAACTATTTTTTTGATTATCATTAATTACTAATTTTGCTGGTGTTTGTTCCGCGCTACTATGATGAAAAGCATCTATTATCGCTTTTGAATCTAAAATCGTTGACATTAATTCCTCACCTTGAATTTCTAAATTAAACTCATTATGCCATATTTTTAACTGCTGATAAGCTTCACAAAACAACAACTTTTTCGCCTTGCTCAGATGACTAATTTCTACTCTTTTCATCAATTCACTTTCATCTATCTTATCTATTTTTTTCGGATGATAGTCTAAAGGATTAAAACTAGTATAATAAATCACTTCTTTATTATGTTTTTGTCTATATTCGTGAATTTTTTTATTAAAATCAGCATCTTCACCATCGGCTTTAAAAAACAAAATTGGCATTATAATTTCACTATTTGTTGAACTTGCTGATTCTTCTTCTGTAGTGCTACCTTCTGCCATTTCTATCTTTAATTGCTTAAAATTAAAGGCTGGTCTAACAAGACTGCGCTCAAAAAAGAGCAATTTTGCCTCATCATAAGTCGTTTGTAAGCGTAAAGGTTCTATTGATAAATTATCATAAGCACCTGCCTGATAAAATTGGCTTTCCAAACCCAATAGTTGATTTAATTCTGTTTTTGCCTCGCTACTCGCTGTTTGATAAGTTTTCATCCTATTCTCCTGCTATATCTAAACATTCAACAAAGATTGATGGTGACACGATGCTCGCTTTTTTAAAGTCTAAATCATTGGCAACGGCTTTTATACTTTTTAATAAACTAAAAAAATTACCAGAAAGAACAATATCACTTATTGCCTCTGCTCTTTTGCCATCGGTAATTTTAAAGCCCTTAGCCGACAGCGAAAAATCACCTGTAACGGCATTTGCTCCCGCATGTAGTCCAGTCAAATCGGTAATTAAAACGCCATCGCCAACTTCCATTAATAATTCTTCAAAACTAAACTCACCATTGGCAATATAAGCATTGCTCGGTGCTACACTAACACCAGATTTATAGGAAGGACGACTAGCATTTGCCGTTGTCTCTACGCCATCTTTTTGCGCTGTATTGAGATTATGAAGAAATGTGATAAATTTACCATTTTTTATGATTTCTTTTTTGAATGTTGGAACGCCCTCGCCATCAAAAGGTGCACTAGCAAAACCACCAGCCAAATGTGGATCATCAATAATCGATACAACATCACTGGCAATTTGTTCACCAATTTTATCTTTTAAAAGCGACATGCCCTTTTGAGCAGCCTCGGCACTAAAATTACTAAAATTAACCGCTAATAAATCAGCTGCTACTTCTCTTTCTAAAACAACCTTGTACTTGCCAGAAGCAATAGGCTTTGCCCCCATTTTATCGCTTAATTTTTGTAATGCCTCTCTTTTTAAATCATAATTTTTTAACTCATTAAAATCATTCACTCTCCGCATTGCGTAAGCAGTATGCTTATTTTCACCATCATCACCAACTAACACAATACCACCAGAAAGCATATTCCGTTTATACGTTATATCTAAACCTTTAGAATTCACTAAACGGTATTTAACAAAAAAATCTTTATATCCAGCGACAATAACCTTATCGACAAGTTCTTCCTTTGCGCTTTCAGCATCAAGTTTACATATAAAATCAATTTTTTCTCTATTTTCTATTTGCTCCAAATCAGGATTATATAAATTTAATTCTCTATATTCATCCTCGCCAGCATATAGGATAATTTTATCATCGTTTTCGATTAATGTTGCCGTCTGGTAAGCATTATCAACAATAAATTTAGCAGACTCTTCATCTAAAATTTCCGTAAAACAACTCCCCGCCTTGCCCTTGACAATCGCTCTAAAACCAATACCCATTTCTACACTATCGGTATAATCAGAAATTTCTGCTTGATATGTTTCTAAAGACAAACTATTAGCATTTTGATAATAAAGTTCAAAATCATCAAAATCATAATTTTTAGCATAGGCGAATACTTTTTCAATAAATACATTTAATTCCATACTTCCTCCTATTTACCACCAACAAGCATTTTAGAAACTCTAATCATCGGTTGACCTACGGTAACGGGGATACTACCACTACTAGAACCACACATGCCTGCACTTAATTTAAGCTTTTGACCAACCATATCAATTTTCTTAATAATCTCTGAACCCTTACCAATCAAACTAGCACCGCGTAAGGCTTGCTTAATTTCACCATTTTCCACCAGATAACCTTCGCGCACCGCAAAATTAAATTCTCCCGTTATTGGATTAACAGAACCACCACCCATTTTCTTGGCATAAAGTCCATAATCAATGGAAGAAATAATTTCTTCATCCGTACTTTTTCCAGCAGCAATATAGGTATTCGTCATACGTGATGTCGGCGCAAAGCTATAATCCTGCCTTCTAGAACTACCAGTCGGCGCCATTTGCATCCTTCTGCCGCCCATTTTATCTATCATATAGGATGTTAAAATACCATTTTCAATTAAGACATTTTTCTGTGTATGCATGCCTTCATCATCAATATTCTGCGACCCCCATTGATTAGTGATGGTACCATCATCGATCGCCGTAACGATATCGCTTGCTATTTTTTGTCCAAATTTCCCGCAAAATTCTGAATTACCCTTAGCCACAGCTGTCGCTTCAAGCGAATGTCCGCAAGCTTCATGGAAAATAACACCGCCAAAGCCGTTATCTATAGCAACCGTCATTTCACCTGCAGGAGCATAATCAGCATGTAACATAGTCACAGCAGTCTTTGCAGCGACTTTTGTATACTCTTCAACATCAATATCTTGACCAAATACTTCAAAACCCTTATGTCTACCAGGGGATTCATAGCCCACTTGATTTTCCTTACCATCAGAAGCAATTGCATGAGTATTTAAACGGGTTCGCACACGCCTATCTTCTATCAATAAGCCCTCAGAATTAGCAATTAGTACTTTTTTATCGCTTTCAAGTATACTAGCTACTGTTTTTACAATTTCAGGTGATTCAGCCTTAGCAACTTTATCAACAATTCTCAATAACTTAATTTTTTCTGTTGCTGCCATATTGCTAGGATAAATTGTTATCGGCTGTTTATTTTTATAATTTACGACCGTTAAATCTTGTATTATTTGCGGATTTTCATTTTTAGCAAGTACTGTCGCCGCTCGTTTTGCCGTATTTAAAAGCGCATTTAGCGAACTATCATTAGTATAAGCATAGACCGATTGTAAGCCTTTAAAAATTCTAATGCCAACGCCATACGAACGTCCATTATTTATTGCATCTACTTTTCCGTCAATTAAACTTACCACACCTGCTAATTTATCTTCAACATAAATTTCAGCAAAATCGCCACCAGTAGATAAGGCTGCTAACAAAACCTCTTCTAAGACTGCTTTTTTTATCATACATTCTCCTTAAAATTAAATCTAATACTAATATATCCCCAACAATAAAATACTCACGCTATGCTCAGTATGACATCGTCGGGGATAACAAAGTTTTATTTCATCTTGATTAAATACATAAATTAATTACGCATTTACAAATAGAATAGAATAAGTTGGCATTTTATTTATTATCTATCTGGCTGTGAACATTCCTTGCGAACGCTTCGTCTTAGGCTCAGCTTTTTCTTCTTTTTTCGGTGCACCAGCAGTAATTAATTCTTCCATCGCCCTAGTACATTTAGGACAACGTCTACCACTAATTATTTTTTTGCCACAATCTTCACAGAACACACCATTTTCTGCGCCCTTAAGTATCATTTTACCTTCGCGTACATATCCCATAATATCTCTAAGTGCAATATCAATGCCCTCTTCACGCATTTGCTTAATTAATTCTTCAGGCGATATTTCTGGCTGATCATATACAATACTCCTAGCCATTTCATATCTTTTTTCTTCCATATTGCCACCAGCATAGTTTTCTAAAGCTTCTGGCACAGCACATTCAGAACATAAAAGTTTATCATCTGAAGTAGCACCAAAAAATTTACCACATTTTTCACATTGCTTTAACATATATACCTCCCTATTTTCTCGTAATTGACCCCATTAAACCTCTCATAATTTGTCTACCTAATTGCGACCCAATAGCCGAAGAGGCAGACTTCAAAAATTTATCAAATGGGGAGTCCGTACGTCTTTTACTTGATTTTTTCTTTTTTTGAACGGTAGAATGTTGATGTCTATTCACCGTTACTTCTTTAATTTCTTCTGACTCTTTTAATTCTTGTTTTTCTGAATTCATTTTCTCTGCTCTATCTTTTAAAATTTCAAAAGCAGAATTTCTATCTATGATATTATCATATTTCCTACCCAGTTTACTACTAGCTATAACATTATCTATCTTTTCTTGATTTGCAGCGCCGAATTGACTCGCTGGTGGCGATACAAACGCTCGTTCAACCATAGTCGGAATACCATCACTATCTAAAACGCTAATCAACGCTTCACCGACGCCAAGCTCAGTAATTACATCTGTCGTTTTAAAATTTGGATTCTCCCTAAAAGTTTCTGCTGCGATTTTTACCGCTTTTTGTTCACGCGGTGTATACGCTCTTAAAACATGCTGTATTCTATTACCAAGCTGTGCTAAGACTGCATCAGGAATATCAGCAGGGTTTTGTGTAATAAAGAAAATACCTACGCCCTTTGAACGAATTAATTTAATTACTTGCTCCACTTTTTCAAGTAAGAAACTCGGCATCCCTTTAAATAATATATGTGCTTCATCAAAGAAAAATACTAATTTAGGTTTATCAATTTCTCCAACCTCTGGTAATTCTTCAAATAATTCCGATAATAACCAAAGTAAAAAACTAGCATACACAGATGGCTTACGCGCTATTTTCTGCGCATTTAAAACATTAATTATACCCCTACCATCTCCCGTCGTTGCCAATAAATCATTAATATCGAGTGCTGGTTCACCAAAAAGCAAATCTAAACCATCGCTCTCTAGCATTAACAATTTACGCTTAATTGCACCGATAGAACTAGGATGCATATTGCCATATTCTAATTGATATTTTTTGCGTTCTAAAGAAACATGATCTAGTAAGGCATTTAAGTCCTTTAAGTCTAATAATAACCAACCGTTATCATCGGCAATTTTAAATAAAGCATATACAACACCCATCTGCGCATCGTTGAGTTCCAATAGTTTAGAAAGCATCATTGGTCCCATTTCAGAAACTGTCGTTCGTAAAGCGTGACCTTGCTCACCAAATATATCCCAAAATACAGTAGGAAAATCACTAAATTCAGGTACTTCACCATCAAATTTTGCTAAATGTTTTAATAATTTATCGCTAGCAGTTCCCGCTTCTATAAAACCCGATAAATCACCTTTAACATCTTCTATAAATACAGGCACACCCATCGCCGAAAACTGCTCCGCTAACACCTTAATACTAACCGTTTTACCAGAACCAGTTGCTCCTGTAACTAAGCCATGGCGGGTTGCCATAGACGCCAATAATTCAATGTACTTATCCCCTGCTTTTGCTAGTCTCATTATTGCCTCCAATCTTTACTTTGATTTTATCTTGACCATTCCCCATCCCATTCCATTATGGCATAAGGATTAATATTCTTTAAATGGTATGATGTCGTAAAATGTAAATGTGCACCTGTCGAAAAGCCCGTTGTACCGACAGTCGCAATTTGTTCGCCCTTAATAACTCTTTCTCCTACATGAACTAATAAACTATCACAGTGTAAATAATAACTAAAAAGCCCCAAACCGTGATCAATGACAACAGTATTTCCTGTGAGTTTCAACTGTTCAGCAAAAACAACCTTGCCATGATTTATTGCATAAATCGGCGTTCCCGTCGGTGCCGCTAAATCTAAGCCATTATGTCTATAATTCGTCAATGAACCATTGACCGTACGACGAGCACCATAATCAGTCGTTAAAACACCTTCAACAGGTTGAATAAATTTACCATCCCAGTACTGCACATTATCACTTTGTAAGCGTACAGGAATAAATTTTTCATGATATTCTCTATATGCATCATCGCTACCACTAGAATCAACAGTAGATTGCGCAATCCTTAGATTCTGCATGGCATAATCGCGCGCTAACACCTTTAAGCTTTGATTAAGTAACACCTGTTCATTGCCATCTCTAATCAAACTAACAGTTAAGTTATAATCACCAGCTTCCGTCCAATAATCTAAAGCTATAATAACAAAGGCAGATTTTGCTTGTCTATATATTTTTGTTTCTTCTTCTTCAAATATATTATGTTTAACATTAATAATATCATCGGCCCTTAAATTGTCTATCTTAACTAAAAAAAATTCGCCAGCTGTTTTCTCAAAAGCATCAACAGTTACGCGAGGATAAAAAACCGCAATCGCAGCAGCTTTTACTTCATTTTCTAAAGAAAAATTTTCAGACTTAAAATCAATAATACTTTGCTTATTAGGTAGAAAAAAATTCAAACTTAAAATAACAATTAAGCTTTGCAAGAAAAATTGTTTATGATTCATATTTTCACTACCCCCTTCGTCTTAATTTATAAGATATAATTATTTTATCATAAAGACAATACCTTTGGCAATAATAAAGCTGTTTAAATAAAAAAATGTTCTGTTGTGTTAAATAAAAAAATGTTCTCATTATTTATAAACAAGAACATTTTTTATTATTAATCCCGCGTTGTCATTCAGAGGCGGAGCGTTAGCGACAACGTAGGAATCTTAACGAGAGGTGACTCAATAACAACTTCTTTATTTTTAACAATTGATATAATAGGATTTCCTTCATGTTCAGAAGGAAAATAAAATATATAGTATAAATCATCTATCGTATAAAATAAAATATATCCATCACCATCGCAATCGAGTGCTTTAGAATTTGAAATACTATTAGGTTGTCCTAACTTGGCAATAAAATCAGCTGGAAGAGATTCTTTAGTAAGTCCACAAAAATTATCTTTTTCTGGAATTCCTTCCAATATTATATTTGTTGGTGTTTCATTAGCAACCACTTCTCCATTAGCAAAATCATATCCCATCGTGATTGAATTTTCTGCACCACCATATTTATAAAATATTTTACCATCTTCATTATAACTTTCATAATTTTGACCAAATACAAGTATCATCTGATAATATTTCAAATAAAACATCTCTGGAACCAAAGTAGCTACATCCATTGCTTTCCGTGGATTACAGTCATGTTGAAAATCTTGATTAAATTTTACTATAATTTGTCGACAATTATCATCCCAGTCAGCATCAAAAAACAATTCCCTTGCTAAATCTTTTAATTTAAAATAAAAGACATTATTGATGATATAAGATTCTAACTCGACTAATTTTCCATCTATTTCTAATCGACTCTTAGATTTAATTGCGATTTCTTTTGCGTGTAATGCCAGCGCTGGTGATAACTCACTTCCATCGGCGTGATAAGTAGCACCTGTAACTAAAGAAGTCAACTGCTTTTTTCTATTCCAATTAACAGAAAATTGTTTTTCTGTATCCTTAGCCATATAGGCAATATCCCTTAATTTTAAATAATTATTGCCCTCAATATTATAAATTTCTATGCCATGATAACTTTTGCCATCCACTAATAATCGATGCGGACTATATTCCACATAAATTTTATCTTCATCAGCAAAAGTAGGCTGCATGAAAAGCAGTAAAGCAGTCATTACAACTAAGATTAAATTTTTTTTATTCATTTTATAACATTCTCCTTTTATAACATTCTTTTTAAACAGCGCGCCCCACGTTGTCAAGAAATGAAACAAGTCTTGTCATCCTGAGAGTAAAATAAATCCCTGTCATCCTAAGGGCAAAATAAGTCCTTGTCATCCTGAGGAGCGAAGCGACGTGAGGATCTTAGAACTAGCACTCAGTAGAATTTTAACGTAAATGTCTAAATAACAACATCTTATACTAATTATAACAAAAGCAGATGACACAATATGTCATCTGCGATTTTTATTATTTTTTAATATTTAATTTTGAAGTAATAGATAATTTTCTTACAGAATTTATAACATCATCCCAAGTATATTCTTTAGCATAACTATATTTTGTCCTATATAAATTCCATAGTTTTTTAATATTTTCATCGTTCTCTAGTGCTTGTAAAACATTTTCTGAATTTTTGAGTAAATTTATACTCCCTCTTTGCTTTGCTGTTTTTATAAGTGCATTTGCCATTATATCTGATTTTATTGTTTGTGATTTTAAAAGTAAATGAATATCATAAAAATCTCTCATTCTAGTATTAGTGATAGATCTTGAAATAACGGTTTCTAATTTTTCTGCCAAAACTGTTTCAATAGGATATGTCATAATCCGAATATCTCTATCTTCAAACATTAATTTATATGAATATAAAATTTCTTTTGGTGTAATAATATCACCAGTTGATATATCTATTTTTAATGGAATTCTTGCACCATCTAAAAATGCTTCCATACTCACACGTATTCCAGTATATTCTGCATTATCAATAATTTCATCTAATTTTTTGATTTTAAAACTTACCTTATCTTCTAAATTTAGTTCTGATATTTCAAGAATTATTTTTTCTATATCAACTTTATTTAATGGTAAGCCTTTAATTGTCGTATCAATATCCATTGTTGCTCTAAGTTCAACACCAATAAAAGCTGAAACTAATAGTCCCCCTTTTAAAATAAAGCTATTATTGTATTTTGATATAGAGACCCTTTCCAAAAATCTTTCCATCATATATTTTCTAATAAGAACATGCGCTTCTATACCACTTTCTTTTGATAAGTTTCTTACCAAATCTTTTAGCTGTCTTGACGTATGAATCATTATAAAAGTACCTCTAAATATTTATTTAATAAACTATTTACACGCAATTTTCTTGAATATTCTATAAGTAAATGTAAATTTTTATCTCTTCTTCTTACATAATTCTTCATCGCATCACTAAACAAACGAGTTTCCATTTGTGAACGATTACGAAGAAGATCACAAATTGTTCTTTCAGGATTATAAGTTAAAACTTCATTGCCAAAAGGTGTATTAATTTTAATAACTCCTAAGTCAAAAAAATTTTTTTTAATAGAAAATACTTTTATATTATCATTTCTCAAATGAGTAGCATTATACCCAGTTTTCACAGTAACTGTATAATAAAATGGTTCACTATCTGTCATATCTAATAAAAATAATGCCGTCTCATGCGAAAAAATTGTCTTAGGACATCTAAGCTTAAGTAAATATAAATTATCTTGCCAAATATTTTTAGAACAATAAATACCGCGAGAAATGCGTTCATAATTATTTTGCTTGATAAATTTGGATAATGTTGTTTTTGAAATACCTTTATTAATCACATCAGAAGTTCTAATGATACCCTTATTTGTATCTGAAATCTTTTTAATTTCTTCTAATTTATCCATAAAAAAACCTCCACGCTTATATTATATATAATATAAGCGTGAAAGTAAAGTTTTCTTTAACAATAAATTTTATTCAATTATCTCTACTCTTTCGCCTTGTGAACCTAAGCACATAAAAACCATAATAAATATTAAAAACTATTCTATTTATTGAGTAAATCTCTCCAATTCTCTGGGAATCCCATTTTATTAAGTTCTATTTTAGGATATAATACAATTAACTCACATAATTTTTCATAAAATTTTATATAAACACCGTTTTACTATTTCTCTCAATTTCTTTATCTATTCTTACGATAACTTTTCTTTGGTATTCTTTTCTTTCAAAATTATCAATATCTCGATAACCAAAATTTCCATATTTTATTGAAAAATAATTACCAATACAAGCTCTTAAAGATATTTCAATATATTCAAGTAATTTAAAAAGTATATTTCTAAAATCTGTATTGAAATTATATAACTTTACAACATCTTCAAAACTAACCCCTTCCTTATAGTAACCATTTTCCTTAAGATTAATACTATATGCTTTAATCAACCTATAATAAGAAACGCGTTTCAAAATTTTTTTAGCATATTCTTTATCTTTTATAATAAGACCTATTTCCATAAGATTTTCAACTTGTTCAGCTATAGTTATAGGGGCTTGATGTTGTTTTAAAATTTTCATATTATTTTCCTATAAATTAAATGACCCAGCCTGGTTCGCGTTATTAAGAGGCGTGCTGGGTACTATCACTATTATATTAACACATTATTCAATATTTTACAAGTGTTCATAAAAAATAATAACAATTTTTATTCAACATTTTTATTCAACTATTTCTACTCTTTCGCCTTGTGAACCTAACCACATATCAATACCGCGACCATAGAGTTTTGCCCTAACAAGATATTCACCATTGTCTAATTCTTTAATATCGGCATTAGGTAGTCTATCTCTAACGGCTTCTATAGATTCTCCCCTAAAAATAAACTCTACTGTTTTTAATTCACCGCCCTGCATAAACTGAATACGCTTTCTAAATTCGCCCTCTTCAAATCGATTGCTATAAGGAACTCTAAATTTTTCCTCTAACACTTCTAAGCGTTTAATTCTATCCAAGCGGTAGATAATCGGTTTAATCTTATCAATCGTTAAATCGCTATCGTCAATATAAGCAATTAGATAAAAATAATATTCAGAAAACATCATCGCCAAAGGCTTTAATTTGCGTTTCACCAGCTTTTTATCCTGCATTCTAAAATAATCGACATCAATACAGCTCGATTCATCAATCGCTTTTGTTAAGGTCCACATCTTAGTAATAAATTCATCTTTATGTGCAGGTTCAATATAATGGTGTAATTCATTGGCGAGAAGCTTTTTTATAAAACGAATATTGTCACTAATGCCAATGGAATTGACAAGCTTATCGATAATCGTATGCATCGTTTCATTCGTAAAAGCCTTACTCGCCAATAAAATCTTACAAAGCGCATAAATCTCACTATCGCTTAGCTGTAAACTATTAGCCGAAACTAACTTATAGCCTTTGAGTTCAGCAATATAATCAAGCTGATAATTAAGTCCTCTTTCCGCATTATTTTGCGCAATAAAATCACGCAAATCTCTAATATCACGGGCGATCGTTCGTTCATCAACAGCATACTTATCCGCATAATACGCCGTACTCAGCACATTACCATTAACCAAACTGCTATACATATCGAGAATCCTATTTTGCTTTTTATTTTCCATATAAATGTCCTAAATTTATTATTAATACCTATAAAAACTTACTGTACGCCACCATTTCTTCACCCTTTTGTAATAAAATAGAATTTAATAATTCAACGGAATAAAATCTCTTATGTTTAAGAAAATCAATAAAAATAGGGCGCAATTCCTTAATTATCCCAACTTTAAACTATCAGCCATAATATCAGAGATACTCAAATTAGAAATTGAAATCCCATTATCCACAAGTAAATTTTCAAATTCATATTTAGTCAAATCTGCAATCTGCGCTGCTTTACCAATAGTTAATTTACCACGCTGGTAAAGATTAATTGCAAATGAAGTTCTAATCGTGTTTATTAATTCATCTTCAGATTGATTAAGTGTCAATAATATATCTGAAGGGAAATTTAATTTAACTTCTCGTTGTTGCATATTTTCCCCTATCTAATATACTTAACTGTCAATATAATTATATCATAATTAATCTTATACGTCGATAATTAACGCTAAAGCGACATATCTAATCTTATGGTTTAGAATTTAACATCATTATACTTAACTGCATCACCATAAAGATACCCAAAACGCTCACGCTCATTCATTTTAGAAACCTTTTCCAGCTCTTGATTAAACAGTTCCATTTCGCGATCATCCGCTTTTTTATCGCCAAAGAGCTTACGATAAATATCAGAAACCATCTGCTCAGACAATGATTTTTTGCCTATTGTATCTTTACTTGTTGGCATAAAATTCGTATTCATTGTATCTCCTTTCAACTTATGCATTCAAATAATAAAAGTCCTGTCATCCTGAAAAACAAAGCAAGTCCTATCATCCTAAAGAATGAAACAAGTCCTGTCATCCTGAGGAGCGAAGCGACGTGAGGATCTTAGGACTTGCACTCAGTGGTATCGTAACGCGGAATAGGTAGTTATTCAGGTTCAGGTAATAAGCCAACTTCTTCTATTAAAAGAGGCATGTTTAAAATGGACTTAATTACACCTGCTAAAACCATTGCTTCAGCAATTACATTTTTTTCATCAGCAGAAAAAGTATTAAAATCTGTACCTTTATCGGCAATAATTTGCTTCATCTTATAAATAAGTTGTTCAAAAATTGTATTTGTTAATAGCAAATATCGATGAAACGTAACTGCTCTTTTTCTTATCTCTATGTACTTGAGACAAGCCTTATAGCTTTTTAATTTACATACTCCTGGGGTCACTCTATCAATAAATGTATCACCAACATTAGAGGCAACTTTTACAAATGACTCTAACTGGGATTCTTCAGTTTCAATCAATTCACATTTTTTAATAGCTAGTGCTTTTAATTCTTTTAAACAAATAGATTCTTCAAATTCGGTATTATTTAATTTTTCAAGCTCAACAATAAAATCATTCATACTACCGTTTATTATTTGAATTTCACTTTCTAATAAACCTTTCACCATTTTAACACAATTATCACTAAAACCACCTATTTTATTTAAAGAATTTTTAATTATCTTCTCTTTTTGATATCTTAATTCTTCAAGTTCATTTTTCTCAATTTCTTCAAGTACCGCTCCAATACCAATCACACCTGCTGCAACTGCTGGTACTATCCATAATAATGGTAATGGCATAATTTCTCTCCTTTTCTCCTTAAAATCCTACAATAGTTTCAAGTTCACTAATAGTCATCTCAACAGCATTGATTAATTGTTTGATTTTAGATTTAATTTCTTTGCTTTTCTTCTTTTTTTTATTATAAGAAAAATCTGCTGCTAAAATCCATTGCTTATGCTTTTCTAACATCGCTATCGTCTCAGCCGTATCGATAAATTCTTGGTAAATTCCGCTATCAAGCTCCAAGATATCGACTAAATACTCAACAATCAACTTTTTCTTTTCAGAAAGGTCACCATCAATATAGCCAAGCCTAATTAAATTCCAAATAATACGCGCAAAATCAAACTTATTAACCGCTTCGTTACCAAAATATTCATCGTAAGTACACCACTCAAACCAATCGTCAATCATATCATCAACCATATCACCAATACAGGTCAAACAATCTTTATTTTCTTTTAACAGCGCTTTACATTCTTTCATCACCGCTTTCTTCTGTTCAGCGAGCTCTTCCTTATCGTATTCTTCTCTTGACAGAGTAGTAAATCTAGAATTTGGCAGTGTAAATAACTTCTCATACAGCTTATTAAATATCTTTTTCTCTGATTTTGAAATATCCCCATCTGCCATCATATACAAATAATATAACTTCGCCTCTTCATCCTTATCTAAAAATCCCCGTTTAATAAATACACCCTGTTTCATTTCTTCTCCTTTCTTTCGATTTATATATTTTATTTTCACCTTATTATAACAAAAGAGAATGACATTATCTGTCATTCTCCAAAACGATTTTTTATTAAATTTTATATTTCCAACTCCAAACTATCATCTGACATGATTTTTTTCATTTGAAACATATCCGCCATAGGACTTTGTTTAACAATTCCCTCCACTGAGTCTAAAGCCTTAATGACAACTTCATAATTTTGATCATTATAAGCTCTATCCATCCTAGAAAAAATTTCATCAATCGTTTCTTTACGCATAGCAAAATCTTTTTCTAAATAATTTTCAATCATGTCACGTTGCATAGATAATTTTTCTAAATGATAATTTAAATTCGCAGCGATTTCCTGCCTCTTTGTAACTTCTTGCTCTCTTACTAATTCATATTCTTTTTTTGCATTTATAAGTTCTTTGAATACATTAGCAGCATCTTTTGAACTTAATTTTGGCATATCTGTTTTTTTAGGTAATTTAGACATTAAAAACCTCACTTATTTTAAAGCTTTATCAGCATTTAATTCATCTACTAATCTTTTTGACTCTATGCTTGGATTGCCATTTTCATCTAAAACTTTAACACTAATAATATCCTTCCACTTCCTAATAAAATAAACGCTTAGCATTATCTTATCTTGAACATCTGATGGACAATTATTAAATTCTAATTTTCCATCAATATTTTTATAATCTTGATAACTTTTTAATAAATCAGGATACACTTTATCATTAAAGACTAACGCCATTTGATTTAATACCGATTCAATTTCATCTATGCGTACATTTACACCATGTTCTAATATTGACATTAGATTTATCATTTTTTCAACTTCTATTTCTATTTTGCTATAATGTTCTTTGGCTGCTGTTAGTTTTTTCTCAGATTCTTTAGCAAATTTCCACGAACCAATAACAGCAGCAGGTGCCAAAGTTACACCACCTAAAACAGCATGACCTAAAGCCATTCCGCCACCACCAGCTGCCAAAGAACCACCGCCCAAAGCAGCAATAGTAGCATTATATGCAGCGACACCATGTAATTGAGATATAGCCGTTCCCGTTGATGCTACACCAAATTGAGTTGTAAATGCTAAAGTGCTACTAGATGATGCCTTTAATAAACTCACACCATTTATAACATTATTAACAATTTCACTTGATTTTATAGCGGTATCTGACATGATTCCTAATTCTTTTTCAGTAAAAAAATTTAACTGTGTATTATCCGAAAAATCAATTTTTCGTTCTTTAGGTTGTTTTATCTTTTCTATTATATCAACTGCTTTTTTTATTTCTACTGAATATATTTCATACTTCCTAAAATTTAAAGCTTCAAGTTTTTCTGCTGTTTTTTTCTCGACTTTTTTTAATTTTTTTGAAGTTTTATCATATTTGTTTGTTGCTTTTTCAATCATTTCTTCTGCTTCAAACATATTATTAATTCCTTCAACTGATGTTATACCAGTATATGTAGCTGTTGTTCCCAAAGCGCCAGCAACACCAACTTCTAGTGCAGTAGAAGCACCTACTAAAGATGATGCTGCAATCGCTTCTCCAGCTCCAACAACTACACCACCTACTGTACCAGCACCAGTAGCTACGGCTCCGCCTACAGTAGTTGCCGCTCCTATTGCAGCACCACCTACCGTTGTACTAGCAACGGCTGCGCCCGCCGTTGCTGCCGCTCCTGCAACTGCTGAGGCTCCTGTTGCCGCAGCTGCTCCAACTGTGCTTGCCGCTCCTATTGCTGCACCACCTACTGCTGTACTAGCTACAGCTGCTCCCGCTGTTGCTGCCGCCCCTGCAGCCGCTGTACCTACTACTGCAGCTGCTCCTAAAACTGCTGGCGCTGCAACAACAGCTACGGCGCCACCTACAACACAACCCAAAAATTTACCAAATCCCATAAACTAATCCTCCAATTCCAATAATAAAAGACCTCTCTTGCTCCACGCCATACCTTCTTCTACCCACCGCTCTATACGCTCAACTTTTTCCGTTTTTATATCTAAATGTTTAGCAATATTATCAATTGCTTTTCTTTCAGTTTCTGCATATTGCCCATCAACATAACATAGTTGTATAGCTTCTCTGATTAAAAATAGCGCTTGACTCTCATTATCAAAATCTAAATCAATATCATTATTATTAGAATCAATTAAAGATTTGATTTTATAGGTATAGCTTTTATCAAGACCTATATTTTCAGCTGCCTGTGTAAAAAAAATTTTTTCAGATTCTTCAATTATACCATCAGATTTAGCTATATAAATAAGACCTTTAATAAAACTGAATTTTGCTGTTTCAGTTGCAAGTAGCTCATTAACATTTAACATATAAAGCCTCCTTTTAGCTTTTTCTTCATTTTGATTAATTACTTTGTCTTTGATATTTATTTGTCATACATTAGGTGATTATGCTTGACAAACACATATTTTTCTTCAAACTCTATTATATATATATATATATATAAATTGTCAAGGGGTAAATCCAAAAAAAAATTAATTTTTATTTAAAATAATTTAAAATTTAATTGTAACTATTCAATCAACATATTTTATAGTATAGGAGGAATAAAATGAAAATAACATTTAGGTAAGTTATAAATAAACACTATGGTTGATACGTCTTTCTAGTCGACTGAATAGTTACAATATAGGCTACTTTAATATATTAAATTTCGTTGAATAAAATGTTCTACCTTTTCAAATTCACTCATTTTATCAAGTTTATCTAATTCTTTTTTTAAAATTCTTGACCCTAGTTTATCAGTAAGATTTTCACCAAAGACAAGCTCACTAATATCGTCTATCGCTTTTAACTTTCTTAAGCATTCTATCTTAATATATTTTTTATCTGCAACGCACTCATTAAACATAATGATTTTTCCTTTTTAAAATAATTATATTTATTATAACTCCTAATTGTACTGCAAATAATTTATACTGCTTATGCCTCCTTTCTAAATATTTATTGTTACTTAAACTAATTATAACAAAAGACGATGACATTATACGTCATCGCCAAGAGATGTTTTCTATTTTTATTAAAATATATTTCTATTATTTTGCATTGAGCGCGATAACGCGACTGACCAAAGGAAGCGAAGCTTCCGACGGGAAGTGCATCATTTAGTTACTTTTTCTGACAACGTGATAATCTTACGGCTTTTATTATTAAACCTACGCTAAGATTCCTACGTCCTCACTTCGTTTGTCCTCTGAATGACAGCGCGGTATTTGTGTGCAAGCTGCACACTAGCACCCCTTTTGCTATTGACCATTTTATCTGTTCTTTGATATAATATAGCTGTATACAAGCGATGAAGACGTC
>PDWI01001333.1_pt1 | contig 39098 bp, 33 predicted proteins | sample 1430891 | NCBI WGS metagenome assembly PDWI01 (sample SAMN01162508, study PRJNA174530) | Oral metagenome, whole genome shotgun sequencing project. | biome: Marine environment; feature: Marine mammal; material: Swab sample of the gingival sulcus; isolation source: swab sample of gingival sulcus... | reverse complement strand
CCACTCGGTATGACAAATTGAAAAGAAATTTTGAATCGATGGTGGCTATGGCGTGCGCAATTCAGTGGTTACCAATGTGAAACGTCAACAGCCCCTAGCCTTTAGCCACACACGTGGCTTAGAAAGAAAGAACCCGACATTATCCGCGTCAAGCGGAGCCTTTAGCCACACACGTGGCTTAGAAAATAAACTGGATAATTACACCATCGTCACCACCGCCTTTAGCCACACACGTGGCTTAGAAAATAACTCTCCCTACCCCTGGCTATCTCAGATAGCCTTTAGCCACACACGTGGCTTAGAAATCGCGCGTTCACATTCGCTGTGAGCGCGTCACGCCTTTAGCCACACACGTGGCTTAGAAATACACCTTTTCCTGATCGGGTTGGGGCTTCGAGCCTTTAGCCACACACGTGGCTTAGAAAATTTACATAACCAGGTGTACCGCCATCCGAACGCCTTTAGCCACACACGTGGCTTAGAAAAAATGCTAATACACCATTCCATTGCGGCTCTTGCCTTTAGCCACACACGTGGCTTAGAAATTGTGATGCCGTTCCTCGTGAATATGCCTAGCGCCTTTAGCCACACACGTGGCTTGGAAACTGATCCGAGTCAAAACTTGCGATGATACGAGATCCCGATTTTCTAAAATTCTCGCCATTGCCTCAACGTGGTGAGTAACGCCACAAAATCCGATCCCTTACCCTTTGAATCTCTATGCCTGTGATTTTCAGACCTAAACGGTAAAACGACTCACCAGTTTTTGCAGGCGTCCGGCAAGCTCTTGTAACTCTCTGGCGCTTGTCGCAACAGTACGTCCGTTATTATGTACATCACTGGCGGCGGTACTCATTTTATTGGCATCGCCGGCAATCTCGTTCACCATCTCGGAGCTTTGCGAGATATTGCCGTTGATTTCGGTAATACCTGTCGCCATTTGTGCACTGTTGATCGAAATTTCCAATGCCGCCCCGGTCTGTTGTTCGATGGCAGAGGCAATGGTTAAAATGATTCCGTTAACCTCCTGTACCACACTGCGAATATCACTGATATCGACTATGGTGCTTTCGGTAGTCGATTGCACCTCGCCAATTTTGTTTTTAATGTCGATAGTCGCCTCTGCGGTCTGCCTGGCAAGTTCTTTGATTTCGCTTGCAACAACGGCAAAGCCTTTACCTGTTTCCCCCGCCCGTGCGGCCTCGATGGTGGCATTCAGGGCAAGCAGGTCAGTTTGCCCGGAAATCTGAGTGATGACTTCGGTTACGGTGCTGATCTCGGATGCTGCTTGCTCAAGTATATCCATTTTTTCCTTTGTTTTGGAAAAGCGGTCAACCGCCTTGCCTGAAATTTCCCTTGCTCTGGAGGTTTGGACAGAAATCTCGTCAATTGTTGAAGTCATTTCTTCGGAAGCGGTGGCAACGGTAGCTACGCCGGTTGAGGATTGTTCCATTGCTGCCGCAATGTTTTGAAAACTCTGGCTCACCTCTCTGGTGGCGGAGGCAACAGATGTCGCCTGTTCTGCGGCTTGTCCTGCTACTTCTGACAAGCTGTCCGAGACTTCTGTAAGGTGAGAGGACGAAGAGGCAAGAGAGACCGTACCATTTTTTACCTCGCTAATGATTGTTTGCAGTTTCTCTATAAAGCCATTGAAGTTTTTAGAGAGCAAACCAACTTCATCGTTACGCTCCGTATTCCTGATTTTGGTTGACAGTTTTCCGAGACTGATCTGCTCTGTTGCTTCTGCAAATTCCTTGAGTGGATTAAGCAACAGATTTGCCATGGTAAGGTAGAGAACAAGAGAAGCGGTCAATGTGCTTAAAATGGTTGTAACAATAGCAATGCTTTTTACCTGATTCGCCTCTTTCAGTATTTTTCCTTCGTTTAATACAACAGCAATTAACCAGTCTGTATCCCGTTTTTGAAGCTTGACGGGAATGAATTTCACTAACATGTTCTTTCCCTGAAAAGTGGAATCAATAAACTTTTTCTCTACTGCCGGTTTGGTGATATTCGGGAAAATGGTGGTAATATTTTTACCGTTAAAGGATTCTGTTGGGTGGCTGATAACAGCACCGTTTTTATTCAGTAAAAATGCGTACCCTTTTTTATTGAAATTGATACTGTTGACAACCCTGGCAATGGTTGACAATTCTATATCCCCGCCAAAAACCCCCTTGAAAGCAGTCTTGTCTTCGATACGACCCACCGCCGATAACAGCAGCCTTCCTGTTGCCGAATCTGCATAGGGTGGAGTGAATACGGCGTGTGCACTCTTTTGTCCTTGCTGATACCACGAGCGTTTTCTACCATCCCAGGTTTCTCCGGGAAACCAGCTGGATGAATTTGAGAGTGGTTTGCCATCTTTCTCCAGACAACCAAAAATCAACGAAAATTCATTTTTAAGCAAGGGATTAGCCATCACCTCCTGTATCTTCTCGACACTATAATCCTCCGCAATATAACCACTCATCATATCAATCAAAGCGAGTTTTTTCTCCAGCCAGCCCGCGACCTGATTGCTGACCGCTTGCGAACTTTCCAGGGCGGATTTTGTAACTGTTTCATATAGGGAATCGCGCTCTACGGTATAGAGAACAAAGGTTAATATTGAAAAACCGACAAGGATGATAGTGGATGCCAGTAGTGGAACTTTATACGAAATTTTCATAACGATTTCTTTTGGCTCATTTCAGGTTGTAAGGATATTTTTCAATATATGGCGCTGATTCCAGGAGAGCCGGGATGGTGCAGCAATGAACTGCAATTTACTCCTGTGTCTGGTACAGGTAAGGGCATTGAAAACACCGCGAGCCTCCTTCCGTCCCTTGAAGCGACCTGCAGATACAATGAGCTTTCACGGGTTATGAATCGGGGAAGCAAAGCCGTAAGGAAAACAAACGCTTTCGGGTTGCTGGCTGCCACTAAAAAAGCCTGAAAAAACAGCTTTCGAGAAGAAATGCTTTTTTCACGCAATTCATCACAATGTTCAAGAACGAATGTCAAATACATTGCCCATGCTTGAATTGTCACCATTTTTTTCTCTCCAGGGGTTATTTCCGGGATAGAGCAGAGTATAGCAACAGTGCCCGATGGCTAGAGCAAAACCGGGCCGATGATGGCAAAGGCTATCACCAGAACAACAATAGGGATCCTGAGTCGGTTCAAGGCAAAGAAACCGGTTACAACCAGTGCTATGGCCGGCGTAGAGGTGACGGCATTGACAAAAACCGGTTGATACAGGGCGGACAGCAATAGCCCGACAACAGCAGCATTGATTGCCCAAATGGCGCCGGATACTCGTGGCTGGGCTGCCAGTTGTCGCCATTTTCCACTCAAGCCGACCAACAGCAGGAATCCGGGCAAAAAGATGGCTGAAGTTGCAATCAATGCCCCTGCCAGGGGAGTTTCGGGCACTATGGCGGCACCCAGAAAGGTAGCAATGCTGAACATGGGGCCGGGCATTCCCTGGGCAGCTGCGTAGCCGGTAAGAAACTGATCCACTGACATTGCCCCTGCCAGGTTTTGCTGAAGCAAGGGTAACACGACATGGCCGCCACCAAATACCAGACTGCCTGACTGATAAAAATCGTTGAATATCGAAAACATGCTGTTGTCTGCCGTAAAATGTGCCACAACAGGTAAAAACAGCAATAAAGCCGCAAAGGAAATCAGGGGCACAAGGGCAAATCTGCCACTACTGGCATTCTGTTCCGTAGTCACCGCTTCCCTCGGTTTGCCACGCACTGCCATGCCCAGCAGGGCTACCAGCACCAGGGTGAAAAGTTGCACCCAGGCTCCCTGGAACAGCCACATGATGCAGGCAACGCCAACTGCGATAGCTACACTGCTCGTCTCTTTGCAAAACGAACGGGACATGGTCAGCGTTGCATCAGCGACAACGACAACAGCGAGCAGCTTTAATCCGGCGATAACCCCTGAAAACCCGGCCTGACCTTGCATTCCCCATACCGCGAGCCAATACATCAACGCAAATGAGGGAAGGGTAAATCCCATAAAGGCGGCGATGCCGCCGGGAATTCCCGCTCGCTGCAAACCAATGGCAAAGCCGACCTGACTCGACCCCGGCCCGGGCAGGAACTGACTCAGGGAAACCAGTTGCGCGTACTCGGCTTCGCTTACCCAGCCAAGCCTGCTGACAAAGGTGCGCTGAAAATAACCGATATGGGCTGCAGGGCCACCAAAACTGACACAGCCCAGCATAAGAAATCGCCAGAAAATATCCAAATATGAATTCACGACAGGCCCCTCCAGTTGTATTCGAAACTGCGACTGTACTCCGGGATTGTGTCGCGCGATCGTATCCCGATATGGTTTCTGGCATTGTATACCAATACGGTTACCAACGGTTCTGAACCGAATCGGATTCGGTTTTCTCTCCCTGATAGATACGCACCGTATTAAATTCCTCGAATTCGTTCAGGTCTGGCCAGGTTCGGCAGCGGTATGCCTGGTGAAGGGTATAATGCGGGTGATTCAGGTTCTTGACGCGCGAGTCAGCCAGCAGTACCTTGTCTGCACGGGTCAACAGTGTGTCGAGCCAGTGCATATTGTCTCTGTCATACAGAACATCGGCAGCGGAAACAACATCAATTTTGCCCTGGCAGGAGTCAAAATCGGACAACACAGAGAGTGATACGCCGTTAAGTTGCGCGTTAGCTTCGCAGGCATCCAGGGCCTGCCGGTCAATATCAAGTGCCGTCACCGATTTTGCACCGGCCATTGCAGCTGCAATGGCAACAACCCCGGAGCCTGAACCAAAATCCAGTACCTCTTTGTCCTGAACAAGGTGCGGATTTTGGAGCAGGTAACTTGCCATTGCCTGTCCGCTGGCCCAACAGAACGACCAGTAGGCAGGCTCGGCCACGACGGCCTGGGCGACGTCATGGTCAAGTGGCCCTTGCAGTCGCTCAGGATCAAACAGAAATAAACTGATTTCCGGGCAGCCAGGCAAAACTGTCGCTTTCAGGTTGCTGTCAGGCAAGGTTTTTTTCAGGTTGTTTGACAGTCGATCTATATTCATCTGGTTTTCACTTCAATGCCATTGTTTTACCGGGTCTGAGTAATAAGTACTGTTCTCATTTGACGTTATCTTGTATCCTTTCGTCCCGATTCCAGTCATACATGCTATGAGCTGCGAACATAATAATCCTTTACTTCAATTAGTTGAAGAATCGGGATAGACAAACCTCATACATTGTATTAATTACCACTTTCAAGAAGCTATTAAGGAGCTGTTAATGGAAGATATCGTTACCACGGGGCAGGATAAACTTGCCGAAATTCTCAACTGGCTGACCACCATGGCAAAGACCTATGGTCCAAATCTTTTGATGGCAATTTTTACGCTTGTTATCGGGTTGTGGATCATTAACCGTTTGGTCAAAGCGGTGGAAAAAGGGCTGTCATCAAAGGTTGAAGCTACCTTGTTAAGCTTTTTGCGCAGCCTGATATCAGTGGGCCTGAAGGTGATGCTCATCATTTCGGTGGCATCCATGGTTGGTATACAAACCACCTCATTTATCGCAGTGCTGGGTGCGGCCGGTTTGGCGGTAGGCCTGGCACTCCAGGGCAGCCTGGCGAACTTTGCAGGCGGAGCATTGATATTACTGTTCAAGCCTTTCAAGGTAGGTGATGTCATTGATGCTCAGGGTTTTGTGGGCACAGTACGTGAAATCCAGATATTCAATACTATCCTGACCACCGGGGATAACAGAAGAGTCATCATTCCAAACGGTGCATTGTCGAATGGCAGCCTGATTAATATCAGTGCAGAATCGACCCGCCGGATAGATTTGTCCTTCGGCATTGGCTACAACGATGACATTGACAAGGCGAAAGCCATTCTTAATCGGCTGGCGGATGAAGACAAGCGTATTCTGCAAACACCTGCTCGCCAGATTGTCGTTGCGGAACTGGCCGACAGCTCTGTCAACTTCACAGTACGGCTTTGGGCAAACGCCAGTGATTACTGGGGAATTTATTTTGATATGACTGAAAACGTCAAAAAAGCGTTTGATGCTGAAGGCATTTCTATCCCGTTCCCGCAACAGGATGTATATATGCACAAGGTGTCCTGATTCGCGACAGGGAATGGAGTCGAGATGACCGTGCGGCATACCTTATCTGTGCCGCACGGGCATCGCCTGACTTCTTTTACAATCGCGTGACTTCTTTCACAAAAGGCAGTTTTTTTAACAAATTGTTCACGTTCTGATAACAAATTGATCTGTTCGTTTTCTGCCAACCAGGCTAGTCTTAGCATTAAATGTTGATATTTCTCAGGGGATTCCGTTTATGCCGGCCGAGCAACTAAAAGAATTTTTGAATGCGAATAATATTCAATTTGTTTCTATAAAGCACTCGCGGGCCTACACCGCCCAGGAAATTGCCAAGAAAGCGCATATCTGCGGAGACAGGCTGGCCAAAACCGTGATTATCGATATCGATGGCCATATGGCCATGGTTGTTTTGCCCGCCTCCTATAGAATCCGTTGGGATCACTTTATGCGTGCCATGGGTACAGATTTTATCGAACTGGCTGACGAAGAAGAGTTCAAGGATGCGTTTCCGGATTGCGAAGTAGGGGCCATGCCACCATTTGGCAATCTGTTCGGCATGAATGTGTATATGTGCGACACACTCTCAAATAATCCTGAAATAGCGTTCAGCGCAGGTACTCATAGTGAAATCATCAAAATGCAATACAGTGATTTTGCCGAGCTGGTCAATCCGGTGAAAATGTCGGAAGGCTTCGTAAAGCCGGAGGCAAAAAGGAAAAGGCTGTCCTGGATGGAGAACAAGGTGAAGGTGCGGGAATACCTGCTGGATTAGGCAACGCCCGTGGTGACCGGCACCTTGTCATATTTGTCTGGTCGGTTCGGTATCAGGGTTTACAGGCGCCCTGTCCGGTCAGTTATCTGATTACCAGATAGTAAGACCTGCCATCTCGCTCTATTCGGAAAAGAACCTGGTCTGACAGTGCAACCACTTTTTTCAGCTCTCTCATATTTCTCACCCGGTATCGATTGCTGGAAACAATGATATCGCCCCTTCGCAGGCCGGCTGATTTGGCCGGGCCATCTTCAAGATCGACAACGACTACGGCCATGGGCTGGTCATCTTGCCGGTTTCCATAGTAATTTTTGAAGATCACACCGGTTAACAGAGCATGAAACTCGTCGCCCTTGCGGGAATAAGAGCCACGCTCGCCCACCACGGCGCTGATCCGGATGAATTTTCCGGAGCGAAATACTGTCAACTCCATTTTCGATCCAACGGGCGTCAGGCCAATTCGATTATGAAAGTCGATGGAATGTCGAATTTTCCTGCCATCAACAGACACCACCACATCCCCCTGGTGAATACCTGCTTCTGCAGCCGGTGTCCCCGGGGCGACTTTGACAACCAGGGCGCCGTCCTTTATGGGTAAGCCCAATGCATCTGACAAGTCGGCAGTGAGATCCTGAAAGATCACGCCCAACTGTCCCCGCCTTACTGCCCCGAATTTCTGCAATTGAAGCATGACGTTATGGGCAATTTCAGCGGGAATCGCGAAACCGATACCTACATTGCCGCCTGCCGGGGCAATGATGGCCGAGTTGATTCCAATCAACTCTCCCTTGAGGTTAACCAGTGCCCCCCCGGAGTTGCCCGGATTGATAGATGCATCGGTCTGAATGAAATCTTCATAGCCATAGATGCCCAGGCCGCTTCGTCCCAGGGCGCTGACAATGCCTGAAGTTACTGTTTGTCCAAGGCCGAACGGATTGCCGATTGCCACGACAAAATCGCCTACAGACAAGGAGCTCGAATCAACCCATTTTACCTCACTCAACCGTTCTGCCTTTATCTGCAGCAGGGCTATATCCACCTGTTTGTCAGAGCCTAATAATCTGGCCGCCAGCGTGCGCCCGTCTTGCAGGGTGACTTCAATTTCATCTGCCCCGTCAATGACATGGTGATTGGTCAGAATCAATCCCTCTGCGGCATTCACAATGACGCCGGAGCCTGCGCTTTGTGTACGGCGTTTCGGTGTGCCCTGGCGCAGGGATGGTCTTTCGGGAATGGCAAAGAAGCGTCGAAAAAAGGGATCCTGGAGTAACGGGTTGCTGCGGCGGACATGGGTATAGGTGGCAATATTTACGACAGCGGGTGTAACCTTCCGAAGCATTGGCGACAACGAAGGCAGGCCATCGGCATTGGTACCGAAAAGGGAAACAGGCACACCGGCCCGTGACAGGCTTGCCAGGCAAACCAGCAGGCAAGCGAGTGCGAAAATGACAGAGCGGCCAATAACAGTGTTCATTCGTATTCCTTGTTCGAGATGAATCTGGCTGAAAAGCAGCAAAGTCGGCGTACAAGCTCGTCCTGGCCCTGAATTATCCTCTTCTTTGCTGCGCCTTTTACTGTGCATGGTATTACTATATGATTAGTCAGACAAAAGTAAAGCGGGAGCAGTGACCTGATGAATTTACCAGCACACGAAAATAACCAGCCAGGCAGTCAGTTTGATATTGGTATTGTAGGCGCTGGCATGGTTGGCTCGGCGCTTGCCTGCGGATTGGCCCGGGTCGGTTACCGGGTTGTGGTGTTTGACCGACAGTTGCCGCCGCCCTTCGACCCCCTGTCCACCCCTGGCATTCGTGTTTCCGCCCTGAGCCTTGCCAGTGAAAAGATGCTGGCTGACTATGGTGCCTGGCAATATATTGAAAGCATGCGCAGGTGCCCTTATCGTCGACTTGCGGTGTGGGAAAAACAACCGCCCGATTTGCCTTTTCTCAAACAGGGTCGTCGTCAGGGAACGCTGTTTGATTGCAAGGAGATTAATGAGCCGGAGCTCGGAGCCATTGTGGAAAACAATGTGACCTGGCTTGCTCTTCACCAGGCGATGGCATCACTGCCCACTATTACCCTGATGTGCCCGGCTATCCTGGAGGGGCTGGCTTTTTCACCCGATAAAGTCACGATCAGCATCAAAGAGCAGCCACCCGTCGAGGTGAAGCTGGTCACAGGTGCCGACGGAGCCTTGTCCAAAGTGCGCGAATGGGCAGACATCGGGCTCACCTCGAACCAGTATGATCAACAGGCGATGGTGATTACAGTGGAGTATAACGGTCACCAGGAGGATATCACCTGGCAGGAATTTACACCCACAGGCCCGTTGGCATTTTTGCCGCTGCCGGATGTGGCCGGCAGGCACTATGGGTCTCTGGTCTGGTACAACACTGCGGACAACATCAATCGACTAATGAAACTGGGTGAACAGCAACTGATTGATGAAATCGGGCGGAACTATCCTGGCACTCTCCCTGCGGTCACGCATATTGTTGATAAAGGCTGTTTCCCGTTAATAAAACGACATGCCCAAACCTACCATAACAAGCGGGCGGTACTGGTTGGAGATGCGGCTCATACGATTAACCCCCTGGCAGGTCAGGGAGTCAATCTGGGCTTTCAGGATGTAGTCGCACTGGTGCAAATTCTTTCCCGAAAGGGGGTGCCGCTCACAGATCCGGGGGATAAAAGCTCGCTTGAAAACTATGAGTCCGAGCGGCGTCCGTTAAACAGCCAGATGATGTTGGCGATGGATCTGTTTTACCACGCTTTCAGCAATACCCATGCGCCACTCAGGCTGCTCCGTAATCTGGGGCTGAATCTGGCGGATAAACTGCCTTTTGCCAAACAGCAAGTGTTGCAATATGCCACGGGCATAAAGCAACCACCCAAACTGTTGTTTCGTTAGCCGGTGGTGAAATTGATCGGGAAAACAGCTGCTTTCTTCGTCACGTTTTCATTACCACATGTTGAATACATACAATGGATGGAATTCTATGTCTGACACTCTTTTCACCAAAATTATCAATCGTGAAATTCCTGCCGATATCGTCTATGAAGACGAGCAATGCCTCGCATTTAAAGACATTAACCCGCAAGCGCCTGTACACCTGCTGATTATTCCCAAAAAAGCGATTGCCACCATCAATGATATTGAAGAATCAGATCGTGAGGTCATTGGTCAATTGTTTATTGTTGCCGGGAAAATCGCCAAAGATCAGGGGTTTGATGAAGATGGTTACCGGGTGGTGATGAACTGTAACGGCCACGGTGGGCAGGAAGTGTACCACATACACTTGCACTTGTTGGCGGGCAAGCCGCTTGGCTGGCCGCCTTATCGGGAAAGATAGGCCTGTATTTGGCAGACCGGGCCCAAAACTGCCGAACCCCGGGCGAAGCAATGGCCAGGGCTTGCGGAAGGCCCTATCTGAGCTTTAATCCGGGCCTGATCTCAAGCATGAGTATTTCCTGTATTTCATCCCAGAGTTGGCCGTACAGGTTCGTCACCTTGTGGTCAGGTTCAAAGTGAATAAACGGTGCCAGCTCGATCCCCATTTTTTCTACATCACTGCTCGAAGGAATTATGGTCTGAAGTGAAACCCGGTTGTTTTTTAACAGGAATTTTTCAACAATATTACGATGCATCGCTTTTCTCATATCTACCTGACTGAAAAACACCCTCATTTTAACCGGACTATTCAGGTCTTTTTTTATAAATCCTTGCATCTGCTTTACTGTCCTCAATGACAGTATGGTAGGGATGGATGGTACCAGTAACAGGTCTACCACCCGGAGCAGGCCGGCGATGGTTTCACTGAGCTGGGGAGGACAGTCTACGATCACCATGTCATAATCGTCGAGAACAGGCTTGAGAATCTCTCTGATATATCTGGATGATTTTTGTCCGGCCTTTCGTATCTGCTCGTCCATCAGACGGTAGCTGATGTCAGCAGGTAACACATGAAGGTCGCGATAATCCGATGCTTTTATCTGTCGGGTCACCGGGTGTTTTCCGCTGGTCAAACCGGACACCCCACCTTTTATCTTGTTTTTCACCCGCAAATAAAACGAGGTCGCCCCCTGAGGATCCATATCCCAAAGCAGTGTTTTGAAACCGCGGGAAGCCGCCATGGCAGCCAGGTTTACCGAGCTGGTTGTTTTGCCAACGCCGCCTTTGATATTAAATACAGCTACAATTTTCGTCATATCAGCGGCCCACCTTTATTTCTGACAGGGTGTTGGTCACTTGCATAACCTCGGGAGCCTCGAGTGCCGGGAACAACTCGATAAACCGGTTTTTCAGGTCGTCATGACTCCCGCTGATTTTCTCACTCATCTGGCCAAGCAGCATAAAGGTGTCGTAACCGACTTTCTTGTCTTTGGCAAGCTCTTCTGCAAAGTGATGCATTTTTTCCTTCTGCACAGTGATGTCCTGAAAATCACCCAATATGGTCTGCAATTTTTTAATCATTTTGATGAGTTTCAGGTAGTCCTTGCTGGCGAAGATATCGGTAAAGTATTCGAGTAAATAGCGCAATCGTTTGAAATCCAGCCTCAATGTATGAAACTCCTCATCAGGGGAATCGGCATGCAATTCATTGCCATCGCGAAGCAGTTTGTCGAAACACTTTTTAATTCTTTTTGCTGCCACTTTGTCAATCGTCAAAGTTGGCTGATTCTCGCTTGCCACTTCGGTTTCAGCCAGAAAAAGCTGCCAGGCCGCAATCAGCCTGCCGTATTCCGGGTTTTTTATGTAGTCCAGCAAGTCGGCAAGGGCTTCTTCCCGCCTTTTGTGAATGAAGTTGACAAAGGGCATCAGGCTTTTTCTGTCTGCATCGTTTGCTTGGCGCAGCCAGTCTTCCAGCATCAGCTCATACACATCCAGATCCCTGACATTGGCAGTCAATTTGCCCAGGGTTTTGAAAAAGCCGTTAAATTCAAGCAGGATGGCTTCAGGAACAAGTTTTTTGAACTCCTTCATCAAGGAACGGCATTTTCTCAGGTTGACCCGGTATTGGTGGAGAAACTCGGTGTCAATATCCTCTATTATGCCCCTGGTATGCAGGATCATACCCTGTGTAGACTGTGCCAAAAGCATTTTGATGGCAGAAAGGGCCGGCAGTTCGGGCCTGATGGTGCAGTCTGTCAGGCTCTCCTGGGCCAGAAGGGCATCGAACTGAATGTTGACTTTATCAAAAAAACTTTTCTCTATTGCTGCCGGGTGCCCGGCAAGCGCCTTTCTGACCTTGTCGGCATGGCTATCGAAGCCAACCAGGGGAGCCACGGAAACAAACGCAACCTCCTCTGCAGAGCCGTTAACAGTCGGCCACTGGCAACGATCAATGTTAACAATAACCAGCGTCTTGCCTTTTTTATTGAGAAACCGGTATTGCCGGTTGGTTATGGCGAGCTGCAATCTGCTTTGAAGTTTCCAAAGATCGCAGGTCTGCCTGATCAAATCGACCACGTCCTTTGCCTGAAAGCCGGACTCGGCTGAAGGGTTCAGTTCCTGATAAAACCCCGGTTCGGCAGTCGACACGGGAAGAAAGCCTGATATTTTCTCCTCTGACAGAGCCAAAAGGTGAGCGTGGTTATTGACAGAAAGCGTTAACAGCAAATGTCCTGATTGATAGGCTGGCATGCCAAATGCGTCCAGCACAGTGGCCTGGTATGAAATAGTGTCAGATGTTTCGATATGGTAGTCACTGGCAAAAATGGAGGCCAGATCCAGCGCCTTTCGTCCGGCCTTTCGGGCACTGCCAAACTGCAGTGCGTCAGGATCCAGAAATGCAAAATCATCAAATTGATGCATAAGGTTGGGTACTCTTTTTGTGTGGTATTGTTGCTCTTGTCTTGCTTCAACCGCTGTTGTCAATGCAGCCAATGCTATTGCCAGGGCAGGTTAATCAGGTTTTTTGCCAATAACATCAAACAGTTTTTTGCCAATGGCCCGGGAGGGTGCCAACAAGGCTTTCTGAATGGCGGTATTCGCTACCCGAAAAAACCTTGAGCCGGACGGCGTCTCTGCAAACCGGATATAATCATTGATTTCTTCTACTCCAAGTGTCTGATAGGTATATAAATAGCCGGTAAACACCTGTTGTCCGACCACTCCTCGAGTCATAAACCGGTTGGCTTCTACCAGTTCGAGCAATTGATTATAGTCACCGTCGATATTGGTACCCCGGGTAAATTCAGCCACCAAAGCCCGCTGAACAGCCATTGCCGTTTCCAGGCCGGCCTCTGTGGCTCTTGTGGCCCTGTCAAATTTGTTGAACAGTTTCTCCCTGGGTGTTCCCCTGAATTTTTTCTGTAAGGACAGTGCCTGCTCGCTCATTTTCTGAAAACTGTCTGCCGAGGAGGCCGCTGCTTCCAGTTTGACCACCTTGCTGCCCAGCGGTGATTCAAACCATTGCAGCACACGGGTCAACTCCTGATCATTTAGGCCCTTTGCCAGGTGGCTGCGTATATCTGTACTCATTTTTTCGGTATCAACCGATGAATCTATGATGGATTCCAACCGGTTAATATCGGTAATTGAATGCTCACCATGCTGTTGAAGGCTGGCTTTCATTCCCTCTTTAATCATTGCCGGGAACTCCTTCACCAGGGTAGACAGCCCCGACTTTTCGAACACCCGATCGGTAAGAGCGGAGTGGGGAGAAGCCATCAGGTGGGGGCTGGCACAAGAAAAAAGTACCAATAAAGTAAAAAGGAAACGATTCGTAACAAGCATGATATACCTCGGAAAGATGAGCCCTGCCGGTTTTGTTGTTTGATGAAATAGTGACGATTACAGGGTAACGATTGGGTAGTAACCTGACGCACAATTTCGCATTATAGCAAACGCCAACTTCCTGTCATTGATTGATTATTGTGGTGGGCAGTTTTTATCACAGGCAGCCTGTCGAGATTGCCTCTGTGGTTTTTTCCTGCGTATGGCTGCCTTTTTCCTTGCTTCTTTTTCTGCTTGAAGTTGGGCAACGGCAACCAGCTCTTGCTCAATCATCGCAGGTGTTTCAAGGCTGACGGCGCCTATCATGCCCGAGCGCAGTTCATTGATAAAAATGGTTGAAACACGTTCAAGGTCTACCTGTCCACCGGCCCTCAGGCAACCCCGCTGTTCACCTATGCGCTCAAGAAGAGCCAGTGGTTCGGCAGGCGGCGATTCAAGGTGATAGCGCTCGGCCAGCAAAGCCGGATAGTGCTCCATCAGGTATTCCGCAGCGTAGAACGCAACATCATCATAGTTGACAACCGTATCTCTGATCGCTCCTGTCACACCAAGCCGGTAGCTGCCATGTTCGTTTTCCACTTTTGGCCAGAGAATTCCCGGAGTATCCAGCAGTGTGATGCCGTTTTCGAGCCTGATACGTTGCTGGCCTTTGGTAATGGCCGGCTCGTTACCTGTTTTGGCGATACTTTTCCCGGCAAGACTGTTAATCAGTGTTGATTTGCCGACATTGGGAATGCCTGTGATCATGGCGACAATATTTTTTTCCCTGTCAGCCTTGTGCGGAGCCAGCCTGAAGCAGAGGTCGAAAATGCGCTGGCTGCGATCCGGCTGCCGGGTATTGATTGCAAGGGTTCTGGTGTTGGTGCTCTGTTCAAAATACTCCTGCCACAACCGGGTGATTTCCGGGTCGGCAAGATCGCTTTTGCTCATCAGTTTGATGCCAGGCTTGTCGCTGGCCAGTTTTTTGATGAAGGGATTGGAACTGCTGTAGGGCAGGCGCGCATCCAGCAATTCAATGATGATATCAACCTGTGGGAGCACTTTGGCCATTTCCTTGCTGGCCTTGTGCATGTGTCCCGGGTACCAGTGTATCGACATTTTGGGCTCTTTCAACGAGGTGAGGGGGTGAATCGCTGCGGCAGTGTCACAAGGTTGAAACAGTTGCTGCCTGTTGCTGCAGTAGCGTCGTCATTTCCGGTGCGCTTAATGGTTTCGATAAATAATAGCCCTGTATCACGTCACAGTTTGCAGTCTTTAGAAAATCAAACTGGGCCTTGTTTTCAACACCCTCGGCGACCACTTTCAATTTAAGGGTCTGGGCAAGGGCGATAATGGCTTTGCAAATGGCTGCATCCCGGGCGCTGGTATCGACATTCCTGATAAAGGAACGGTCAATTTTCAGGCTGTTTACCGGCAGGTTTCGCAAATAGCTGAAAGATGAATAACCGGTGCCGAAGTCGTCAACGGAAAGATTCATGCCCATTTTACTGAATTCTTCCAGCAAACTCACTGAAGCTTTCATATTTTCGATGATCGAGCTTTCAGTCAACTCAAGTTCCACCTGATTGGGCGGCAGGTGGGTCACAGTCAGCATGGATTTGACACGCTCGGTAATGTTTTTCTGCCGTAATTGATAGGCGGACAGATTGATGGCAACATTGATGGTGCCGATGCCCTGGTCATACCATGTTCGCGCCTGTTTGCAGGCTGTCTCCATGACATTGGCACCGATTTCCGTAATTAACCCGCTTTCTTCCGCAACATTGACAAAATCGGTGGGAGAAATCATACCCCGGCCGGGGTGGTTCCATCTGACCAGAGCTTCTACCGACTCGATGCACAGGTTATGGAGACTCAGTTTGGGTTGATAGTACACCTCGAGTTCACCCTTTTTCAGTGCGTTTCTGAGGTCGGTTTCTATACTGACGATGAACCTGGACTTGTCTACCAGCTCTTTGGTGTAAAACTGGAAGTTGTTTCCGCCAAGGTATTTGGCCTGCCTAACGGCCACCCCTGCCTGACGAATCAGTTGCGGAATTTCTTTGCCATCTCCGGGAAAGGTCGAAATGCCTATACTGGATGACATGATTAATTCCTGGTTGCCTATATAATAGGGTTTGGTGATTTCACGCAATATTTCCCTGGCGAAATCGCCAGTGTCTTCCCGATTCTTTCCGGGCAAGATAATGGCAAACTCGTCATCTCCCAGGCGAGCGATAGTGTCTGCCTGATTCATCGACCCGGAAAGTCGCGAGGCAAAGTGTTTCAGCAGGGTGTCCGCATGTTCATGGCCAAAATTCTGGTTGATTTGTTTGAATCTGTCGATGTCTACATAGAGCAGGGCAAAGCTGGCCAGGCTTTCTCTTGCGCGAACCAGGGCATTGTGCATTCGATCCTTGAACAAGGTTCGGTTTGCCAGGCCGGTAAGTTCATCGTAATTCAGTAAATAGCGGAGTTTTTCATCGGCCTCCTTGTTATTGGTCTGATCGGAAATCAATCCGGCAAAATAACTGGTTCCGGCAGAGGCGACGCGAATCGTATTGACTTGAACGCGTACGGGAAAGTATTCGCCGTTTTTTCTCTGCTCCAGCAGTTCCGCGTCCCAATAACCCGATTGGGCAAGTTGCAAACGGGCCTGTTTGAACACTTTGTTTTTCTGCGGAGAGTGGCTGAGATCAAGCCACTTTTTCCCCAACAGTTCAGACTCTTCAAAACCGGTGATTTTCCTGAATGCCTGATTCACCGAAACCATCTCGAAACGGTGATTTAAAACGAATATTCCCTCATTGGTCTGGTCAAAAACAGACTGGGCCAGTTGCATTTGTTCTTCATGGCGCCGTTGTTGCGTGATGTCACGACGGGTTCCGAGCATGCGAAGAACCTGTCCTGATTTGTCACGACTGACTGCCTTGCCCTGGTCCTCTATCCATAGCCAGGTGTCCTGTTCCGCGTCGAAGACCCGGTAACTGACCTTGAAGTGGCTTGATTTGTTGTCCAGGTAGTCGCCGATTGCTTCCTGCAAACCGGCATAGTCATCAGGGTGTACCTTGGCGCGTAAAAGCCGAAAATAGGCTTTAGAAGAATGCTCTTTGGCGTTGAAAACTCCGTTAAAGGGAGACTGGTGGAGGGTTTGGCTTGTCAGATCCCAATCCCACAAGCCCAGATTCGATGCGGAAATAGCCTGGCTCAGGCGGGTCTGACTTCTTCCCAGGGCGTTACTGATGGATTGCCGGAGCTTGATTTGCTGGTTGAGCAATTCATTGGTTTCGGAAAGCTCGCGAGTACGTTCTTCGATACGCAGGCGGGTTTCGGATTCCAGTTTGATCAACTTCTGCTCAAGCTCATTTTTGAGTCGGGTTTCTTCTTTAAGCTGGCTGGCCAGATAGCGCATTTTTTGCTGTGACCGATTGACAAAGTCGGTAACATCTTTTCTTACCTGAAAACGATGTCGGGATTGTGCCTGTTCACTGTGACTGATACTGGTGTGCAGCAATAAAAGCAGGAAGCCGATTGCCACCGAGGCGATCAGAAGCCAGGGTTCAAGGCCGGGTGCCAGCAAAAGATTTGTCACCAAAACAGCGAGTGGTACGCTCAGTAGTAACAGTAACCGGTAAAGGTTTCGCAATGAAAAGAAACCCCTGTCGGCATCGGAGGCTGTTGACAGTCTGGCACTATTGTTATCTTCAGCCCGGGGGCGCGCAGAGCTTATGTTGCCAGACATTGTCATCCTGTTGTACCTGAAGATGAAAGTTCAAGACGAAATTAAAAATTCAAAACGAAATCACAAGCAGCGACAGCAGAATCACGCCGATAGCCAGATCATGGTCTATAGGTGCACACACTCGTCATTCTGCCATGGTGGAAGTCCAAATTCCGTGACGCCTGTTCGAAAATCGGCTTCGCTATCCGTGCAAGTTAAACGTTTTTGCCCATTGCTGCAATGCTCATTCAGGATAAATTGGCTTGAAATTGTATGACCGGTTTCGGCGGACTGTGCAAGTGAGGAACGGGGCGGGCGTGAGCAGTTACCTTGTGCCCGCATAGTAATGGGATGATTTAACCATCGGGATGATCAGGTTTCGGCCCTTGCTTTTCGCTTCATACAGGTTTATGTCGGCCTGGCGAAGCAGGCCTTCGAGGCTTTCTGTCTGGCTGATGGAGCAAACACCGGCACTGATACGAACATCCATTTGTGTATTCTTGAACGAGAAGGTTTCCTTTTCGACACTGCTTCTTAACCGCTCGGCCAATGCCAGAGCCTGAACCAGTGTTGTTTCCGGCAGCATCATAAGGAACTCCTCGCCGCCCCACCTGGCAACTACATCCATTTGTCTGGAATGTGACTTCAGCAAACGGCTAAACCCCCTTAAAACTTCATCACCTGCATCGTGTCCACAGGTATCATTAATCAGTTTGAAGTGATCAATGTCGATCAGAACAATCGAGAAATGGTGGCAATAGCGTTGATAGCGTTGGTGCTCGGTTTCCAAACGGGTCATCATCTCCCGTCGATTGGAAAGGCCGGTCAGTTCATCGGTTTTGGAGGCGATTTCATACTGTTTGGCCAGCCTGATCAGGTCGCTTCGTACCTTGCGTCTGGATAAGTCGAGTACATATGAGAAAATGGATACGAAAGCAAAGGATGTGAGAAAACGAAGTTGGAAATCAGGGGGGTATTCGGCTGTGACAAAAGGGAGTTCAGGAAAGTGGAAAATCAGAGTGATGGAAGTGAAGCAGGTCGCGAATATTGCCACTCCCGTTTGGGGCCCGGTCAGATAGAATATTAGCGGCGGGAAAACGTACAGCCACAACGGGCCTGTATTGTTTTCACCTCCGGTTGCACATAAATAGATGCCCAGTGCCATTGAGAATCCGACACTGATACAGCGGAACAGGCTCTCTTTTCCGGTTAGTTTGTAGTAAATTGAGTTTGCCAGAAGAATGGAACCAAACAGGTAGAGAGTTACCCCGTGCTGCGGGTGCCCGGAATAGATCGATTTGGTTCCGATAGCCAGAAGAATAAGTACACCGGCAAAGCTGATCCACTGAAATACCTGAAGAATTTCTTGATCCTCTCCCAGATCGCGGAAACTGGAAATGCCTGTGAAGGAGTCATGCGTTAACTTTTGGGTGGAAGCCGTGGCTCTATTTTGTCGCATTGGGATGTCGGCACTCCTGGCCTGTTTTCCGGGGTAGGAACGGGCTGTCAGCTTATGGAAATATACGCCATGTGAACAACACGCCCGAACTTTATCATTTTTTCAAACCTTGCGATACAGTTTTGATATAAGGCAGAATCCGTTGGTTTGGTATCTGAGCCCAGGGAGTGAACTACCAGATGATAATCGCTTGCAAAGGCGCAAAAAGCCTTTCGTTCTTGATGAAGAAAACACCTTTTACTATAAAAATGATTGATGTTAATCATCATAAGGCCTATAACCATAGCCATGGTCGCCCGAAAGAGAGTGTCCGGCCTTATCAGATGGCGCATTGTATTTGTTACAATGAGTCAACAGAGCGTAGTGGAAAGTAGTGGAAACAAGGTAACGGTTTCTGCCGATAATCAGCCCAGAGGAAAGGAGATAAACGCGTTATGAGTAGCATCCAGGAAGGTCGCCAGATGAAGATGATTGGTGAATTGAGAACATTCATCAAAAAAGTATTGTCAGATCCCGCTCTGGCAAGCCAGTGCATGGACATTGCCAGAAGGCTAAAGGATGAACCCGATGCCGAAAGCAAAATTGCCGCCGAAATCAGTGCGACAACGATTGTGCGTATTCCTGAAAACCTCAGTGAGGCGGACAGACTGTTTCTGGAAATAATTTTCGAAGTGCTGGACGACGAAGCCGCGCTTTATTGACAGGTAGCAGGTTCTGGTTCAGGCAGGATGCGATTATCACACCCTTGCCCTGAATGTCAGGCGCGAGCCATTTCGATTGCATCTTCAAGCGCCTTCAGACACAAGGCGACGTTTTCGTTTCTGGCTCCGTAGCCAAGAAGTCCTATTCGCCAGGCTTGCCCTGCGAATTTTCCCAGACCGGCACCAATTTCCAGGTTGTAGTTGTTCAGCAGGTAACTTCGTACCCTGGCATCATCGACACCCTCCGGGATGTGTATGGTGTTGAGTTGGGGCAGGCGCTCGGCTTCGGGCACGATAAAGCTCAGACCCATTTTTTCCAGTCCTTCCTTCAACTTGTTGTGTTGATCCGCATGGCGCTGCCAGACATTTTCAAGCCCTTCTTCCCGGATCAGTAACAGAGCTTCATGCAGGGCATAGAGTGCATTTACCGGGGCGGTATGGTGGTAGGCGCGTTTCCCCTCTCCACTCCAGTAAGACATAAGTAATGTCTGATCCAGAAACCAGCTTTGTACCTGAGTTTTACGGGATTTGATTTTTTCCACCGCTCGCGCACTGAAGCTGACGGGTGATAAACCGGGAACACAGGACAGGCATTTCTGGCTTCCGGAGTAAATGGCATCGATTTGCCACTCATCGACCTTTACCGGGATGCCGGCCAGCGAAGTGACTGCGTCAACAATGGTCAGGCAGTCGTACTCTTTGGCCAGTTTGCAGAGTGCCTGTGCGTCGGTCATGGCACCAGTCGAGGTTTCTGCATGTACAAAACTGACGATCCGTGTGTCAGGGTTGGCCTGCAGAGCCTCACGCAGTTGAGCTTCGGGTACTGCCCGACCCCAGGGTACTTCAACCACCACTACTTCGGCACCCGAGCGTTTGGCATTTTCAAACATACGCTGACCGAATACACCATTGATACAGACAATCACCTTGTCGCCGGGTTCGACCAGATTGACAAAGCAGGCTTCCATACCGGCTGAACCGGGTGCGGATATGGCCAGAGTATGCTCGTTTCCGGTTTGAAAGGCGTACTGAAGCAGGCTTTTCAGCTCATCCATCATGGATATAAAAAATGGATCCAGGTGGCCGATGGTGGGGCGTGCAAGAGCGCTTGTCACTCTGGGTGGTATGTCTGTTGGACCCGGCCCCATCAGTGTCCGGTTTGGCGGGTTAAAGGATTGAAACTGAGGTGTCGTACTGGTTGGCATAATCGATTCTCGTACTTTTTTGTGCTGATACTGTGTGATTTTGAGTTTTCAGGTGCCGGGCTCCCGGGCACCAACGACCTGAAAGAATGCGACAAATTACCTTGCCGGAAGTATTTAATCAAATATAAGATCGCGAACAGACCCGGAATTACATTGCCTGCTGTCGGCCGAGTGCAGGGCCGGTATCATCGATTTGATCACAAATTGCCTTTAGGTCAGCCAGTTCAAGTTGAATTTGGGCTTCCCGGGAGATGGCATGCTGCTCATTCAGAATATCCCTGAGTATTTCGTCTGTGGTCAGGGGGTTGGCCAGAACCACCCGAAATACCACACAGGGGTCACCCCCGTATTTTGCCGGGTTCAGCCGTGTTCGGGAAACAAATGCCTTGCCCCTCGCGCGCTGGGTTTTTTGAATCAGTTTGGTGACCCGACCCAGAATCAGGTTGATTTTTCTCCGTATGTCCGGAGCCGCATGCTCAAGTGCGGTGGCGGCGTAATCCGGGCGGTAGCGGTAAGTCAGGATGTTCAGCTCAGGAGGGCTGATGAGTTCAAAATCGGGTTTGCCGTTGATCAGCTCGGCGTAAAATCTGGCTTTTTCGATGCCCCGGTCGATCAATATTTCATAGCCTTCGTGCCCGATCACTTTCAGCCCGGACTGGATAAGCATGGCCATGCCGGGGCGAGAACCTTCCAGGGTGGTGCTGCCCAGGTCTTTGGAGCCTTTCCTGATAATGTATTGCGCGTGGTGCTCAATCGCGGTTACGCTGGCCGGGTTTTTCAGAAGCAGCATACCGGCCCCCATCGGAATATAAAGCTGCTTGTGTGCGTCGATGGTGACCGAGTCGGCCTGTTCGATACCCTTTAGCAGGTGCCTGTGTTTGCGGGAAAACAGTGTTGGCCCTCCCCAGGCGGCATCTACATGAAAAAACGCATTAAACTCACGGGCTACGTCGGCAATATCTTCGAGAGGGTCAACGTTGCCCGTCTCCGTGGTGCCAGCGATGCCGACAATACTCATCACTTTGATCCGATTTTTTCTCAGGGTGATGCACTTGTCGCGAAGTGCATCGATATCCATTTTGTTATTGTCTGTCGTGGCAACGGGAATGATAAAGTCATGGCCAATGCCCAGAACATCCGCGGCTTTTTTCAGGGAGTAGTGGCCTCGCTCTGAAATCAGTACAGCCGCACCCTGATACCCGTAATACTGCATGGCCCTGAACAGGCCTTCACGGTTGACACCCTTGAAATTGGCTTCTGCCGGAAAGGCAAGGTTGCGGGCAACCCATAGTGCAGTAATATTTGCGATTGTGCCGCCCGAGCTCATGCACCCGAGCGCGTTGACAGAATCATGCATCCAGGTGCGATAGAAGTCGCTATCCTGCTGGTAAACAAGCCGGTGTAACATCCCCAGTACTTGTCGTTCAAGTGGCGTAAAGGCTTTTGACGTCTCGGTTTTTACAAGATTTTGATTCAGGGCAATCATGATCTTTGACAGGGGCAGCATAAAGTGCGGGATGGCTGATGCCATATGGCCGACAAAGCTTGGCGCAGAAGTGTGAACCGATTGGGCAACCACCTTGTCAAGCAAAAACCGGGCCTGTTCCGATACGAAAATGGGCTTTTCCGGAATGCGGGAGTCAGCAAAATCTTTTTCGACTTCGGTCAGGTCTTTTTCGACGGCCACAATGTGTTCTTGCAAAAAGCCGGCAAGATTTTGCGAAATAAAATGCTCTATTTGCCCGAGTGTCGAGTCTGGCGCTTCCGGAACAGTAAAAACCCGGTACATGGACTCCAGGTTTGCGTGAGCTGTTTTACCGATTTCTGCCATGATCTACCTATACCGCCCGATAACTACCCGGCCCCTGCGTGCAGTGTTGCCCCCAACAAAAGGCGGCCAGTATAAACTCATGTCAGACGGATAACCAGTCATACTTCAGACTTTGATTGATCGCTTTGCATAATCATAATATGACCCTTTCCTCCCGAACAATTTCAGCATCGACATAAGCCATTATTTCCTGTCGGGTTTTTTGTAATAGCCGGTTACCTGCTTTTTTATTGTTGCCCGCAAAAATGAGAGTCCATTCCGCAGACAAGAGGTCATCCTGACGGCCGGTTTCCACCAGGGCGATTTGCGTGTGTTTGCCAAATTTGTCCCGGATTCCATTAACACGCTGCCTTTTTTCCTTCAGGCTTTGGCAGCCTGGAAGGCTGAACGTCATGGTCAATACTTCAATATGCATGACTTCAATACGCCTGGGGCAGTTGATGCCCGGGTGAACCATGGTACAGAGAGTCGTTGAACTCCAACTCCCCCGAGTTAACCAGTGCCTCGATGGTTTTCGACAGGTTTCTCTGTATTTTCTCCCTTTCGATATGGTGGCGGATCTGTGGTCTGGCCTGGTAGAACGGCTTGTTAATGTGCGATTTGTTCCTTTCCCAAAAGCGGCCTATTTCTTCCCGGGTGGCCGCTTGTGGTGCTAAAAAATCACGAAACGCCCTGGATTTTTCACTGTTGCTTTCTGCTTCGGCAGACAACGCATGCCAGGCCGCAATATGTAGCAGCCGGCGGGTTTTTTCATCTGTCTCATCAATGTGTTTTTCAAGTTGTTCGGCCAGCTCCTGCGGGAGTTCTTTCAGACTGTAGCTTTTCTCGAACAAAGTGAATAACCGCCCGTTGTTCTCTGAATCTGGCCGCTTGCCCTGAATCAGGCTTGTCACCAATGCACCGCAAACAAAGGCAAAAAAACCGAACAGCAGTTTGCTTTTCAGATCGTCACCGGATCGCATTTTCTTGTCGTACATACAGATTCAGGTTGCTCCATGTGACTGCCTTTCATTACGATATTGCGAGCAGAGGCATTTATCGGGAGAAAAAACAGGTCGGGCGAAAAAGTATGGTCGGAATCCGTTACTATACGGAATCAAGCCTTTTCTTCAGGCATTCCACCAGATTACTGACCGATACGGTGCTGGCCGCATCCACCACCAGCGCGTGGCCTTTTTCTTCCGCTGTCAGAGGCTGTTGTGTGGCAAGTTGTCTGTCCAGCACCTCCAACGTGGCTTCCGATGCGTCCTGACCCCTTCCCTGGCGCTGCGTTATCCACTGCCTGACGATGTTTTCATCCGTTTGGCAGGAAATCAGCACGCCGGGCACGCCATTTTCTTCAGCGACCTGCTGAAAACCGTCCCTCTGTGATGCCAGCAGATTGGTGGCATCGATAAAGACCGTATAGCCAGCCTGCAAAATTGTTTGAGCCAGGTCATGCAGGCGCTGATAAGTGCGTTGCGTTGCCTCTTTGGTGTAGATGCCTCCATCCGGTTCAGACCGGCTTGACTCGGTTGCCGCCAGATCGAACAGGCGTTTTCTTTCTGCGTCTGAACGGATGTGAATGGCACCAAAATTTTCAATCAGTGTTTTGCCTATGGTTGACTTGCCTGAACCGGAAACTCCGTGGCCAATCAGGCAGGCGCAAGCGGGTACCATGGAGCAGGTCTCCGCCAGGTCGGCATATTTGGTATAGCTGGCAAGGAGCCTGGCCTGCATGGCTTCATCCATACCCGGCGATGCACGGGTAAACAGGGCAATTTTGGCCCGCACCATGGCGCGGTAGGCCTGGTAAAAGTGCAACAGGGCCAAACCGTCATAGTCGCCTGTGATGGCAAGGTATTGATTCAACAGCGTGCGAGCGTAACTGTCCAGCCCCCTTTCCTGAAGATCCATCAGGATAAAGGCCAGGTCGGACATGGTGTCAGTCCAGCGAAAATCATCATTAAATTCAATGCAGTCAAATAAAACGACCTTGCCCTGATACAGGGTGATATTGCCCAGGTGAATATCACCGTGGCACTCCCGAATAAAGCCTTCGGCCTTGCGCTTTTCAAAAAGTGGCTGCAAACGGTCAAAGGTGGCCTTTGCCCAGGCTTCCAGGTTTTCCAGTTGTCCGAGCAGGGCGGGCTGGTCAATCATCTCCCGAATCTGTTCAAAGTTCTGGTTCACAGGTGCATAGACCTGGTCGGGGGTGCCAAACCGGCTGTCAGCGGGTGCAGGCTCGATATTCAGGTGAAAGTGCGCAATAAGCTGGCCGAGCTCGGCGATATGCGAGGAGGTGATTTTTTGCTCGGCCTGCAGTTTGTCGAACAAACCCTCCTGGGGGAACTGCTTCATCTTGATGGCATATTCCAGAACAGGGCCGTCTCCGTCAATAACGGGGGCCTCGGGTGTACCCGTGATGGTGATCAGGTTAAGATAGAGGTCTGGCGCCAGACGCTGGTTCAGCCTGAGCTCCTCTTTGCAAAAATGGTGGCGTTTTTCCAGTGTGCTGAAATCGAGAAAGCCGAAATCCACCGGTTTTTTTATTTTATAGGCATACTCCCCGGTTAGAATAACCTGGGAAATGTGAGTTTCAATTAACTGGAAACTCTCTACATCGTGGTCGTACAATTCGGCTGACTGCAACGCAGTGATTAATTCTGTGCTCACCCCGGGCTCCTTTTGGCAATTGTGGTTGCAATCATAGCGATTATTTTGGTTGATAGAAAGGCCGGGTCGTCTATTGCAGAGTGACCCCGGAAGACGGTTTCTCCGGTTGCAAGACAGTAAACATGAAAGGAAAAAAGGATCAGCAGTATGGCTCGACAGGGAAAGCCTGATAAACCTGCCCGTTCGGCCGGCAAGACATCAACACCTGCCGGTAAGGGCAGGAAGCAGCCGGCAAAACGTGCAGGCAACAAGACGAAATCGCGAGCGAATGGCAAGACGAAATCGACAGCCGGAGGCGCCCCCCGAAAACAAAACAGGCGCAAGCTGTCCGCATTTCTGTTCAAGTTGTGTGTTTTGGGTGTGGTGGCTTTTGCCGGCTGGCTGGTATATCTGGATGCCGTTGTGCGTGACAAGTTTGAGGGAAAAATGTGGTCAATTCCCGCCTCGGTGTATGCCCGCCCCCTTGAATTATATCAGGGAGCAGCACTGAACCCCGATTTACTGGACTTTGAGTTGAAAGCGTTAGGCTATCGTCACAAGACAGGCCGTATTGAAACCGGGCAATACACCCGGCAAGGGGCAAGGTTTACCATCGCTATCCGCCCGTTCCGGTTTGCCGAAGAGTGGATGCCGGCCAGAAGTGTCCGGTTGGAGATTCAGGGTGACACCATTCAAACCCTGCGTCAGACAACTGGCCAACCTTTGGATCTGGTTCGGCTCGAGCCGCTGAAAATTGGCGGCATTTACCCGCGCCAGAAGGAAGACCGGATTCTGGTCAGGCTGGATCAGGTGCCCGAGTCGCTGGTGACCGCGCTGACCACGATTGAGGACAAAAATTTCTGGCACCATCATGGCATTGCCCCGCTGTCCATTCTTCGGGCGCTCTGGGTCAATCTTTCAGCAGGCAAGGTGAAACAGGGAGGCAGCACACTGACCCAGCAACTGGTCAAGAATTTTTATCTGGACAGCCGTCGCACCCTGTTTCGCAAGGTGCAGGAAGCCCTGATGTCTGTTTTGCTGGAATTGCACTATAGCAAGGAACAAATTCTCGAAGCCTATATCAACGAAATATACCTGGGGCAAAGTGGCAACCGCGCCATTCACGGCTTTGCCATGGGCAGCCAGTTTTACTTTGCCAAACCGCTGCAGAGTCTGAATCAGGGCGAGCTTGCCCTGCTGGTTGCAATGGTCAAGGGGCCCAGCTTTTACAACCCGCGCAGAAATCCGCAACGGGCACGCGAGCGACGAAATCTGGTGCTTGGGGAAATGGCCCGGGCAGGGGCGATTGAACCTCGGGAAGCGAAAAAAATCCAACACACAAGGCTGAGGGTAGCAGAGCGTCCCTCCTTTTCCGAAAATCTGTATCCGGCTTTTATGGACTTGATCAGGCGCCAGCTGGCCACAGAGTACAAACAGGAAGACCTTGAATCAGAGGGGTTGCGCATTTTTACGACGCTGGATCCCCAGGTGCAGCACCAGGCGGAAAATGCAGTCAGGCGCACCATGAAAAGACTGGACCCTTCGGGCAAGAAGCACCTGCAAGCCGCCATGCTTGTGACCGGTGCCGAAAGCGCTGAGGTCAAGGCCATTATCGGAGACCGCAAGCCCCGTTACGCAGGATTCAATCGGGCACTGGATGCAGAGCGGCCCATTGGCTCACTGATCAAACCCGCCGTCTTTTTAACCGCCTTGCAGCACGAATCGCGTTATAATCTGAATACCACCATATCGGATCAGCCGATTACCATCGAACTGGACAATAAAACCGTCTGGACACCCCAAAACTTTGAGAAACGCTCTTTTGGTAACGTTACCCTGCACTACGCATTAACTCACTCGTTGAATATATCAACGGCGAGGCTGGGTCTTTCGCTGGGAGTGGACGAGGTGATCGAAACACTCGATAATCTGGGGGTAGACAGTAGTGCGCTGACTCGTTATCCGTCCCTGTTTCTCGGAGCCACTTCCATGTCTCCCTGGCAGGTCACCAAATTGTATCAGACTATTGCCGCGTCCGGTTTTAATCTGCCCGTTAGAAGTATCCGCGCCGTGGCCACACCGGGCGGCCATGTTTTGTCTCGCTATGCCATCGATGTGGAGCAAAGGATAGACCCGAAAACCATGCACCTGTTGCATTATATGTTGCAGGAGGTCATGCGCGAAGGAACCGGCAAATCCGCGTATTCAAGGTTACCGGCCAAATTGTCGGTAGCGGGCAAAACCGGCACCACCAATGACCATCGTGACAGCTGGTTCGCGGGCATGACCGGCGACTACCTGGGAATCGCCTGGATAGGCCGGGATGATAACGGGCCAACCCGACTGACGGGTGCCACCGGTGCATTGAAACTGTGGACAAATACAATGAGCCGGCTACCACAACGCCCCTTTTCCCCGGTGGTGCCCGACGGGGTTGAGTATGAATGGGTACTGGACGGCAGGCCGGTTCGCACCGATGAAGGTTGCGAAGGGGCACGCTATCTGCCCTATATCCAGGGTACCGAACCGACCCGAAAACAGGGTTGTCTGTCAGGTATCCGTAAAATCGGCAAATGGTTTGAGACTATTTTTGATTAGGTGATCAAGCCTGTAATGAATCTGGAGAGAGCAAGCATGATGGGTAAGCAATGGATTTGGGCGACACTGTTTTGCAGCCTGATTTTGACTGGCTGTGCCACCCGTTATCCGCAGCAGCAACAACACCAGCAACAACACCAGGAACACCAGCAACACCAACAGGAATACCGGCAACAGCAGCAAGAAGAGGTTGTCAGCGGCCACCCGCAACCGGAAAAAAGTCGGCAGGGTGAGGCGCAACCGGACAGGGACGGGAAAACGATTGCCAGGCCGAGACAGTACGAGGTACCTTTGTCTCCGGCTGCAGACAGCCTGTTGAACCAGGCTCGCAGGGAAAACCGGGCGGGCAACGGGAAGTCGGCACTGATAAAGGCGGAACGTGCCCAACGGTTATCGCCCAAATCACCTGTGGTATATCAGGTTCTGGGCGAGATTTGGCAGAGTCAGAAAAGCTGGCACAAGGCCGAGCAGTTTTATCGGAAGGCGATCAGCCTGGCTGGTCGCAACCGGGGGTTGGTGTCAGAGCTTTGGAAGAAAGTGGCTCTGGTCAGACAATACGCGGGTAAACAGTGAGAGTGTGGTGAAGGCATCTTCACCAGCTCGACGCACCAGGTTGCCAACTGCGTTACCAGACGTACCCGCTCTACCATGCGCACCCGCTAAAGCCGGGTGAATATCTTTCCGGCAGCGTCCAGTGTTTTCTCAATATCAGCCAGGGTATGCGCCGACGAAACAAAGCCCGCCTCGTAGGCCGAAGGGGCCAGGTAGACACCCTGTTCCAGCATACCGTGGAAGAACCGTCGGAACCTGTCCTGATCACATTGAGTCACTTGCCGGAAGCGGGTGACCTGTTCCTCTTCAGTAAAGAAAAAACCGAACATGCCACCCACCTGATTGGTCGTTAACGGGCAGCCTGCCGCTGCCGCCCGCTCCTTCAATCCGGTAACCAGTCTTTCTGTGGTTTGAGTCAGGTGGTCAAAAAAACCGGGTTGGCTGATTTCATTCAGCATGGTCAGCCCGGCTCTCATCGCCAGCGGATTCCCGGATAGCGTGCCCGCCTGATAAACCGGGCCCAGTGGTGCAATCTTCTGCATAATCTCTTTTTTACCGCCGAAAGCGCCAACGGGCAAACCGGCACCGATCACTTTACCCAGGGTGGTTAAATCCGGCCTGATATTGTAAACACTTTGCGCCCCCCCCAAAGCGGTTCTGAAACCGGTCATTACCTCATCAAAAATCAGCACGCTTCCATGCCGGTCACAGACTTCCCGCAATGTTTCCAAAAAGCCCGGAACAGGGGGGATGCAGTTCATATTGCCCGCTACCGGTTCGACAATAATGGCTGCAATCTGGTCGCCAAATTCGGCAAACGCCTGCCTGACGTTGTCAGCATCATTAAATGTCAGGGTCAGGGTATGGCGGGCAAGGGACTCGGGGACACCGGGAGAATTGGGCACACCCAGTGTCAATGCGCCCGAACCGGCTTTTACCAGCAGGGAATCCGAATGGCCGTGATAACAGCCTTCGAACTTGATAATTTTATCCCGGCCCGTGTATCCACGTGCCAGACGAATCGCACTCATGGTCGCTTCCGTACCTGAACTGACCATTCTCACCAGTTCAATGGACGGCATCAGTTCACAGACCTTTTCCGCCATGTGGATTTCGATTTCAGTGGGAGCACCAAACCCCAGGCCGTTTTTTAACTGGTCTGCTACTGCAGCCAAAACCCTTTCGTTGGCATGCCCCAGAATCATCGGTCCCCAAGAACCCACATAGTCAATATAGCGCTTGCCATCTTCATCCGTCAGGTAAGCGCCCTGGCCACTTTTAAAAAAAACCGGCGTACCCCCCACACCACTAAAGGCGCGTACGGGTGAGTTGACACCGCCTGGAATGGTGTTTTGTGCACTGGCGAACAAATCTTCTGATCGTGACATAAGGCTTCCTGACCGGGTAGGGTGGGTGGGGGATGAATGTTGGATATAATAAGGCGGAAAACCCGCTTTTGCCATCACAAATACTGATCACTGCATTTTCTGGTGCAAGCCTACTTTTTGTAATGGTAATACCTGTCAATGTCCTGCCGGGTTATTATGCCAAGTACGGTGGTTATCAGGGGGGCGGTGGTTCTCTCAACGTACAGTGCTTCGGCGCCGGTTTCGTGGAAGCGGTCAAGAGCCTCCTTCAGTGTGGCCTGGAAGTATATGGAGTGAATTTCCTTTCGTTGTGCAGGGATATCCAGCAAGTCAATTTCCTGTTCCGGGTCTGCGTTGTCCGGTTCCAGCATGTACCGTACCAGATCAGCCGCGGGTAGTAAGGACTTCGGGGTACCATCAACCTCGATGACTATCCATTCCGGCTCGGCTGCCAGCAGTTTTTCTGCATCAGAGAAAGAAATAACCTTATTGGCACGTTTTTGGTTTCGTTCCATCACAGCTCCCACACTGACCCGCTGCAAGGCATTGATCACCGGGTCATTCCGAAAGTTGAGCCCCTGTGCTTCAAGCATGGTAAGAAAAACGGATTTTTGCCTGAATATGCCTTCGCTGATAATGCCGGAGACAACGATGGTAAGCATGGCTGGCAATATTATATTGGGGTTCTGGGTTAATTCCAGCAAAGTGAGCAGCGCCGATAACGGGGCATGCAGGCATGCCCCCATCATCGATGCCATGCCTATCATGGCGTAAAAACCGATCGAGGAAGGAATTCCCGGCCAGATGAGATGAGTCACCATACCACAGGCGCCGCCGATGGTGGCGCCGATAAACAGAATCGGGCCGATAATGCCGCTTGGCATGCCAAGTCCGATAGAAATGGCGGTGACCAGAAGCTTGACGACGGCCACACTGACCAGGACGCTCAACGCAATTTCATTGGTGATCACCTGGTTTACCGTATCATAGCCAATCCCCATGATTTGCGGATAAAAAAATGCAGCGGCACCGGTAACCAGCCCGGCGACCATGATGCGGAGTATGATGTTCCGGTGCGAATAGCGCATGTGGGCTTTGATCAGGTAGACAAATAATGCAGAGGCCATCCCGATAACCAGTCCGGTCAGGATGACAAACGGAATTTCTGACAGGGAATTGAGTGCGAACTGGGGAACGATAAAGGCAGGCTCACTGCCATACACGGTTTGTGTGATAATGGCGGCAGAGACAGAGGCGACAATAACCGGGGTAAAGCTTGCTATGGCGAAGTCCATCATTACCACCTCCATTGCGAAGATGACCCCGGCTATGGGGGTGTTGAATGAGGCAGAAATGGCCGCCGCGGTACCACAGGCGATTAACGTGCGAATACTGTTGTTGGGCAGTTTCATATACTGGCCAAGCAGGCTGCCGCAAGCAGAGCCCAGATGAACTACCGGCCCTTCCCTGCCTGCTGATTGACCGGATACGAGAGTAAGTACACCGGTAGCAAACTGCACCATCAGGCTTTTGAAACTGATATATCCCTGGTGATTGTTGACTCGGTCCAGTACATGGACAACACCAACCTTGCGAATACTGATGTGCATGGCATAGAGAAACAGTCCAATCACCAGCGCCCCGGCTATGGGCAAGGTGGCCTGCTGGAAACGGGAGAGTGTTTCGAAGTGTTCCGGATGCTGGTCCGGAATCAGATAGTAAAGCGGGATTTCAATCGCATGCCGGAACAGGACGATAATGGCACCGGTAATCGTGCCCGCAAACAGGCCGATCAGTGACATTTGCAGTAACGCATCCGAGCCGGCAAGGGGGCGGCGGATAAATCGGACATAAAGATCAAACAAACGCATGGCAGTTCGGTCAGTCAAGGCCAGGTGAGTGTGAAAAACAGCGGCATCGTTAACTTTGTAATCGTGGCGAGTGGCAGAGTCAATAACTTTTTTCACTTATTGCAAATTCCACGCAACCGCACTTTTCAGATTTTGCTGTAACACAATGATTTATTGATTATTTTTAAATAGGTCGTACACTTGTAACCGGCAAGCCCGACTCTTTGGTGTCCGGCTTGTTGTTTCTTTTGATTATCGTAGTGGAATTTAATGCCCTGATGCTGAGCCGCAGGGCCGGTTTGGGAATGTCGAGAATGAGTGATCAGGCAAAGAGTCAGACAAATAGTCAGGCGAAAATAAAGGTAGGTGTGGTAGGTGGTACGGGCTATACGGGGGTAGAGCTGCTTCGCTTGCTCGCTGTTCACCCCGGAGTGGAAATATTTGCCGTTACCTCCCGTTCTGAAAAAGGTTCAATTGTGTCGGACATGTATCCCAATCTGCGCGGCTACGTTGATCAGGCATTTCAAGAGCCGGATGTCGAGCTGTTAAGGCAATGTGAACTGGTTTTCTTTGCCACGCCGAACGGGGTTGCGATGAAAAGCGTGCCGTCACTGCTTGAAGCCGGTGTGAAAGTGATCGACCTGGCAGCGGACTTCAGAATCAGGGATGTCACCGTCTGGCAAAAATGGTACGGCATGGAACATGCGTGCCCTGAATTGCTGGAAGATGCGGTCTACGGGTTGCCAGAAGTTTTCAGACAGGAAATTGCCAGAGCAGACCTGGTTGCGAATCCCGGGTGTTACCCGACGGCCGTGCAACTGGGTTTTCTGCCCTTGATAAAAGCGGGAGTGATTGATACGGCCAGGCTGATCGCTGATGCCAAGTCCGGGGTGAGCGGAGCGGGCAGACAGGCCAATGTGGGGTCACTGTTTTCGGAAGCGGGTGAGAGCTTTAAGGCCTATGCAGCTTCCGGGCACCGCCACTTGCCCGAAATCAGTCAGGGTTTATCGCTCGCAGCCGGAGCCAGAGTGGGGCTGACCTTTGTTCCTCATCTGGTTCCGATGATTCGAGGTATTGAGGCCACGCTCTATGCTGACTGTTCCATTGGTCTTGAGCAGGCTCAGGCTTTGTACCTGGAAGCCTACAAGGATGAACCCTTTGTCGATGTGCTTGACATGCGTGATCACCCGACAACCCGCTCGGTAAAAGGTTCGAATATGTGCAGAATGGCATTGCATCAGCAGCCCGAGAGCGGGGTGATTGTTATTTCCTCGGTGATAGACAATCTGGTCAAGGGGGCAGCCGGGCAGGCTGTTCAAAATATGAATATCATGCTCGGTTTCAGCGAAACAGTCGGCCTTTCGGCTCCTGCATTTATGCCGTGATTTTCATTCGTCTTTTATAAAACAATACTATACTGGGGTTATGGGGACAGGTAATTCGGACAAACTGATTCTGGTGCCGTATGTTCGGGCCTATCGTGCCCGGCGGTTGCTGGTGCTGATTTTATTCTCGGGCTTGAGTCTGGCTGTTGGCTTTGGTGTGGCTTTCTGGCAGTTTCAGGCAAGTCATGTTGCCGCCAACGCGGAGAATATCGAACTGCGTGGGGATCTGGCCAGGGTTGAGAAGGAAGCCTCCGGACTCGCCAAAAAACTTGCGGCACTGCAGCGTGAAAGGGATATTGACGACCAGACCAAAAAGAACATCAGCCAAATGATTCAATCGCTGGAATCGACCATCACCGAATTGAGGCAGGATGTTGCTTTCTACAAGAATCTGATGGCTCCCTCCACGGCAAGTAAGGGGTTGACCGTGCAAAAGCTGAGTGTCCAGGCAAACGGCCCCAAAGGGAGGCGATACAGCTACAAACTGGTTCTGGCCCAGGTTGCCACCAATAAAAAATATATTGAAGGCGTGGTTGCGGTCAATTTTATCGGGTACAGGGGAGAGCAAAAGCAAATCTTTGCGTTGAAAGAAATATCGGATGTAACTGATCTGGGGATCAAATACCGGTTTCGGTATTTTCAAAACATTGAGGGTGAACTGACGCTGCCTGACGGGTTTATTCCTGAAAAAATACAAATTGTAGCTCAATCAAAAGGCAAGCGAGCATCGCGAGTCGAAGAAACCTTCCTTTGGACAGGCAGTGGAGAAGTCAAGCATGTGGAAAAGAAAGACTAATGGGAAAATCTCGCCAAATCGCTATGACACCCTGATTTCCAATACCACCAATGTAATGGGTGATATTTGTTTTTCCGGTGGGTTGCATATTGATGGAAAGGTGAAGGGGGCAATAAAGGCCGCCGGGGAAAATGGGGAGGCTATCGTTCGCATTAGTGATGTGGGGGAGGTCGATGGGGATGTCGTTGCTCCGCATGTTATTGTTAATGGCACGGTTCATGGTGATGTTTATGCGACAAAGCATATCGAGCTGGCATCAGAGGCTTCAATAAACGGCAATGTCTACTATCACCTGATTGAAATGGCAATGGGGGCCGAAGTGAACGGGAAGCTGGTTCACCACAAGGACTCTTCCGCTCCTGTTTTCGAAGAGGGTGACCCGTCAGAGAGAAGTCAAACAATGGAGGAAGAACGGTCAGAAGTGGTCAACGGAACCGATCCCGGGAAAACAAAAATGCAGGAGGCAAAGGAATCACCATCCGGGGTAGCCCGGCCGGATGCAGACACAGACACCAGCGAAGAAACGCATGCCGGGCAGCAGGTAAAATAGTTCGTGAAACAGAAATCTGACCCTGTGGACAGATAGCTGTTTCAGGCGGGAATGGATATCCGGCTGCTCTCCGGGGTGATGATCGGGGTGACGATTGATAGTTGACTGTATTGCCTGGTTAATTGGATAATAACTGCCGATTTGGATTTTCGGCCGGTTTCAGTTTACGGAGAGCATGTATGTCTGTGGTTCAGTCCCACGTCCCGACCCCTTTGATCTTCTCTGATGGTGCTGCTGCCAAAGTGAAACAGCTGGTTGAAGAGGAAGGCAATTCGGAGCTAAGGTTGCGGGTGTTTATCACAGGCGGCGGATGTTCCGGCTTTCAATACGGGTTCAGCTTCGATGAACATAAGGCCGAGGATGACACCGAGGTTGAGCGAGATGGTGTGAAGTTGGTTGTCGACTCACTAAGTTACCCCTACCTGGTTGGCTCGGAAGTTGACTACGAAGAGGGGCTTCAAGGTTCCCGTTTCGTCGTAAAAAACCCGAATGCGACCGCAACCTGCGGATGCGGTTCGAGTTTCTCTATTTGACTCTGTTTGAATTGTCAGCAGGCTTGAAATAAAACGTAAAAGGGCAGGTTTTCGTCTGTTCATTCCTGGTTCGGGGAAAACACAAGGGGCTTGAGTCCGTTTTTTCCTGCGTGAATTGATCCCAAAATACAGTCATGCGATGCACCGGTCACGCCGGGTGTGCTTGAATGACACGAGTTGAGTGTGCGTTGGGCAAACCACGCAAATCCCATGGCTTCTACCCAGTCTGCCGGTAGCCCGAAATCATCGGAATATTTCACTTCCGCTGTTTGTTTTTTTTCTTTGGCGTATGCCTTTATTCGCTCCATAAGATAATCGTTTTTGGCGCCACCTCCGCAAAGGATCAATGTGCTTGCCCCGGCGTGTTGCAGTGCGCTGTCTGTGATTGATCGCGCAGTCAGCTCGGCCAGGGTGCATTGAATATCCTGCGGCCTTGTTTTATTCGCCTGGCCGCTTTTTTCGAAACTGACACTTTTGTCTGAAAGGGCGATGTGGTTTCTTAGCCATCGCTCGTTAAACCGCTCTCTGCCGGTGCTCTTTGGCGGGAGAGAGTCAAAATAGTCATCGCTCAAAAAGCTTGCCAGTAATTGTGGAATTACCTCGCCCGAGGCTGCCCAGTTTCCATTCTCATCGTAACCGACTTTCTTGTGCTGATTAATCCAGTAATCCAAAAGTACATTGCCCGGGCCTGTGTCGTAGCCCACCAGTTGTTTTCCGTTATTGATCAAAGCGGAGATATTGGCCATGCCTCCAATGTTGATCACACAGGATGAGTCAACCTGTTTTAACAGGTAAGCTTCGTGGAAGAGCGGCAGCAAGGGGGCTCCCTGTCCGCCAGCCGCAATATCTCTTTGCCTGAAATCTGCGACGGTCAGGATGCCTGTCTGCTCGGCGATAGTGTGCGGATCGCCAATTTGAACACTAAACCCGGGGCTTGAGTCTGGTGAATGACGAATGGTTTGTCCATGGCTGCCGATTGCTACGATGTGTTCGCGCCTGACTCGAGACAAATCAAGCAAAACCCCGGTCGCTTCTGCAAACAGCTGCCCGAGCTTTCTGTCCAGCGTTTTCATTCTGAACAGCTCGTTTCCTCCGGGTGAACAAAGTGAAAGAATTTCCGCTTTCAGGGCCGGTTCAATCTCATGGCTGTGGGCGGCAACCAGTTTGCAGCTGTCTGGAGCGAGTTCAACAATAACGGCATCAACAGCGTCCATGCTGGTGCCGGACATCAAGCCAACATAGAGTTCAACGTTCCGGGTATCCAGCATCAGCTAGGGGTTAAGGGCCAGCTGCGAAGATTTTGCCAGAGAATCCAGTTTTGACAGATATCCGGCTGTCTGGTTTCTGAAGTCGGCTATCTCACTTCTCGGAATTGATCTTGCCTTGGGCAGGCTGACGGTAACAGGATTTTTGTGTCGGCCATTCACTCGAAACTCGTAGTGCAGGTGCGGGCCTGTGGCCAGACCTGTGCTACCTACGTAACCAATAATCTGCCCCTGCTTGACGCGTTTTCCTGTTTTGATGCCCTTACCGTATTTATGCATATGAGCATATAGCGTGGTGTATTTGTGTCCGTGCTGCAGTATTACGGTTTTACCATACCCGCTTTTTCTTCCTGCCAGTATAATTTTGCCGTCTCCGGTTGCGCGAATAGGTGTGCCCCGTGACGCAGCATAGTCGGTTCCCTTGTGCGCTCTGATTTTATGTAAAACAGGGTGCTTGCGCTTGAGTGAAAAGTGGGAAGAAATGCGCGCAAACTCGATCGGGCTGCGTAAAAAGGCCCCTTTCATGCTGCCTCCGTCTGGTGCATAGTAAGACTCTCGTCCGTCCCGGTTTTTATACAGCACGGCCTTGTGAGTCTTGTTCCTGTTGGTAAAACTTGCCGCAAGAATCTTCCCGTTGCCTATTTTTTCACCATTCACTGAAAGCTCTTCATACACCAGGCTGAAACGGTCACCGCTGCGGATATCCAGAACAAAATCGATGTCCCAGCCAAAAATGCTGGCGAGATTCATGATCAGCGACTCATCCAGGCCGGCTGCCTTTCCTGCCAGGAAAAGTGACGAACTGATATTTCCCTCGGCGTAAGCGGTGGTGATTTCCGGTGTGATACGCGTTGTCTTTGATTGATACAGGCCTTCGTCGTTTCGATATACGATGAAGGTCTCAAGCCGGTTTCTTTTGATTCGGATTTTTAGAGGAGCACCCGTTCCGTCATCAACAAACTCGACTGTTTCACCCGGATACAGCCTTGTCAGTGCCTTATTGCTCTTGTTGTCTCCGATAACCTGAAAAAGCTGTTTGGTGGTGTAACCTGCCCTTGCAAATACATGGGTAAGGGTATCGCCTCGTTTCACTCTGACAGCGTTCCAGTTTTCAGGGTTCTCTTCGCTTTCCTGTTCGGAGTTGGTAGTATTAACCGTGCTGGCCGTCTTGACTGTATCCTTTGTCTGGCTGTTTTCAAGCCTGATTGAATCCGGCGGGTAAATAGCGGATTCCCCGGGGTCTTGAATGGGGTCTTGAATGGGGTCTTGAATGGGGTCTGTCACCGTGCCCAGATCGGGGGCGATGCTGGCAGGCTCGGGAAGTGCGGTAGCCTTGTTTGCTTCTGCGTTTCGGGCGGGACTGAAGATAAACCCGGCCGAGGCAACGAGAGCAATGCCAACGGCAGCAAATAGATGTGGCTTTGGAAATTTATTCAACACAATTAAACCTTTAACGTATAAAACTTGCTGTTTTGCATTAAGTATAGAGTATACCTGAGCATTTTCTAAATGTTAAAAAAATAATCAGTCACGCCGGTATTGGTGAAAAACTGATATAATGCCGCCCCCGGTCTGTATGGTGCGTCATTTTCAGTTGAAATCCTGTTAAATGGCCTGCTCTGCGGCCAGGCGAATGCCGGCATATGTTATCAATCATTTCGAGGAAGTATGGATGCACTCTGTAAATGAGTCTCTCGCTCTGATAAAAAGAGGGGCTGACGAGGTGATCGTCGAAGAAGAACTGCGAGCCAGGTTGGAGGCAGGTAAAAAACTGGTTGTCAAGGCGGGCTTTGACCCGACAGCCCCGGATCTGCATCTCGGCCATACTGTTTTGATCAACAAGCTGAAGCAATTTCAGGATCTGGGCCATCAGGTTGTGTTTCTTATTGGTGATTTTACCGGCATGATAGGTGACCCTACAGGCAAGAGTGCTACCCGGCCTCCATTAACCCGGGATCAGGTGCTGGCAAACGCTGAAACCTATAAAGCCCAGGTGTTCAAAATTCTCGATCCGGAAAAGACCCTTGTCCGGTTTAATTCCGAGTGGATGTCAGAATTGAGTGCTCAGGATATGATCAGGCTTGCAGGTCAATACACTGTTGCCAGAATGCTGGAGCGAGACGACTTCAGCAAGCGTTTTAAATCCGAGCAGTCTATTGCTATACATGAGTTTCTCTATCCCTTGGTGCAAGGCTATGATTCTGTTGCATTGAACGCTGATGTGGAATTGGGTGGAACGGATCAAAAGTTTAATCTGTTGATGGGCAGAACACTGCAGAAGCACTTTAATCAGCCTCCTCAAACTATTATCACCATGCCGATCCTCGAAGGGTTGGATGGTGTACAGAAAATGTCAAAGTCTCTGGATAATTACGTCGGGATCAATGATGCGCCGGGAGAAATGTACACCAGGCTTTTGTCCGTGCCCGATGAGTTGATTTGGCGATATTTGGAATTGTTAAGTTCAAGATCAATGGATGAGATCGACTCATTGCGTAAAGAGGTGTCCGCTGGGCGCAATCCCCAGGAGGTCAAAATTCTTTTTGCAGAGGAAATAATAGAGCGCTTTCATGGTGCAGAGGCAGCCAGGACGGCTAAAAGTTCCGCTGGAAACAGGATACAGCTGGGCGAAATACCGGATAACATTCCCGAGGTGGTGGTTGAGTTTGGTGAGGCAGAGCAAATGCCGATAGCGAGTGTTCTCCGGCTGGCCGGCCTGGTCAAGAACAGTGCGGCCGCGAAAGATATCCTGAAGCGCAAGGCGGTTTACGTGGATCAGGAGCCGGTGGAAGGCAGTTTTATGATGAAAAAAGAAGATGTATTTATTATTCAGGCGGGCAAGAAAAAGATAGCAAAAGTGAGTGTGCAGAACTGAATTCAGTTTTTTTTCAACAAACTGCTTGACGATGTAGAGGAGAGGTATATAATGCGCGGCTCCTTCAGAGAGGAAGCTTGGGTAGGTGGAGTTGAGAGGGAGAAAGAAAGGGAAGGGAAGTAAAAAAAGGGATTGACAAAGAGGGTGTCGGCTGTATAATTCGCGCCTCGGTTGAGCGGTAGCTTGACTGGATCTTTAACAGG